>Ga0164315_10002427_pt1 | contig 14271 bp, 18 predicted proteins | sample GuaBasSedimGuay6_FD_113737 | JGI IMG/M metagenome (GOLD analysis project Ga0164315, IMG submission 113737) | Subseafloor sediment microbial communities from Guaymas Basin, Gulf of California, Mexico - Guay6, Core 4569-2, 0-3 cm | ecosystem: Environmental > Aquatic > Marine > Hydrothermal vents... | reverse complement strand
TACTATTGCGGGTGGTACATTATATGGTGCTAGAGGTGTATGGTTTACCAACTATGCAGCAGCTAATTTTGTGCTTATTGATGCCACTGGTACAGAACAAGCACCTCCAAACTACCAGAAGGTAAATGCAAATCATCCTTCTCTGATTGGTTGTAATGTATTTGTAGCAGAAAGTTCTGGTGGTTTAGCCATTAAGAATCAGTACACTATCTCCAGTGTGACTGCTACTACTATTGTTGCCTCAGGAGCTATTGACAATAACAAAACACCACAGACAGGTTATGCCAAGATTGGTGATGTTAAGTATGCTTATACAGGGTACAACGGCAGCACCCTCACAGGCGTTACACCTGATCCAACTGGCGAGACAGGGGATTTCTATATCCCATTGTTAGATGTCACAGCAGACACAACTACAGAGTTATCTGACAATGTTATTCAGTCAGGTGATATTACTGTAATTACTTCTGTGCGTAAATATGGATTCAAACCATATGATGTTGAAACCACTTTCGGTAGTACAGGTTTAACCTTCACGCCTATTCTCGCAAACGATCCTCAGGCATCATAATGTACGAGGATATTTTACGGTTACTGGCCTTGCCTGAAGGCCAGAAATGGGTGACTTTAGAAGACTTAAAGAAAGTTCTGGAGAAATTGGATGGCGGTAAGAAATGATCTGGTTGTAGATTGGGAGGTATCACCTAGAGTTATAACGGTACTAGCCCCTTCTGTGGAGATCACTATTCAAGACTTGCATGATTCTTGTCGCTTTTTAGAATCTGAACCTGTTGCTATGGATGATCCGATCTTAATTGACACCGCAGGATTAGAAAATCTAGGTGGAGGAACTAAAGTAGGACTAACTGCTACATTACAAAATGCTTTAGTTGCTTTTGAAGCTAGGACAGGGCCACAATACATTCAATGTAATGTATCAGGAGGTAATGTAGTTGCTATTGATGATGTAGGTTCAAGTTTTACCACACCAGTACATCCAACAGCATTTACCCAGGTTGTTATTACTGCATCAAGTTCTGCCACATTACAAAGTCAGGCACAATTAGAATATAGCACCTTTGGCGGTGGTGTAACCTATGATGTATTGAATGGTGAAGCTGGGATAAACTACCCAATAGGAACACCGGGATTTCCTAGCAATAACATAAATGACGCTAATACTATTGCCGATAGTAGAGGTTTCCCATCATTTTTAGTGTCGGGTGATTTAGATATTACCAGTAGCACACCACCTTTGGATGGACATAATTTCATTGGTTCTGGAAAAGATAGAACAAATATTAATGTGTCATCTAATGCTGATGTAACAGACTGTGCATATTATGATGCACATGTTACTGGTACATTAGATGGAAATTCAAGATTAAGTGATTGCGTTATTGATAACTTGGTATACGTAAAGGGGTTCATAGAACAATGCGTACTAGCTCCGGGAATTATAGAACTGGCGGGAACAGACGAAGCACACTTCCTAGATTGTTGGAGCGGTCAGCCGGGATCAGGAACACCAATAATAGACTTCAACGGGGAAGGTCAGGCTCTAGCCATGCGCAATTACAACGGTGGAATACTGTTAAGAAACAAAACGGGAACAGAGGCGGTAAGCATAGACCTGAACAGCGGTCAGGTAAAGCTAGAGGCAGCAACAATCCATAATGCTGGCACTTTAGTATTCCGTGGTGTAGGAAAAGTAATAGACTCTGTAACTGGTGAAATTATACCTTCTGGTAATTGGAATGGTTGTAATTTGATTAACGAAACAGTAAGTGGTATTACTCAAAACGAAATAGCTAACATGTTAGGTTTAGTGAAAGATGATCCAATTACTATCGGTAATGGTAAATATTTATCAAATGATCTTGATATTAATGTAACAGATAATGGTAATGGAACTTACACATTGAGTCGGCAATAATGGCAATGCCTAGTCCAGAGCAGTTAGCATACAGAGGACTAACTTCCGGTAGTGCTCAATGCATGGCTTATCGTGGATTCATCTGTGGAGTTATAGTACGATCCTGGCATGATACTATGAAGTTCACAGTACAAATTGTACGTAAACTAGGTAATAGGGTTGCATTTTAATGTCATATAGAGACACTATGAAGTTCACTGTATCAATACATAGATCAGTAAAGAATAATGTATCAGTAGTAAGAAAGGTACGTAAAACAGTAGGTATTATCAGAAGATTAAAGAAAGAGGTTAAAATGTAATGGCTTGTTTAGAAGAACTACCAGTTTATGATAAAGGCACAAGCCTTTTATTTTATATAGAAGAGTGTGATGAATCTACAGGAGAAATGATTCCTGTAGATATTGCAGGTGCTACATTAACAATTGTCTTCCTTAAATTTGAAAAGGGTACCGTAGACGAGAAACCAGGTACTATATACGCAGGAGGCACAAACGGGGATAGCACAGATGGTATTGTAGAGTATATAACAGAGACAGACTTTATAGATGCTATAGGTTCATGGAAGGCACAAGCAGTAGCAACCTTCTCACCTACCCAGGAGTATCAGTCTACAGAAGTAGAAATAGAGGTTGTTGCCACACTAAGACACCCAGCAGAGTAATTGCATTCAATTGCAATATAAGTTATTATACTACTCTACAATAAAAAGAAAATTGCTACACCTTTCCCTCTAGCCTCGTCTCCAAGCGAGGCTTTTTCTATTCTGCTCTATCATTGACAAAGAATCCTATACATGTATAATGTACCCCATGAACTCAACAAAGGGGCACAATATGAAAGTATCAAGTACAATGGCAGAACGTCATTCAGAAAATGATTTTGCAGAAAACCTACGTATACTCTCCGATTCAGGAGCAGGCGTTATCCATATAAGAACAAATGAAGTAGTAAGGGCTACACTATCATGTAGACAATCTGTACTAGTAGATGGTAACCATTGTAGAGAATGGGACATAGCTAATGGTTTCAGAGAATTTGATGTCTCTAATATGTTTAAAAATAGCGTAGGAGGAGATGGTAATACAGATATACACAGTTGTATGGCAGTACCAGGTAGTAAGATAGCAGATACAGAAGAGGATGAGATATACACTTATTTTATCTTTGTAAATCCTCAATATTGGATGGAAGGTAACCCTATTATAACCCACTACTTACAGCAGTATTGTCATACTTTGGCCTCTACTAATGTAAGGGTTCTTTTGATCACCCCGGATACTCCACTACCAGATCCTTTAAATGATTCTGTAGTCACTATACATTTTGATACGCCTTCACACGCAGAGCTTAAAGCATATCTGGGAGGAGTATTCAATGGTGTAGAAGGTAATATACTAGACGTTGATGAAGATGATGATATGGACAAGATATGTTATGCAGGGGCTGGCATGTCAAGAGAAGCTTTTGAAATGTATGCTTCTATTGCCGTTGTACAATCAGCTACTGAGGGGGAAGACTCTACTGTAGGGATGGAGGATATCATATCAGGCATTAATAAGGGCAAGACAGAAGTCATTAATAAGAATGATATCCTTGAACTCTACCCTTCAGAGAGTATTGACGATGTAGGTGGTATGGAGAACCTTAAAGAATGGGTAAACAAGCGAGCAGACTGTTACTCAGATGAGGCTAAAGAGTTTGGAGTAGAAGCGCCTAAAGGTTTGGTACTGGTCGGAATACCCGGGACAGGTAAATCTTTGGTGGCTAAGGCTATAGCATCAGAGCTTGGTGTCCCTTTAGTACGTTTAGATTTTGGCCGGGTATTCAATTCACTGGTTGGTAAGTCAGAGGAGCGTATGAGAGTAGCATTAAAGATGGTAGAGTCTATGGCACCTTGCGTACTATTCTGTGATGAGATCGATAAAGGCCTAGGCGGTATAGGGGGATCTGGGGATTCAGGCACATCAAGCCGTGTATTAGGATCTTTCCTTACATGGCTCCAGGAGAATGAAACACCTGTGTTTAGTATGGTTACCGCTAATAATATCTCAGGCTTACCACCAGAGCTATTACGTCGTGGCCGTTTTGATGCTATCTTCTCTACCGGGTTCCCAACACCTGATGAAGTTAAAGAAGTTCTTAGTATCCATTTAAGAAAAAGAGGATGGGATATAAAGGCGTACAAGGCATCTAGCATACAAGGTGTGTTGAATGCCGCAAGAGGTTATGTTCCTGCAGAGATTGAGGCAGCTGTTAAGGATGGATTAGTAGCAGCTTTCTCAGAGGGTGTTGATTTAGAGATGTCTCATGTTACCAATGCTTTAAAAGCAATGGTTCCCCTCTCTAAGACATACGGTGAACAGATACAGAAAATGGCTCTTTGGATGGAGAACAATGCCACACCTGCATCAAAGCGTTACGAGGAAGCAGATGTGTTAAACGTAGAATCTATCAATAAGCCACGTACACGCATTCGTAATAAAAAGGATAAGGAGTAAGTATATGTCAGTGATTCAGTTACTTCATGGCAATCAGACCTTTAAGAATACATCAACTAAAATTAATGTATTTGTCATGAGGGCTGATAAAACGGATAAACGTGATTTCCCTAACAAACATCTGGAACAAGTAAAGGGTACATATAGTGCAGTACCTGCAGCTTTAGATGGGTACAAAGATCATGGCACTTGGTATAATACACGTTATACACCACAGGACGGTAGGGTATTGCTTATCATGGCTAACACTACATACCATGGTAGTCCTTACAGCAATGGTGCTATGTTAGTATGTTTGCGGGAAGAAGCACCTTTATTAAAGATAGACGTAAATAACAATGCCTTTAATGCTAATGCAGTACACCAGGTAGTACCTACCTTCTCAGGCAATGCCGATATACTAACGCTGGATGAAGTAGAAGATTATGGTATAGTGTTTAATCATAACTTTATTAACAATTATTTTGATGAGGAAGAGGTAGATGAGTTATTTTCTATCTCTGTTTTATCCAGGGGTACACCTAGACCAAAAATGCTAGAAGTACGTACACCAGAAGGTAGTGTACGTAAAGTAGCAATAGGTGCAGAGGGCAGCAGACGTATCCGTATTAGGAGGAAGAAGTGAATAGTATTGTAGAATACATTAATGATTTAGTAGAGGAGGGTTACACAAGAGAGGAGGCATGCATCATAGCAAGGACAGAAGACAGTAAAAGAAAGAAAGCATTAATTGCCAATAAAACAAAATTGGCTGATATAAGAGATGCACAGACGGGGAAGGCTCATTATGCTTACGCTACTTGTGCACACCCTAAGTATTACTGACCTTAGTTGACAAAGAAAGCTATACAGGTTAATATACAGGTTAACGATCTAACCAAATAATTAAAAACAAGGAGAAGGCCAGTGTCACATACGGCAACTATTAATGATGTAATCATCTCAGACGAGAATGCATTACGTGCTACTATCACAGAATTGAAATCAAAGGGCATCAAGTGTGAGTTACTTGAAAACTCTATGGCTAGAGCCTACAGTGCCGGACAAGCAGGTATGGATAGACCCGCACGTTTTGTAATACAGCTTAATGATTCACCTTACGATGTAGGGCTATACGAGAGAGCAGAAGGCACAGGCTATGAGGCTCGTACAGACTTGTATCAGAACCATGTAAGGAATATCTTAGGGTCTACTAGGCAGGAGGGCGAAAGCACTCAGCAGGCGGCCTTAGGTAAACTATTTCAAACCTATGCCGTTAATGCTGCTACCCTAAAAGCTACACAGCAGGGTATGCAGGTTAATCGTGTCACTAAGCAAGATGGCACTGTTCAATTACGTATTGTCGCATAGGAGGTTTATATGGATCAGCAAACTATTACGATAGATATCACACCTGCGGGTACGGTAAGTATGGAAGCTAGTGGTTTCACAGGGATCTCTTGCGAAAAAGCCACAGAGCAAATCGAGTTGGTATTAGGCGGAGGTATGGCTAAAAAGAAAAGCAAGCCAGAACGGCATATGCCAGCCAGTACTGCTCAATCAATACATCGTACTTTTTAATTAAACTAAACCCTGGTTATCCGGGGTTTTTTATGCCTGGGAGAAACAATGAGTTCATGTATAGTATGCGGCAAGGCGTTTAAAGCAGGGGATCATTTACAAGCCTTTTTAAGAAGCCCGGATGATCCTAGAGGTAGTTGGGCAAAAGCTGTGTTAGTTGATAAGGGGTACCAGAGTAGAGTAAAGATTATAAATGATAGGGTAAAAAGAAGGCACGTTGAGTGCGGAGGGTAACAGTATGACTGATGAAATAGTTATGGACATAAGCAGCACAGGTAAAACCACTGGTTTACACTTTGATGATTTTGATTTCAGTTTTCTTGGGGAGAAGAAGATAGGTAGAGCCAGTGAGATTTTCTTTAATGAAGCAGAGCAGAATTGGGAAGTCATCTTACCAGGAGGTTTTATTCCTGTACCAGAGGCTGCAGGGTTCGCCTCTTACGACGTAGCACGGGCTTTTGAGGTTAAATGGCTACAAGGAGGTATGAAGGAAGAAGTACTACCAGAGAGCACTAGAGGGCGCTCAGTAGCGTCAGAAAGTCGTTAATTTGCATAGGGTTATAACTTAGGGTATAGTATTTCGGCTGACAATAAAAAAGCCTATCAGGTTTGCACCTAGTAGGCTTTTATTATCACACAAACAAAGAGGTTCCTGGGGGAATTCTCTACATAACTAAACCCATTAAGTGGTATAGCTATGAACACATTATCTACAACCAACAGGAAGTATACAACGTGAACAATAATAACACAACACCCGGATACTATGCAAGAAAAGTAGCGTATACACCAATGACTGATTATATATTTCAGGATGGTGACTTTGGTAACCTAGCCACACACCTACTATCTTATACCCCTAAAGACATGCCGTCACTCCAACAGTCTCTGCTTGGTAAGATCATTAGTAGAGCTGTACGATTCTCTAAAGACAATGTTTTACTCCCCCTGTCAGAACTTATAAAAGGTGTTAAAACTAAAAACAAGATTTATGATACGGGACTACATGGGGCAAAGACTACAATAGAAAGAGCTATTAAAGCTTTGGTAGAAAGAGGGCTAATCAAGTACTACCTTGATACTACAGCGTACCCCTTTACTAACCGAGTTATTGTTTATGTAGATAAGATAAAGGAGCTGTTAGGTATGGGTTTAAACATCAGTAAAAAGCAAAGAATTAGTGAGGCTCAAAATGAGTCAGAGGGTGTGACTCAAAATGAGTCAACTAACAGGGTAATAGATAACAGGGTAATAAAAGATAAAGATCAAGAGATCCCTAGCTCTATCGAGCAAGGTTCCGTAAAACGTAGAGCGGTAGAAATAGCAGAGAAGGTAAAGGATAAAAGTAGAAGAAAGAGAAAGGAATCTGTATCTACTAAAATGCCTTTTACCAAAACTAATTTTAGAACAGTTTGGGAATCAGCAGAAGCAGACTTTTCACAAAAACATAATATAGTTGCCGTTGGTCTTACCAACAAAATGCCAGGTATGATGTTTAATGCATATCAAGGTAAAAACATATTCATAGGTAATGAGTGGAAAGAATACATTATAGACGTTGTTACTTACTGGAACGAGTATAGACACATACTGCGTAAATTCTATAAACATAATATACCAGAGTATCCTACTTTTAATTACTTTCATAAAATGCATGTAAAGTTTCTTGAGGTTTACCGAGTTAACAGATTACCTAACTTTAGGTCTATAGGCAGTGAGACAAGTAAGATAGATCGTTTAGAAAAAGAAGTTGAAGAGTTAAGAGATAAGAATAGAAAATTGCAATCAACTTCAAAAACACCTAAAACCTATTCAGAAAAAGCAGCCGCTGGTTGGTATGGATCTCCTAAGAAAAATAAACAACAGGTAAAGGATACTATGTGGGAGGATCCAGCAGATGAATTACAAAGAGGTAACTGGTAATGACAAAAGTATATTCAGAGGCAGAAAAGCATAAGATATCCTCTAAACTTTATGACTTAGGTGTGTATAACGATGCACAAGATACAACACTAACACTAGAGGGCGAGGAAGCTTTACACGAAGATGCTTTATGTTGTGTAGATGGGTACAGTACTTTACTAATATACCCGAAGAGTGCAGATATCAAAGCAGAGTTCATGGCAAACGTAGGGCGTAGTTATTTACTCTACCAATTGTTCGTAAAAGAAGTACACCTATCACGCTATAAAACATTTTATACACCTACCAGATTTATATCACATGCCATGAATGAAGATAAGACATGGGTAGGATCTTCAGTAAAACTACCTGCAGAGGATATACAGTACTTGAAACGTACTGTTATGGTTATAGAAGATTTTTACGACAGTTATGATTTTGTTATGACTAAGCAAGATAGGGTAGAGCAGGATACGATGGAAAGGTACCTACAACACCGTATGTATAATAAGAATACTTTATTGGTCCTCTACTGTGATATGCACCCAGATAAGTTCAGCGACTACTGGTCTAAGAAGTTTATAAATATACTTAAAAGTAAAGCTAAAATAATAGAGGTGTCAGCATAACATGTCAGTAGGGTTAAGATTACTAGCCTCTATCAGTGAAAATGGTAGCACGACTAGTTTACGGGCATTAGACAGAAATTTCTTAGTAGATAATGATGAATACACTGTTTATGATTTTATAACAAACCATTATCGTCGTTACGGTGAGCTACCTGTAATAGAGACGATTGAGGAAGAAACAAGCGTAAGGTTACCAGAAACACCTGAGCATGTAGATTTCTACATTCAGGAAGTACATAACCGTAGAGTATATACACAGGTACGTGATGAGTTTACTACACTCAGAAACAGTATAAGCCAATCTAACATTGAAGGTATCTTATCTAGTGCCAATGTTATGCGAAGAGCCTGTACCCCTTTTACAGGACAACAGCAAGAATTATACAGATTAGATGAACTTGCTCCTGAGATATTAGCAGACTATGAATACAAACATAGTCATCCAGGCCTAACAGGAATACCAACAGGCTGGAACTATCTGGATAATCAAACAGGTGGATGGCAGGACGGTGATTTAATTGTTTGGGTTGCTCGCCCCAGTATTGGAAAAACACATCTAAGTATTCACCAGGCAGTTACCGCTTGGTTGGCGGGTAAATCGGTGTTGTATGTTTCTATGGAGATGACATTAAAACAGATAGGCGCTCGTATGGCTTGTCATCTTGCCGGGATAGATCCTGACTATGTACGCAAAGGCATGCTATCTACTTGGGCTTTAGCTAAGTATCATATTGCTTTACGTATGATGGCTAACTCTAGAAATTTTCATATGTATGCAGGTAATTTTAATAAGACAACAGCAGATGTTGAAATGCTGGTACATGAGCTTAACCCTGATGTTGGTTTCATTGATGGTATGTACTTAATGACACCAGCAAAGAATGTAAAAGCGGGTAGGTACGAAAGAGCAGCATACTTACTTGATGAGATCAAGCGAATGTGTTTGATGGTAGAGAGACCAATAGTAGCTACTACACAGTTTGGTCGTGGAGCGGGAAAAGGTGGTAAAGAGGGTTCACTTGAAAACATAGGTTACACAGATGCTATCGGTACACATGCTTCTATTATCCTGGCCGCTAAAATGGGTAAAGAAAGATCACTACCTATACGCAGTGAAGAGTTAGATGAAGGCTCAGGAGAATACCGTTCACGTATTTCTGGGTATAAAAAGTATTTCCCACACAGACATATTGAGTTGATGAAAGGTAGAGAAGGCGAAGCAGGTGACTTTGGTATTAATTTTTCCTTTGGTCCAACAGACTTTTCAGAGGTACCAGTACACGAAGCAATAGGTGAAGAAGTAGAAGACGAGTCGCCAGACACAGAATATATGAGATAGGAGGTGATGTATCAAAACCGTAAGAGTTGAAGACCCCTGTAAAGAGTGCCTACTAAGCGGTGAATGTGTAGGTACCACAGGAAATATGGATGCAAGATTTTTGGTAGTAGGTAAGCCTACTTCAAACGCACAAGCTAGAAGTAACTCTAATATGACACCTGCGGCTATGGAAAAGTTTGCAAGCTATATGAAGGTGTCAGGTTTCCGTAAGGATGATTTCCTTTTTACTAATTCTATACGTTGTGGGTATGATGCTACTAGATGGCAAACCAAAGATAGACATTTGATAGAACAGTCATGTAGGGAGCATCTACTACGCACCATAGAGCAGATGGAGCCCGAGGTAATAATACCACTAGGGGCAGACGCTGCTAAGGCAGTAGCGGGGCGTACAGTAAAGATTTCAAAGGTAAGAGGGGTAGCCGCCCTAAACAGAGAACACAATACCTTAGTACTACCGATAATGGATGCTAGTTATGTACACTTTAACCCACAACATGAACCTATATTTGCAAGTGATTGCAAAACTTTAGGACGCATTGTAGATTTCGATTATGATTTAGAGGCTGCGGAGAAAGAGGTACTTGGTGATTACAAACTAGTAAAAGATTTACAATTTCTTATAGATGAGGAACCTGAAGTATTAGCCTTTGATATAGAAACTCTTGGTACACGGTTTCAGGAGAATGATAAAAAGATAATGACATTGCAGTTATGTCCCGAACCAGGAAGAGCATACGTAGTACCCTGGGACCACCCAGATGATCCACTTACTTTAAGACAGAAAGATAAGATACGTAGGCAGCTTAAGCAATTACTACAAAACCCTGATACAAGCGTAGTAGGACAAAATCTGAAATTTGATGCAGTTTGGATATTACGTCGTATGGGTTTTAGATTTAGAATAGATCACGATACGTTAATGCTTGCTGCCATAGTGGATGAGAACTCTATGTCAAAAAACTTAGATACCTTAACCAAGATTTATGCACCTAAAATGGCCGGGTATGCAGATACGTTCAACGCAAAGTATGATAAATCACGAATGGATCTAGTCCCTCTTAATGAGATTGTTGGATACGGCGGAGGAGATGTAGATGCCTGCTTCCAGGTATTCAATAAACTTATTAAAGAGGTAGATAGTGATGATATGTTATGGACATATTATCGTAGAGTAGCAATACCCGGTATTAATGCTTTTGTACCTATAGAAAATAGAGGCATGCTGATAGATGAGGATGCACTGGATGAGTTTGAGGAGGTATTGTATGAGTATGTAGAAACCTTGAGAATAAAGCTTATAAAACAGGTACCACGTAGTATAAAACGTAAGCATGCAGAGGACGGTATTAAGTTTAGTAGAAAAGCTTTTTTACTAGATATACTATTCAATCATAAAGATGGTTTTAAACTAAAGCCTAAAGCTTATACCAAAACAACACAGAATCTTGATGAAGAGTTTAAAGTACCTTCTACTAGTTCAAAAGATCATTTACCTTTTTTCTTTGATCATAGAAAAGCTGGGGATTTTTGTATAGATCTAGCTGATTGGATGAAGATGGATAGGCTTTTAGGGACCAATGTTAGAAGGTTCAGAGAGAACTACATAACTAATGGAAAGATACATCCGATATATTCTCTATGGACCGCAGTGACAGGAAGGTCTAGTTCTCGTGACCCCAACGGTCAAAATTTTCCCAATAAGAATAAAATGGCTAAAGCTTATAAAAAGATATTTGTAGCCCCTCCTGGGTATGTGATATTAGAAGCTGATTTATCACAGGCTGAGTTACGTATTGCGGCAGACATGGCTAACGAGAAGACAATGCTTGCTATTTATAAGGATAACGGTGATATACACAGAGCCACTGCATGTATTGTTATGGGTCTGTCTATGGACAAGTTCTTAAAGTTAGCACCTAGTGCGCAGAAAGAAGGGCGTTTTAAAGCAAAGGCTGTTAATTTTGGATTGTTATACGGTATGTGGTACAAGAGTTTGATAACTTATGCAAAAACACAGTATGGGGTAGATTTTACAGATGCTGAGGCAAAGCGTATCAGTGATGGGTTTTTCAAACAATACAGCGGTCTTAAACCATGGCATAAAGCCATGAAGTCTTTTGCAAAAGAAAATGGTTATGTACGCTCATACTCAGGGCGTATAAGACATCTTCCAATGATACACTCAGAGGAGGATTATATTGTACAAGAAGCGGAGAGACAAGCGGTCAACGCCCCAGTACAAAACTTTGGCTCAGACTTAGGTATAATGGCTATGTCTAGGATCACACAAGAAATAGGATCAGAGTATATAGCACCTATTGGTTTTGTACATGATGCCATCTATGCTTATGTACCAGAGAAATATGTAGAGTGGGCTGCTAAGACCTTAAAGTATTATATGGAATCAAATCCTTTAGAAGAGTGGTTTGATAGAAAGATGAAGTTACCGATAGTAGCAGATGTTGGTTTTGGATGGAATGGAGGAGAGACTTATGAAATGGGTGGGCTATCATTATCAGAGGATTATAATTTTGATGAACTTGCTTGGAATGAAGAGAAGGGTGAATATGAATTCGAGTTACCGGATCAAGAGGTACCACCAGAAGACGGAAGGATAGATAACCCTGAGTATATGGACATATGGATTTGACATACTACAAAGAATCCTATATACTTAGCATTAATCATAATACATAGGAGTACATAGTATGACAAGAAGGCTTCGGGTAAAAAGACAAACAACAATTGTATCCACTTCAGATAAAAATAAGGTTAAGAAGCTTATTAACCTTATATCGGATAATATTGTGGTAATTGAAACAGCACAGGATTTTAATAAAGCTGCTATGAAGGAACTCGATGTTCTTATGCATGAATTGCATCTTAATGAGTTTAAAGCTACTACAGGTGATGCAGGCTATATAACACCAGAGTCTAGAGCTTCCTCTGTAATTATACCTTCTTCCTTTAAAGCTAAGGTAACAGATGAAGAGTTCATGGAATGTATTACAGTAGGTAAAACTAAAGCGAAAAAGGTATTGTCAGAGCGAGAAATAGAAGCAATATCTAAAAGCAATAAAGCTACTAAAAAGGAACCAGTACTGATAGTTACGCCTAAGTAAGGATAGTATCATGGTAGAAGAGAAAACAAATTATGTACCAGACTATTCACAAGAGTGTTGTAACTGTGGACAAGCTCCAGTGGTAACAATAGAAAATGAAAATGGAGAAGTTGTTCAGGATTTTGAGATGTGCGGGCCTTGTACTTTTGGGGAAGCAGATTGTCTAGATCCAGGAAACTGGTAAATGGATCGGCAGAGTATAAAGGAACTACTAAAAGAGGTAGCAGGGGCTAATGTTAAAACAGAAGATAGGGGTGAGTGGATAAGCTCAAACTGTTTATTTTCTAGATGGTTACATCCTAACCGTTCTGACCGTAACATGAGTTTTGGTATAAAAGAGAATCTATACGAAGAGTCAGTGTATAACTGCTTCACTTGTAAATCTAAAGGTACTATACCCCAGATGCTTGATAAACTTAGCAGGTATACGGGGGAGGACTATAAAGGTTTAAAAGGAGAGGTAGAGGATGGAGAGTTCTTAGGGGCTAATTTACCATCATGGGATAACCGTAGAGGGTATGACTCTAACAATGCAGTACTAGGTGATCCTGTATCAGATGATTACCTTGATATATATGACGATGCCGCAGGGCATAAATACTTAATAGATCGTGGCATAGATTATGAAACAGCTAAACTTTTGGACTTACGCATTGACCCGGATAACCATGGTGTTGAAAGGGTACTATTCCCAGTGTTCTCACCGAGCGGGGAGTTTTATGGATATACTGGTAGGGCCACTATTTATGGTATTGAGCCTAGGATTCGTGATTACTTTGGTCTTCCTAAGCGGTTATTGTTATTGGGCTCCGAGTTTATCAAAACTGATAGGGATCCTTATGTCATACTTGCTGAGGGGTTATTTGATTTCGCTACTGGTTTTGCTTACGGTTTTCCTATTGTTGCATCTATGCACTCAGGTCTCACGCCACAACAGGCAAAGATACTAAAAGAGTTTAATCTACCAGTTTACGTATTCTATGATAACGACGAGGCAGGACATAAAGGTGTAATAGTAGTAAGAGATGGAGTAGGAGCACATGTACCTGTAATGAAAGTACGGTACCCAAAAGAATGTACTGTTTTAGATACAACTTCAGGTAAAATGAGACCACCAGGTGATCCAGGTGAGTTATCAGAAAAGCAGTTTAATACTATGATAGAAGATGCCAGGCTTGCGTGATTGCAGTTAATTGCATTATGTTACCAGGAGGTATATTATGGGTATAGCATTGGTTAATAAACCAAACAAGAAGACAAAAAAGATACCAGATATTTTG
>Ga0164315_10002426_pt1 | contig 14272 bp, 13 predicted proteins | sample GuaBasSedimGuay6_FD_113737 | JGI IMG/M metagenome (GOLD analysis project Ga0164315, IMG submission 113737) | Subseafloor sediment microbial communities from Guaymas Basin, Gulf of California, Mexico - Guay6, Core 4569-2, 0-3 cm | ecosystem: Environmental > Aquatic > Marine > Hydrothermal vents... | reverse complement strand
GGTGAGTCAAGGAATTAATAAGTATTATATATAAATTGTATAGTTAAACTTTTATTACAATTAATTTTAGTGGGTCTAATTATCAAGTAATGATTTTAATTCAGATTAAATACTGTTCAATACTCCAATTAATTTAACATTCATATAATTTGTTTTTATAAATTTTATCAGATTCCATTGAAATTGGTATAAATTACTAAAACAACATTCTAATCCAGAATCGTCTATAATCCTGATACCAATATCCCATGCGGGAATTAGTTTCAACAAAACATACACTACTCATATTTATTTGTTTGCTATAGTAGGTATAAAGCATGGTTCCTTCCTGTAGAATTACTGGTCGAAGTTTCGTTTTGAACATTGCGTAAATAATCCCCAGCTGATCACGCTCGCTAAACCTAAAAATCTGCGATAAAACTTCCAGGTATAAAGCTTCAAAATCAGAGTTATGTGCCCGGCCCATTACTTTACTCTGAACAACAGGAATATCGAAAGGTAAACTTACTGATTCAAAAAAATCTTTTTGTTTTTCAACTTTTTCTGGATGCAGACATCTTTCCAGTTTAATAATTGCATCATATTCATCGAGCCAGCTTTGTCTGGAAGAATGTTTTGTTATAATAAATTTGTGTTTTTCAATTCTGCTAAATAGCTTTTCCAGTTTCAAAGATCGATTTGTAATAATTACATCACTATCAAGCCAGATGCTGCTTCTTATGTTTTTAAACAGCAGCGGAATTGCCCATTTAATGAAGCGATTCTGGTAAGTATTTCCTGGCAGCCAATTGGGAATCTCATCTATCAGTATAACTTTTAGCCATCGAGGATATTCAGCTAATTTTGTTTCTTTGGATGTAACAATGATAACAAGGATTTTATTTTTTTTTGCAAGTTTATTTACAGCTTTCGAATCCGTTAATCTTTTAATTGTCTGGTTAAAATATTTTTGGCCAAAAGGTGCTGTAATAATGGCACGATCTGCTTTAAAATAATCGAGATCATATTCTTTTTTTACCCTATTAATCGATACTTTGATCTTATCTTCTTGAATCACTTCTTTTCTCCAAATTCCTTTTACTTATCAAGTGCATTTCATTCCTCTAAAATTCTACAGAATTTATCTAATTTCTACTGGGTATTTCTGCAAGCAAAAATTCGTTTGACAGAGAACATTGATCAAATGGATAGAATTCTGATATGGATAAAATAAAAAATAAAACTATAAGTAAATTAGAGATTCGAGCCTATACTCCAGATGATGAAGATCAGGTCATTAAACTCTGGATCGATTGTGGGTTAGTTGTTCCTCAAAATGATCCGATCAAAGATATACACAGAAAACTTAAGGTGAATCCGGAATGGTTCCTGATCGGAGAAATATGTGGAGAGCTAATAGCAACCTGTATGGCAGGATATGAAGGACATCGCGGTTGGATAAATTATCTGGCAGTTTCACCGGAATTTCAGAGAAAAGGATATGCCCTTGAAATAATGCAAAAAGCAGAAGAATTGCTCTCTGCTGCTGGATGTCCCAAGATTAATCTGCAGGTTAGAACTTCCAACATTAAAGTAATCGAGTTTTATAATAGTATTGGCTACAATATCGATGCGCTAACCAGCCTGGGTAAACGACTTGAGCCCGATTAAGTCAAATGCAAAATTTAAAATTATTGACAATTAGGATACAAGAAAAACAACCTTAATATATGAATAAAATTAAAAAAGAGTTTAAAGGATAAATTATGGATTTAAAATTGGCAGTATTAATAGATGGTGATAATATCCCCTCCGCTTATGTAAAAGAGATGATGGAAGAGATAGCCAAATACGGCAACCCTACCATTAAAAGAATTTATGGTGACTGGACGAATCCCAAACTTTCAAAATGGAAAAAGGTGTTGTTGGAAAACGCTATTACTCACATCCAGCAATATGGCTACACTACCGGCAAGAATGCCACCGATTCTGCTATGATCATCGATGCAATGGATGTTCTATACTCTGAAAAAGTGAACGGTTTCTGCCTGGTTTCCAGCGACAGCGATTTTACCAGGTTAGCAACCAGGTTGCGGGAAGCTGGTATGATGGTATTTGGCATTGGGGAAAAGAAAACACCGAACCCATTTATTGTGGCTTGTGATAAATTTATATATATTGAGATCCTTAAAAACATGGCAGAAGAAAACGAATCAGAAGCCGCCAAGAGCAAATCTCCGCAGAAAAGCAGCATAGACAAAGTAACACCCAAAGTAATAAAGCTGATTTCTTCAACTATCTCGGATCTGGCTGATGATGACGGTTGGGCTTTTCTGGGAGATGTGGGAAATCTTCTGCAAAAAAAACAGCCTAACTTCGACTCCAGGAATTACGGGTTTCAAAAACTTACACCACTTATAAAATCAATTAAGAAATTTGAAATTGAACAACGCGAAAGCTCACGAAGCAGCATTAAATTGATATATGTGAGAAATAAAGCCAAAAGAACTAATTAATTGATTACAATAAAATCGAACACGAACTTTGTAAAACGGATCTTCTCGGAAGTTCCTGAAACCTATGAAATTACGAATCACGTTCTTACACTTGGATTTGATATCTTGTGGCGAAAACGAGCTGCCGGAATTGCTGCTGGGCATGGTGGAAAAAGCTGGGTTGACATGTGCACAGGCACGGGAGAAACTGCTGCTTATTTAAGCCGATCAGCACCGGAAGGAACAAAAGTAATGGCTGTAGATTTCTCACCGGAGATGCTGGTTGAAGCACGCAAAAAACCGGAAGCAAAACAGATAGAATTTATAATTTCCGACATAAAGGAACTACCTTTCCCTGATGCCAGTATTGATGTGATTAGCATCTCATTTGCTACACGTAATATTAATTTGAATAAAGATATATTGATTAAGAGTTTCAAAGAATTTTATCGAGTTTTAAAACCGGGCGGACTTTTCGTGAATCTGGAAACCAGCCAACCATCTTTTATCTTGATAAGAAAATTATTTCATCTCTATATTAAACTTTTCGTAAAACATGTTGGAAGTCGAATTTCCGGTTCAAAGGCAGGTTATTCTTATCTTTCTAAAACCATTCCCAAGTTTTATTCTGCGCCTGAACTAGTTGATATTTTGAAAGTAGCAGGATTTCAGGAAGTCACTTTCCAACAGATGCTGTTCGGCGTAGCAGCAATACATCAGGCATACAAAAATAATTCTTAAACCGATCACAACAATGGTAAACCATCTATAATTTCTCTACGAGATCTTTATATTTTAATAATGCCTTTTTTCCATTTTCTGTAATATCATAAACTCCTCTATCCACACGCTGGAACCAACCATAAAAATTCTTTCCTAGAATAGAAAGCGTTTTATCTCCCGTTCCCATTTCCTTTAAAGTTTTTGGTGAAGTTGGTCCTGATTTCTGTAAATATGCTGCGATCTTAATTGCGTTTTGCCGGTAAACTGTAACGACTTTACGTTTTGATGAACCACCGATATTTAGATTTTCTCTTCGCTGAGATGCTTCTTTTAATACAGATTTTCTGCGCTTTTTATACTTCCTGCGCTGAAATGGAATAGGATGAAAAACCACTTCTACAAAATCCAATTCGACATCCACAAAAATCAAACCGATCTCTAATCTGCGCAGAATATGTCTCACTCCTTTCCAACGTGTTTTCTGAGTGCGGTTGCTTGGTCGAGGAATTGCCACATAAACAGCATCAGTAACTCTTTGCCTGTCGGTAGCCTGGATCAACAAAGGAATATTTACATTTAGTTTCAGTTCAATTATAATGAGCTCATCATCTTTAGTTGCAGTTATATCACAGTTCTTTACCTCAGCACGAACTGTGTAACCGTTTGCTTCAAGATATTTTTTTACTGGTGGGAAAAGATCGGTTTCCTTCATAATTTCAACCTAAAATTTTCTCAGATATGAATTTGCTATATCATTAAAACGGGTATCCTTAGAGCCCCGATCAAGGCGTAGATGGCAAAAAGTGAGTAAAAATCTGTCTTTCTGAGATATTCTTTCACCTACCCTCATGAAGAATCCCAGATTTTCCATAACATCATTATTATTCATTCACATCTACCCAAGAATGTGATTTTTCCAATTTTATTTTATTGATTAATGCAGTAATTGTGTTTTCAAGATTCATTTCCGACTTTTTTCCTCCTGCGAAATCTTAAAATCAAAGCAATGAAATTAAATTTGAGGTGTCAACAGAATCGTAAAAATGAATTAATTGATATCTTTATAATTTGCAAAAAATTGATCGAGATTATTTAAATGGTTTTTAATAGAAAACACGATCCAGCGCTAACTGGATCGTGTGTCAATATTAAGAGAATATTGACATAAAGAACTTTTAAGGCTCTGAAGATCTCTACCGATAGGAAGAGAGAGGGTTGACTAACAGCAAAGACCCCACACCTTTTTATATTACCTATTATATATGCAATCTCAATGCCATATTACAAATTAATTTTTCATGCGTACTAAATTATTGTATTACAATATGTTAAGCATGTGATATTTTATTCACTTATTTTAAACTTCTAATTTGGTGGGTCAAAATTACTCAATTTACTCCAAATAATGTCCCTGATTTGTCCCAAATTTAAAAATGATTTCCCAAGATAGATTTGAAGAGATTCCTCTTCTGTATCATAATTCCTGCGAAACTGTAATAAATCAAATAACAATTTGAGCATTCATATTTTTTGAAACCTGGTATCAATTTCTGCCATTTACGTCGTTTTAGTCTTCTGAAAGAACTTTTATTACACTTCGGGCATATTATTCTTTTCATTAGTTCTCCCTTGGAATAAAAGAAATTACGAAAATAAGAAAAATCAATAGAGATAAGATGTCAAATTATTTGCAGTTTTTAAGCCTTCCTTCTGCTTACAGAATAGTAGAAGGAAGGCAAATAAAGTATCGTTTATTTCAATAGAATTATTTTTTTTGTAAGCTGGTATGAAGAGCTTTTCATTTTATACAAATATAATCCAGAGGTTAATTTCTTACCATATTCATCAGTTCCGTTCCAAATGATCTGGTGAGTTCCTCTGTCTAGTTTTTCATCAACAAGTGTAGTGATCTTCTGTCCCAATATGTTATAAATTGATAATTCTATCTTTTCATTATTTATCAGAGAGAGCTCAATTGTAGTTGAAGGATTAAATGGATTAGGATAGGCTGATAAATTTGGTTTTTCTGGTGAAAGAACAATTTCTGAATGTGCTGGAGCAAGAAAAAAACCTTGTGCCCAACGTGTATTGCATAATGGAAAATCAATATTAGAAACTTCATCAAGAACAAATTCACCGTAACCTTCATTTAACTTATAATAACTAATAAGACCTGGTTCATAACCATTTAAATATTCAAGCAGAACTTCTTGGATTTCAGCCTGATCTCTAAACACATTCCATACTCTTAACTCATCGATTACTCCTACAAAACTTTTAGTAAGATCCGCAGAATTTCCCAGCATCAGATCATAACCTGAATTCTCTGCCACAGCTCCTGCAGGGATAGTGGTCTGATTTGACATCATAGAGATTCCATTTATGTACATCGTTACATTATCTACTCCGTCATAACAAACTGCAATATGCTGCCACTGATTCAGATCAATAGAAGTTTCCGGCGTGGTAGAAGTGCTGATCGTTCCATCCTCATGTTCAATTTGCAGAACTAAACTTTGATCATTATAAAGTGGGAATGTGTTATTCAGAAAAACTGAAATTACTGTTTTGTCAAAGATACGACCTAATCCAAAATTAGCATCAGGACCAAAATCAGTTGGATAGATCCAGGCTTCCATGGTAAAAGCAGTTGCAAGTTCAGGAATTTCTGATGCAGAACATGTTACGTTACTATCATCTCCGTTAAATTCCAAGGCACTGTGACCATTGAAAACTCGAATATAGTCTTCTTTTAAAATACTGTTATTCACACCATCATAAGAAATCGTTAACTGTACATCATAGTAGCCGGGTTCCTCGTAAGTCCAGGTTGGATTTTGTTCATTAGAATCGGTGAACCCATCATTGTCAAAATCCCAGGCCCAATTATCAATCATGCCCGTAGATTGATCTGCAAACTGGATTTGAAGTGGAGCGTGACCGGATTCCTGATCTACTTCAAATTCGGCTGATAAATTGATCAATTCCATAAGCCAGGCATCATTTTTTCCTTCTCCATCAGAAGCAGTGTAACCAGCAATCACAATCGAGCCATCATCTTTCTGAATGATCGAATTTCCACACTCGGAACCAATTCCGCCTTTGGTTGTTCTTTCTATTTCATTTCCATCAGCATCCAGAATCATCAGAAACATATCTGAGTATCTAACATACTGGTATTTAAAAGACCCGCAAACTATCAGATTATCTGAATTTGCATCTTCCAAAATTGAATAGCCAAAATCGTAATATACTTCCAATTCCAGATTTGTTTTCCATAGTTCATTTAATTCTGAATCAACTTTGAGCAGTGCCACATCCATTAGCTCGTTTAAATGCTGGGAAGTGTGCCCAACCACGCAAAATCCACCGTCAGAAGTTTCACAAATATCAAATCCCACATCGTAATCGTTCTGATGAGTTCCCATTGTCCAGTAAGTATTTTCCAACAAAATGTTGCCATCGTCATCTATTTTGATAATGTAAATTTCTCTATTTCTGCCCGTGCTTCCTGGAAAAGGGAGATCGAAAAGCCCTGTAGAGCCACAAAGAATATAATTACCGTCACTGGTTTGTTTGATGCTGTAAGCAGTATCGGATTTGTCACAACCATAAGTTTCTTCCCAGATCACACTGCCGTTATCATCAATTTTGACCACGTAAATATCATCTTCTCCCAGTCCGTAGGAAGCTGTGTAGCCGCAAAGTAAATAGTTTCCGTCAGTTGTTCTACAAATCGATTCTGCTGTATCAAAATCATCTCCACCAATTGTTTCATACCAAACCTGATTTCCCGAAAGATCAACTTTCAAACAGAAGATATCGAAAGATCCATTTTCGGTAGTGTATCCTGTAATTAAAAAGCCATCTCCGCTGTTGGAAACACAAACTCCTTCTGCATTTTGCCAGCCAGTTTCACCATAAGATTGTGTCCATTCTTCTGTACCTGTTTCATCCGTTTTTATCAGAAAAACATCAGATTTATCAGCTCCATCTGAATTTGTATATCCAACTATTAAATATCCGCCATCCGGTGCTATAGACACAGAATTTGCGGCATCTGAATTGGTTCCGCCGAAGGTTTCTTCCCAGGCTGTTTGTATTGTTGCATTGCATATTAAAGTTATCGAGAAAATAACACAAAATATTAGTGTTTTCTTATTCATGATATCCTCCTAATTTTCCAATGCAGTTATAGCTGTGAGGACAGCATAAATGTTTTGCATAGCATAATATTGTCCGCGCATTGTAGAAACAATATTTCCGTCGATCACGGGCGGGATTTTCTGTCCGATGCAATTTGCGCCGGCATCCACAATTTCAGTTTGCCATGTACTAGGACATTGAACATTCACGCCTTGAAGTACATCAGCGGCAGCCAATACACGTATAGAGGAGCAACTTGTAAACAAGATCAAATCTGCATTATCTGCTGCTACTACTAAATCCAGAGCTGCCTGGCTGTTAATAAGCTCGATACACGGATTCCCCACATACGAGCTGGAAGACATTAGCATAACACAATCATAAAGTGAAACATCGGTGATATCCTGAATGAGAATATCGACCGTAACAGGTGGACAACCAAGTGGTGCAGCATAACCTGAACAGGGTTGCACAGTTGCATTCACTGCAGTTGTTGTGACGTCCCATCCTAACTGCTCAAACATTTCATAATAACACTGATAGTTTGCGCCGTAGTTATTTGGCATAACTACCAAAGCTTTCACATCCTGGGCTGCCAATCCCAGATAACACATCAAAATTAAAAGTGGGATGATGAGTTTTTTCATTTTTTTTCCTCCGTTTTATTTAAGTTTTACATAAGTATTCCACTTATTATTGAAAAGTCTTTGCGAGGAATCTTACATAGGTTTTCTATCGAAGCAATCTAATCATCTAATTAACTGAGAATAATAAGATTGCTTCGTTTGTAACAGCATTAAGAAAACTCGCAACGACATTCATTTGTACTTTTCACAAAAATACTTTATTATGCAAAACTCAGTTATGTTCTACAACCTAAACCACGCATTAAATATTTAACTTCCATATAGAAATGTGAATCAGGGAATCTGGGATGTAAAATGTATTGATGCACAATTCCAAATAATGATTTCAAGAAAAAATTCGTTGCCAGATCAATATCTATTTCACTATCAAAAGTACCGTCATTAATTCCTGTTTCGATAATATCTCTCGCAGTTTTTTCCAGGCTGAAATCTGAGTTATTCATTTCGTATCGCACAGCAGGACTTAATACTTCCTTTTCGCCGTGTTCTGCCACATCATAAATCTGCATCAAACGATAATATGAAGGTGTTTGTTTGAAAAAGTTGAAATACACTGAAGCATAAGCCATCAGCTTCTCACTACTTGAATTTGCGTTGTTAATAGCAGTTCGATATGCAGGTTCACTTTTATCAAATTCATAGAGAACAACCAGCATCAACAAATCCAATTTATTTTTGAAATACGAATACAAAGTACGCCTGGTGAATTCTGCCTTTTTTGCAATTTCTTCCATAGTTACTTTTTCGTATTCTTTGGATAGGAACAACTCTCTTGCTGCATTTACTATATCCATTTTCCGCTGCAGCATTTCTCTTTCTTTTCGTGTCATTAACATTCTCCTAATTTATTTTACAATAGAGTTTTATCTTTACATTTGTGTAATAACAGGACGTATTAAATTTATTAATTCTCAATCTGATTTCCTTTATTTCATTAACAGCATTTTATGAGAAATTATTTGATTTTCTGTTTTCAGTTTGGCAAAATATATTCCGGATGAGACGGGATTGCCAGTTTGGTCTGTTCCGTTCCAAATTATGGAGTGTGTCTTTTTTTTTGATGCAGCAGCAAAAGAATTGCTGCACTCTAAAGTTTTCACTTTCTGTCCTTTCAGATTATATATTATCAGTTCGGTGTCTTCAGTGGTTTCGGTGTTTGATGAAAACGAAATCGTCGTTGCTGGATTAAAGGGATTGGGATAATTAGTTAAATTGGTCTTAATCACTGGTAATTGATTATTTGTGTTTCCGACTGGCTCCAGTTCAATTCCCTGAATCCATTGTGCCGTTTCGACGATGCCCATCGTGTTATCTGTTTCATCAAAAATATATTCTCCGTAAGCTTCGTTCAACCGCCAGTAGTGAATCAGATCTGCTTCGTAGCCATTTAGATAATGATTCATGTTTGCCAGAATATCATTTTGATCTTTGGTAACATTCCATACCCGAACTTCATCAATAATTCCATCAAAACTTTTAGAGAGATCAGCGATGTTTCCAATGATTATATCTGCATCGAGATTACTTTCCAAATCTCCAGCTGGAGCAGTTGGCTGGTAAAACATAATGTTATATCCGCCTACAAACATTTTTACTTCATCGATCCCATCATAACTTATTGCGATGTGCTGCCATTGGTTCAATCCAATTGAGGTTGCCGGAGTTGTTGATGTACTCAAAGTTCCATCGGAATGCATCATTTGCACTACCAGGCTTTGATCCTGAAAAAGAGGAAATGTGTCGGAAAGAAAAATCGAAATGGAATATTTATCAAAGATCCTGCCTAAACCAAAATTTGTGTCAGGCCCATAGGAATAGGGATAGATCCAGGCTTCAATAGTAAAAGCTCCATTGATTTCAGGAACAGTGGAAGCAGGAACATTAATATTGCTGTCTTCCCCATTAAATTCCAGAGCACTGTGACCATCGAAAACATTGATATAGTTCTCGCTCAAAAAAGAAGACGTATTTGTTCCAGAAGTTACTTCCAAAAATACTGAGTATACTCCTGGAGCATCATACACAAAAGTTGGATTCTGTTCATTGGAATCGATAACACCGTCATTCTGAAAATCCCAGGCCCAGCTGTCGATCTCTCCCAAAGACTGATCTTCGAAAACAACTTCTAATAGTGCGTGACCGCTAGTTGGTTCTGCGTCAAAAATGGCTGCAAGATTCAGGTTATCCCACCAGCGAATTTCGTTGGCATGTCTACCTCCGGCCACAATATCAATATCATCATCGTTATCTACATCACCCACGTTCAAAGGCCACACATTATTGAAAAATGGAGAAATTTGATGCATTATCCAATCATCGTTTCCATCATTTTCCCACCAGGCAACCTGACTGGTTCCCTGTGATGAACCAGCGACATCCATCAAACCGTCATCGTTAAAATCGGCTGGATAAGCTATTACTGCACCATTAAAAGTCGGATCAATATCATGGCTGGTAAAAGTCGGAGGAATATCTCCATTATTTTCCAACCAGATAATACCATCGGAATATGCCGTTGCCAAGATATCAGGAAGTTCATCATTGTTCATATCGCAAACTACAACTTTGTGAGAGTTATCAAAATTTACAATTATTTCATGCTTTATCCATTCGTTGTTTACATCATCAAATTCCCACCATGAAACTTCATCATCCAAAAGAGCCGCTCCAACCACTTCCAAATAACCGCCTTCTATAAAATCAGCCACATCCATAGAGCGTGCTCCTGAAAAGTCATCATCAATGGTATGCTTTGTCCAGTTCACTCCGCTTCCATCCAGGTTTTCCCACCAGGCAATTTGGTTATTTTCAGCTCCAGCTCCCAAAACATCCATAAATCCATCGGCGTTCACGTCTGCGGTAAAAACTTCATGAGCTCCCTGAAAGCCAGTATCAATTTCATGGAAAATCCAATTTAAACCACTGCCATCTGTATTTTCCCACCAGCATACAGTATTGGAATCCCAGGCTGCAACGATCACATCGTTGAAGGAATCGTTATTAATATCTTCCACGTGTACATAGATCGCTCCTGCCAGAGTTGCAATGTCATGTTTCGGCCAGTCATCCAGGATTCCCTCCTGGTTTTCCCACCAGGAAATTTCTCCACTAGCCAATGCGGTAGAAACGAGATCTTTTCTTCCGTCTCCATTCAGATCCTGCAGGAAAATACCAGCTGGCCCATCAAATCCACTATCAACTAGATGTTCTTCAAAGATCAATTCTTGTGCCCATAAATAAGAAACCAAACAAAAAACTAAAACAAATATGTATTTCACACATCCTCCTAAAATTCTACACACGAGCACCAAATACACACGTGTGTATTTATCCTTATAATAACCTTATGCGTCAATGTATTTTTTCTCATCTCTCGGTTGGAATGCAATTGCTGCTCCAAATACAGGCTATTCTCATATCATCCTATGCATTAATGAGTTGTATTTGCTTCATAAACAAATCTAATATTAATCCTTACTATATTGTAGTATTAATTCCGCAATAAAATACAATTTCTCAGCAAAAATCAGTTCTTGAGTTCCTGTGTCAAAATGACACACAATTCCAAATATGTCCCAGTTAAAATTGAATTGCCAAATAGTCCGGAACAACGAAATTCGCTTAACTTGTTTTATGTCATATAGTTACATCTATCGATATTTTCGTGGTTCACATAAAATTGATTGGAATTATTTATGCATTAGTATAATTCTGTATGGATTAGATTATAATAAGAGCAAGATCGTGAGGAAAAGAATTATGCAACAAAAACTGCAGGAATTATTTGAAGAGTATGATAACTTGTTAAACTCCTTAAAAGAAATTGATCGAATTGTGGAAAAATCTAAAGAAGGAAAAGCAGTGGTCAACAAAACGAAAAATACTCTTTTTCTACAATATGTTTCATTAGAAAGATTAATAATATCTAAATAAAGAAAATTGTCACTTTTCAAAAAAATCATTTCACTATGATTAGTACAAATTTTTCTGCCTTCGTAACAATCCGTTTGACAATTAATTAAATTTCCCAATAAAGGCTATAGTGCATAAAGCAATAAAGGAGTATCTAATGGAAACAGAAATTAAGAATAAGGCAAGGATTTTAATTGTTGATGATGAGCCAATAAATATAATGATAGCAGAGCGAATACTTCAGAAAAATGGTTATGAAACAATTTCTGTTAATCACGGTAATGATGCTCTTGAAATTCTGCAGACAAAACCGGTTGATCTTATCCTGCTGGATATAATGATGCCAGATATCAATGGTTTTGAAGTTTGTGGGAAACTCATGCAGAATGAAAAGACAAAAGATATTCCTGTGATATTCTTGACGGCTGTAACCGATAAAGAAAGCATTATTAAAGGTTTTGAAGTTGGTGGGAAAGACTATCTTACAAAACCATTTAACACAACTGAACTTGTTGCCAGAGTAAAAACCCATGTTGATCTGAAATTAGCCAGAGATTCGCAAGAAAAACTTATCAAAGAATTGAAGTCGGCACTGGATGAGATCGATACTCTATCTGGTTTGCTGCCTATCTGTTCGCACTGTAAAAAAATTCGAGATGATTCGGGTTACTGGCAAGGTGTTGAACAATACATCGCCGCAAGAAGTGACGCTCAATTCAGTCATGGAATCTGCCCCGATTGCATGAGAGAATATTATCCCAAAGTAGCAGCAAAAGTTTTAGGAAAAATGGAGAAAGAAGAATAGGAATCATAATAGAAAAAGTGGTAGTTGAACAGATTATAGGAAACTAAACCTGTTATCTCGTCTCTTTTGACTGAATCCAAACAATAAGCACAGCCGTGAAATTCACGGCTGTGCAAAGTAAAATTAGTTATTATGTTATTGCGATTTTTTTTGCTGGTGATGGTTTTGTTTTTGGGATCGTAATAGTTAGAACACCATTTTTATAATCTGCTTTGATAGAATCTGCATCGCACTCTTCGGTTAAAGAGATAGATCTTCGATAATTACCGCTATATCTTTCACAACGATAATACGAATTTTCTTTCTTCTCCTTTTTCTCTTCACGATTTGCCTCGATGATGAGACTGTTTTTATCAATAGAAATGCTTATATCTTTCTTGTTAAAACCTGGGAGATCAGCTTTAATCTGATAATCCTTCTCGTTTTCTATAAGATCGATAGCCATTGCACTTTCGTTTCCATCAGCTTTATCTTCATCAAAGAAATTATTAAAGAACTGATCAAAAGCTGATAACATCGGGAAATACCCACTTCTTTTTCTAACTGGAACGTATTTCATAACAGCCTCCTTTTTTATATTTTTTTTCAACGTCCACATATATAAATTAAAAAAGAAAAGTTAAATGTCAAATATTTTTTAGCAGTCTCTTTGCAAGAGTGCCAATAAATATTTTTGTGATTGCTTATTGCGACTAGTATAAAGACTTATGGTAAATAAAATAATGTTTATCTATAGTTTTTTGAAAAGTAAAAGCTGAGGAAAAGAAAATTTGTCGTGTGAATCTATTGTTAACGATCACAATACCATTAGCTGATACTTTTTCAATTCTTTATCAAGCCTTTTTGCACCTGGCATCAACTCTTCCAATTCTTGCCAGAAGTGCTGACTGTGATTTTTGATCGTGGTATGAACGAGCTCATGTAAAAGGACATAATCCTGCAGTTCAAGAGGAAGTTTATACAATTTAATATTCAGGCTCAAATTATTTTTTGCGCTGCAGCTTCCCCAGCGGGTTTTCTGCTTTCGAAATGTTACACGATTAAAACTGAAATTGAACCTTACCGACAAGGCAATTAACCTTTCCTTAAGAACTTTGCTGGCTTTATCAAAATCAATTTCTTCAATGTTTTCTTGTGCTTTTCTTACATTTTCTTCATAAGATTGAATTTTCACAAGTTGCTTTTTGATCCAGTCCTCTTTGGAAAGTACAAATGTTTTTGCGCTATTTTGTGAAATTCCATATGGAACTGAAACGCGAATGCTTTTGAAAGGGCGTAATATTATCCGTAATCTTTTAGCACGCTTACTACGGATGAAATTAATATTTCCAATTTTTTCGAAATAGATGGTTTTTATTTTCTATCTCTCCATTTATCAATTTTGGGAGCTAAATATGATTTGAACTGATCTAACAAACCAGCAGGTGAAGTATCAGTTAGTAACATTTCACGGTGAGCAGGCCAGATAAAACGCTGTTTTACTGCGTCATCCAGAAATTGCAGAAGTTTGTCGTAATAACCATTAATATTTAGAAGACCGCAAGGTTTAGTATGAAATCCAATTT
>Ga0164315_10002425_pt1 | contig 14273 bp, 14 predicted proteins | sample GuaBasSedimGuay6_FD_113737 | JGI IMG/M metagenome (GOLD analysis project Ga0164315, IMG submission 113737) | Subseafloor sediment microbial communities from Guaymas Basin, Gulf of California, Mexico - Guay6, Core 4569-2, 0-3 cm | ecosystem: Environmental > Aquatic > Marine > Hydrothermal vents... | reverse complement strand
TAATTATTTTGCGTTCCATGAGATAATCTTTGACAGCCAGACCCGTTGCGGTACCCACACCCGATACAAAGGCGAACATACCAGTTTCTTCCTGGAGCTGCTTGACACCGGCCATTGTTTTGGCCGGGTTGTAGCCATCGTCAAAATAGTGGAACACCAGTTTGCGGCCATGGATGCCCCCTTCGGCATTGATCATCTTGAAGTAGGCATCAGTTCCCCGGGCAACGGCTCCCCAGGGAGCAGCCGGACCGGTCTGGGGCCCCCAGTTGCCGATGTGAATTTCCGTGTCCGTGACACCTTCTCCGGCATGGGCGGCCAAGGTAAAGCCAAGTATCATCACCATCACAGCAAAAACGCATAAAAGATTCTTTTTCATTCTTTTTCTCCTTTTTGTTATTTGTTATTTGGTGTTTAGTGTTTGGTGTTTGGTACTTAGCAGTTAAGTGGTTTGGCTGCCAAAAACAAAACACAAAAAACAAAACACCAAGTCACACTTTCTTCACATAGTGCCTGGCAAACAAACCACTGGGTTTGAAGCACAGCACCAGGACGATGACAACAAAAGCCACCACGGATTTGAATTCAATGGATACATATCCGCCGAAAAGATGTTCCACCACGCCCACAATATAGGCGCCGAAGACCGCTCCAGGCAAGGAGGTCATACCTCCCACCACGGCGCCGGCGAATCCCTTGAGCATGGGGTCCCACATCATATAGGGCTCCACTATGACCGGCGCAATTAAAAGACCGGCCACGCTTCCTACCATGGCCGATATGCCCCAGGTGATCATGCGGATCTGGTTTGTCTTGATACCCATCAATGCGGCGGCGTTTTCGTTCTGCTGGGTCGCCTTCATGGCAACGCCGATTTTAGAGAACCTGAAAAAGAGAAACAGAATCAGCATGATGGTCAGGGCAACCACCAGGGTCAGCATATCCAGAGTGCTGATGAAAATTTCGCCGATGACAATGCTGTCGTAAGTCGATATGGGAAAGGGCATGGAGCGCTGGTCGGCACCGAATTTCCAGGAGACAAAACCGAGCAGAAGCATCTCCAGACCGATGGTAATGATGATCAAACCCAGGACATTCGGTTCTTTGGCGCGCCGGAGGACGGCGAATTCCAGACCGCAACCCAGGAAAAATGCAAATATGAGTGTCGCGGGAAAGGCAATGTAATAGGGAAGCCCATAAGAGCTGAGTAACATGTAGGCGATGAAGACCGGCAGAAGCGCCATTTCGCCCTGGACAAAATTGGGGACCTCAGAGGTCTTGTAGATCAGTACCATGCCGAGTCCCATGAGCGCATAGGAACTGCCCACGGCAATGCCACTGAGAATCATCTGTAGAAAATCGATCATTGAAAGCCTTTTAAATTTTCATTATGAAAATATACTATTAAAATCATTTTGCGAAGCAACATGATTTTAATAGGGCCACATCTTCCAGTATTTCTTGGTTCGTATCCAGATACCGTAAATACCCAGGGGTTCAAAAAGCATGATCGCGATGAGGATCGATCCGAATACGATCATCTGGATATTTGAGACGCCTGTCATGGTAAAATAGCTTTCCGACAGGGCCTTTATCCACTGGCCAATGTAGGGTACTTCAAGAATATTTCTGAGCTGCAGGTCGAGTAGACCGAGTAAACATGCCCCTGCTATCGGCCCCATCATGGAGCCGAGCCCCCCCACCACTGCCATGGTCAGAAACATGATGGACATGAAGAGGCTGAAGAGCTCCGGTTCGATAAATCGCAGTACAAACGCATACAGGCCACCACCCACGCCTGCATAAAAGGCACTGACGGCAAAGGCCAGGGTTTTGTAGAGCGTCAGGTTGATTCCCATGGTTTCGGCAGCGATATCGGCGTCGCGGATGGCGATAAACGCCCGGCCGACTTTCGTGTGAACGAGATTGCGGGCCAGGACCGCCAGGAGGATGGTGATGGGAATCAAAATGAAATAAAAATCCTTATCGGTATTCAAATGCCAGGGACCGATGGTCAGTTCCGGGGCGTGTAATCCCTGACGTTCCCCCAGAAATTTAATTTTGCCGATAATCTGGGTGATGGTAATGCCGAATCCGAGGGTGGCGATGGCAAGGTAAGGGCCTTCCAGCCGCAAGGCGGGTAAGCCGAGTAGAAAACCGAAAAGGGCGGCAATAAATCCTGCTACAGGCAGGGCTATCAGGAAAGGAAAGTGTGCGTGGGTCATCAAGGCAACTGTTCCGTAGGCGCCAATGGCAAAAAAGCCGGCATGACCCATGGAGATCTGACCGGTGTAGCCCACCAGAAGATTGAGACCGATGACGACGATAACATTGATGGCCATGTAGTTGGCCACATACACGTAATAATTCTTGGCGACAAACGGAAATATGGCGAGTCCGATAACCAGAACACTCAGCCAGAAGGCGATGACACCGGATGTAAAGAACTGTACGTCCTCATAATAGTCCCTTTTCATGTCCATGGGTGGATTCTCCTGGATACCGGGTCAGCGATTGTTGAGACGAGACGTTTATTATCAATGGAACCCTGTTTTAGTCAAGAAAAAAGAATAGCAACTTCTCCCAAATGTGACTGTTGACTTCTGTTCATTTGCATATAAAATCGCTCAATTCAGGTTAAAATTATTAGGAGACGCTCCATGTGGAAATTGCTCGACAAAATACCCTACACCCTTTTAATCATGTTTCATGAAATGTTCGGGCTATGATGTTGCTTTCCACTGATAGCTGTTAGCAACCCTCGAACCCTTGTATCACCCTCAGACCCTTGAACCCTGAGATCCTTGTACCCTTCTGTCACTTTACCACCCTCAGCCGATGTGTATCTCTCAGCTTTTTCCACATCATCTTGATAAACACCATGGGCAGGTTTGACTTATCCAGGTTTTCCGTCTCGGCCGCCGCCACACATGAATGGTATAAAGTCGTATCTTGGGACCAGATATCGAGTTTTTTCTTGATGTACAGCCCCAGGGTTAATTGAAGGGGGGCGATTTCCTCTTCTCTCAAATTGGCCATGAGTGTACGATCCTTCAGGTGCATCTCATTGATAATGATGTCAACCGCCGCTGCCGCTGTTTTAGGCGGTAACGCGGTTTTCAGGGGCTGGGCCAGCAGTTCCTGCGCTCCCATAGGTTGGTTCATGCTGGTTTCTGTAAGGTTCAGGAAATAAACGGCCTGTAGAATATCCAGTGTTGCCGGATATATTTTGTGGTCCTCTTTTTCAGAGGGGCCTGTGACATGGAGTATGTTGAGGTCGTTGTCGATGATCCAGTCATTGATCAGGGATGCGGCGTTGAAGGCGCTGGTACTGTTCAGATCCACGTGAAGCAGCGGCGTGCTGTATCTTTGGATCGTTCTTGTGCTGTTTTTTACGTTGCTGGACAATATTCCATGGGAAAGCATCAAGGTTCCATCAGATTCCCTGATATTCTTTTTGAAGGTTTCGGTCCGATTGGTTGTGGGCATTTCAATCAGGTTGTACCTGTCTGCATCCATGCCACCGTGTCTGCCGGCTTCTTTGGGTATCCACCCGCCGTACGACATACCGAGCTTGATTGATGCATCGAGAGCGGCCCGCTCTGCGCCAGGCCTACCACCGGATATAATTTTTTCAATCATAATAGGGGACGCTCCTTGATAATTTACTATAGTTGTATTATAATAAATTCAAATCATTTTTTCTTGCGATTTTTTCTCCACGGCTTGCGGATTGGCTTACTGTCGGCTGAGATATTTTTAAACGTTTCGACAAATTCACCATGCTCATACCGAGTTCCCTCGATGCCCAGAAACATAATAAACTCCTAGCCTTTACTCGTGTGGGTTGTCTGCCTGCAGACAAAATATCTACCTTGTCGATCCCCAGAACTGCAGCCACACGATCGACAACGGCATCAAAATCGTATCCCCTGGTTTTTAATAAATATTTTCTTTCATATTCGTCCTGGCAGGAGAGTAGCACGGATTCGACAAAATCACTGTCACCCAAGATCCTCTCATCTCCCTTCATATAAGATTTTATTTTTCTCAATCCTTTGAGGGCATGCCATCCACCAACACTTCTAACGAGACCTCCGCCGACAAGGTCCGGTCTTTCTCCAGCAGATATTCCTTTTTGTATATATTCCCGATATCGCCGGCGCGCGGATGATAGCCCGCCAGCAAAAAATTTTAGGATATAATCGGTGGTCTGCCAAGCATTCTTATTTTTTCCCATTATAGTCGCATGACCGCTATATATGTATCGATCAAGTGACTTAAGATCCGGCACCACGCCGGCGCGGAGAGGATTCAAGTGAATATATCTTACAAGTTCTAAAAGATATGCGTCTTCCTGGCAAAGAATCGATTTAAATCGGTTCTGAAATAGATGGCCCGCACGACTATGTTTGCGATTGAAATAGACTGCGTAACCGGTAAGAAGGCGTCTCATGATAGTTGAAATCGAAATTTTTCCGGTTTTTAAAAGCAAATGGACATGGTTGGGCATCAATGACCAGGCGAAACAAATTGCTGCGTCATCCTTTAAGATATTTTCCAGTCGTTCAATAAAATTATCTCTATCGGCATTATCTCGAAAAATCGGTTTTCTTTCGATGCCTCTCAAAATAATGTGATGTAAGGCTCCGGGGGCGTCTATTCTTGATCTGCGTGGCATTCTTATTTCATTGCAGATCATTTTGAAAAAGTCAAGATATAAAGGTACGTCCCTAAAGTGTGTATACTCACCTCTACAATTTTATGCTTGAATTTATTTATAGACGGGGTAGAAGAGGTATTGATGTCAGAGGGAATATGCACATACTTGAACAGATACCCATGGATTTGCCTCTGGGGGAAATCAGACGGCAGCTTCACTTGAAAAAAGATGAACACTGGGATGAGGCTAAAGATCTCATTCAGACGGTTCTGCCGGATATTCAGGCAAAAGCGGTTTACCGGGTTTGCTATATCGATGAAAAGGGGGACGAAATCATTGGCATGGATGGTGTTCGTTTCCTAAGTCGGGTACTGGCAAAAAACCTGGCAGCGGTGGAACGGGTGTTCCCGTTTGTTGTCACCATCGGGAGCCATTATATGGCGCAGGCTGATACGCAGGAAGATCTGGTGGTGAAATACTATCTCGATGTGATCGCTAACGTTGCCCTCACTACCGCAAGAAAATATCTCGAAAAGGAGTTGCAGGCAAGGTACGGCCTCGAAGGCATGTCTTTCATGAGTCCTGGGTCTTTGCCGGACTGGCCGCTGGAAGAGCAGCGGTCTTTGTTTGCTCTATTTGGAGACGGACAAACCCCCATCGGTGTTTCCCTCACCAGCAGTTGTTTAATGATTCCGGCAAAATCGATTTCCGGTATCTATTTTCCCACAGAGGTTCCCTTTTTCAGCTGTCAGCTTTGTGATCGCAAGGATTGTCCCGGTCGTAAAGCCGTCTATGACCCGAAAGTTGCAGCGGAATTTGGCGAGTCATAGGACAACCTGGCGGTTGTCGGCTGTTAGCTGTTTGCACTTGGCTCTTGGATGAACCCATAACTTTAACCGAGAGTATGGCTATGCAAAGCAAAATATGGGTGATAGGCGATAGCCATACCAGGGCATTTTCATTTAATGACAATTTTATTCCTTTTTATATCGGTGGAGGAAAACAACGCTGTTTTTTAAGTGATCAACGCTTGTCTGATTTAATTTCAAAGGTGTTACATATTGTTAAAGAGGTTGCCGCTCAGGATTCGATTATTCTCTTTTTGGGAGAACCCGATACACGCTTTAATCTAGGAATCGGATGGAAACCTTGGAAAAGGTATTATCGAAAGATCTTTTTATAATGAAGAAAGTGCAATGGACAAGAAAAAATTAAGGGAGAACTTTAAGTTCAACGATAGATTTGGCTGTTATACTTTGTAATTTCAATTCTGGAACAGATCTGGTCAAACGGTTCGACCACCGGTGTTTTTTAGAGAACCGCGTTATTTTTTCATGGGCTGATCTGGTTTGGTCTCTTGCAGCAATCGTGATCCATAGTGACGCCTGAATTGGGTGGATGCGTATTTTTCAAGTTTCCAGTCAGGGACACCGCAGGCAGCGCAGGTAGCGTTGAACCATTTGTTTCGAAGCCACCTTGCAGCGCGGCTGTTTCTGGAGTTGTTTACCATGAACGTTTTGTTACAGTGCGTTGTGATACGGGCCTGGTCACCCATTATATCGATAGATTTAATACCGTGAAGGATGCCGCTTCGGGCGGGCCAGAGCTTTATCTTCTCGATCAAACGGAAAAGCTCGATCCGTTTGCGGTAAAATCGTTTGGAAGGTTTCTTTTGTTTTTTCATATTATTCTGCTTAAGGCATCTACCAGCATAACTGCCACACCGATCTGAAGCGGGTCATGGAGGATTCTGTCGCCGATGGCCTCCATGGCTGACTTGTCAAGGCCCATGGGCATACCGGGAGCACTGATGATCGTTTGGGGCTTGATATGCTGCGATAGAATGAAATTGCTTGCCGGGGATGCATCGACGATGAGTTCATGTTGATGCAATGCCGGATCAAGATTGTTCAAAAATTGAACAACAATATCCGGATCGTTGTTGAATTCTGCTGATAACGGGCCATATGCCGCGGGTTCGATGTCGTAAACGGAGATCCGGGCCCCTGTTTTCAGCAGGGCTTTCACCGCACTCTGCCCCACCGGTCCGCATCCCAGGACAAGTACCTTTCGATCCTTCAAGCTGCCTGCCATGAGTTGCAGACCTGTCACAAATCCCCTGCCGGTTGCTACGGCATTATCCACAATTTTACGGTATCGCATGTCAAGAGCGATAAAACGATCTTCATCGGCGAACATGAGTATGTCGGCATTCTTTTCCACAGCTTCGGCAATACCCGCAGCATCTGTTTTCTCGGTCACAAAGGTTTTGCAGCCAAGGTGATTGGCGATATCTGATACCATCGGACAGAACCCTTTTAATACGCCGCCACCCGATGTCATGGGTATTACACCGACAACCGTATGTTTCATAGATGATTGGACATCTTTTCCAGTTACCCCTATTGCCCGACAGGCAAGTTGCCATAGGGAGCAACCGGTTTTATTAATCAGTGACGATTCGTATGTGGGCAGGTCTCCGGAAATGCCTTGAATATCCCCCGTTGTCAGCCTGGTCACCTGAATTATCCTTTCAACTTTAAGAATTGTCAACGTGATGGTTTATCGGGTAGCGGTCCTTGTAAGTGCTGAGATTGAAAAACTGCATAATACCGGCAATAACAGCCTCACGCTTCTCCCATGCCACGGTTCTATTTTCTGCAGAAATGATCAATGTCGCAACCCAATCCGTTCGATTTTCCGACTGGCAGGTGAAGGCTTCATCAGCGCCGAAAAAATCCTTTTCCAGGCGAAGCGGGCCCGCCGATGCCATGGCATGCTCACCTGTTACAGTCAATGTGTTGTCAGTGACCCTGATATGTTCGTATACCACACCCCGCTGGGCAACGTCGGTTTTTGCTACATTCCCAGGGGGCGGGCAATGTTGCTCTGCCAGAAACTGGAGCATGTTGATACCGGTCGAGGCATGTACGGTAACGGGTGTCTGGCTGGGCAGGCGCGCATCTATTTCAAGGACTCTCAGAACGTCGTTATCTAATATAACCTCAATGTCCATTAGTCCTTTCAATGCCAGGGTCTCGGCGATGACAGTGGATATTTTTTCAAAGTCCCCAATGATTTTTCGGGAAAGACCAGAGGGTGCCATCACCCTTTTACAGTCAAAGACCGGGTCCATTTCAAGTTCGGTTACCTGGAGGGGACAATAGTTTCCCGGGTAACCTATGATTTCCATGGAGTATGAGGGGCCATCTACAAATTTCTGAATGACCTGCTCCCCAGGTGCCGTTGCAAGATGGGATTTGAGTTGTTTTAAATCATGGATAACATATATTCCTTTACTGCCGCTGCCCCGGCTCGGCTTGACGATAACGGGAAAACCGCAGTCGGGATAGGGGACTGGTGCGGGAATATGAATACCGGCGAGAAGTCGGTCCGATTCGATCTTGGAGGATGTGATGGTATAGGCATCGAAATCGAACAAAATCGGCAACACGTCGTGCCGGGAGTAATTTTGGAGACACTTGAGAGCATCCTGGTTTTCAAGGGCCGGAATTACGAGGTCAAACGGTTGCAGAAGTCGCTCCAGATCGGTCCGGGTGGTAATGTCGGTATGTATAAATCGGTGGCAGAGGCCCGAAGCCGGTGCATGGGGTGCCCGATCGATTACCGTCACGTCCCAACCGGCTTTTCCGGCCAGATATGCCGCTTCAACCCCTTGAAGTTTTCCGCCGATGATGGCTGCCTTCATGCAATGTCCTGTTTAGGATTGTGTCTCCGGACGTCGTTTTGGCCGATGACGTGTTGTCGGCCGGCGATCCAGTGATTGTATTCTTCTTGGGTTGCCGTTTCGAGTCCGCAGGCTGCCAGTACTCCGGTGACCGCACTGACGGTTCTTTTGCTGTCTTCGATACCGAGGGACGGTCTGGCAACGCCGGCAAGACCTGCTCCCGGCGGCACAATGGACGTAACAATATTGGCGCCGGCATCCAATCGACGCTTTAATCCATCGATGCCATCTACGTCCAGGGAAGCCGGAATCATTCTGTCTGGAAATACAAGCCGCATGACTGCGGTGAGGATGGTTTCCCGATGGGCTCCCACAGGAGCGTTGGCTGCCATGGGCGTACCGGGTTGGGGAATAAATGTCATGGCCCGGATTTGATCGGCCTGCAGGTCCTTCATTGCCGTCAGGGAATGCGCCAAGTCATCCAATGTTTCGCCGACACCGCAGAGCAGGCCCTCCTCTATCAAGAGACCGTTTGCATGTGCGTTGATTTTAGCTGCCATGCGGGTATCGAAATTCTGTTTCGGTCTCAGTTCCGCAAACAGTTTTTGATTGTGGGTTTCCTGGTAGCACGCATACCAGGAAGCACCGGCTCTTATCAACATTTTCAGCTGAGAGGTGGTCATGACACCCGGGGATATCATAACGGGAAGGCCGGTCGTCTGTTTCAGCGATACTACCAGATCCAGGAGTTGTTCAAAACCGTCACTCCTGTCATTGAAAAGGAGCGGATCTTCCCCCATGGTCAAATCGATGAGGTGGACGCCGGATTTGGCAAGTCTTTGGGCTGCGGACAGTATGTCCGGCTTGGCTTTTCGATAGCGGGTGCTGTCAAGGTTCGAGCTGCGGAAGAAGCAGAAGCTGCAGTCGTTGCGGCAATACGTGCTGGTGTAGAGAAATCCATACAGAAAAATCCGTTTGCCGAAATATCGCCGGCGTATTTTTCTGGCGGTTTCAAAGAGCATCAGGGTTTCGTGTGGATCTTTTATATCGAGAAGATCCGTAATGTTCTGTCTGGAAAGGCTTGCGCCGTTTTCAGCTTTGAACAGTAAGTCCTGCAGATGGTAGTGTGGGTTTGACATTTTGCCCCGATGTCCTTTAACAACATGGTGATAGTTACCAAATATAAAGTAATTTTACCCTTAAATATTTAACCGGACGCCATCTAAATAAGCCAGGCTTCGACCGAACCGGGCAAGATTCCTGGATCGGTGGGATGCCATCAGAAGGCGTTCGAGACCGAAACCGATCCCGATCCAGGATTCGTTTATCTTCCATGGCCGATCCAGTGGATGGGGGCCCATGGCCGCGGAGGCGATTTCCAGACCGTCTTTTCCGGCGACAATATCGATGGTGTCGCCGTATATTTCCGAGGTCACAGTCTCAAACCGATAGTTCTTCACACCTGCTGCCGTTGCTACACGTGAACCCACATCCTGAATTCTTTCTCTCCGGGTGTTTTCGGGCGTACCCATTTCAACCAGATTCAGCATGGTAAACTCACTGGCATGCTTCGATCCCCTGGATTCTTTTCGAAAACAGGGTCCGATTTCAAAAATCCGCACAGGCCGTTTCCAGATGCGAAGCAGGTCGACAAGGAGGTAGTAGAGATGAGGCGCCAGCATTGGACGCAGACATTTATCTTCCTGCAGCCAGAATATCTGAGAATTGAGGGGGTGCTTTGAATCGATTGACATCTTTTTCAAAAGTCCCCTGGACATGATGATCGGGGTCGTTACCTGGGCAAAACCGTCTTGCGTCAGCATTTCGGCAAGTTTGTTTTCAAGCCGGCATAATTCAGGGCGGCGATGCGTGGTTTGAAATTCTGCCAGCCGGCGTCGCTGAGTAGTCACCAGCGATTTTTCCAGTGCCTGATAAGCTTTTTCACGCGCGGGTTCACCGTCGAAGCTTTTCTTCAATGCCGAGTCCGGGGCATTCAACTCATTCAAACGTTGTGTCTGTGTTTGTGTCCAGGGGATCATGGTGGTTTTAGGTGTTACGTTTTAGGTTTTAGGTGAGCTACGAGCTACGAGCTAACAGCTATGAGCTAATAGCGACAACCGTCAGGTTGTCCAATGACGCGCGAATCGCAAATGTCGCACGAAGTGCTAATGGCGCCCGTAGGGCCAATGACATTCGAAGGACAAGTGACATATTATCCTGGCGATTAAATAGCCAACTTCGTCATGCCGGACTTGATCCGGCATCCAGTGTTCTTCTGGATTTCCGCCTTTACAGGAATGACAACCTGCGGGTATTTATCTGCCGGAGTAATAAAGCTAAGTGGCGGGGAGTACGGGAGTTGCACCCGTCTATGTGGATTTAGAGTCCACACGATCTCATTACGATCCACCCCCCGCGATAAAACTGTTAAACGGTATTGCTGCATGCTCAAGACCCGCTACCTCGAGCCGGGTCTCTATTCGGGCGGAATGCCGTTTTCATCCCATCCCTGCAGTTTGAAATAGTCTGTCAACATTGTCTCGAATTCTTCTTCTGTTAGTACCTGGCCTGTTTTCTTGATCTTTTCATGAAAACGTTTGGGCAGCCGATCATCTTCGGGTTGCAGGCCCTCCCTGAGATTGAATTTTCGAATCAGGGTGCTGATGACTGATGCCTTGTTTTTTAAATCGGCTGTCGACACCGTCAGGCCGGTGGTGTTGTAAATGAGATGCTCCAATGATTCCCATGGATAGAAATCCCTGTAGAAGCGACAGAATATAAGTGTGTCGAACAGGGTCAGGCGGTGCTCAAACTCCAGGAAAAGTTTTGCCTTGCCCTCTATCTGATCCGGTTTGATCATGCCGCTCAGTTCCGGTTTATAAAAGGTAGATCTAAGATGGCAGGCCCCACGATCCGAAGCAGCATAAGCGAGACCCATCCCTTTCAAGGCTCTGGGATCATAACCCGGAGGCTCCATTCCCTTGACATGTACGGCAATTTCCTCCAAGCCCCATTTTGCGGCAGCGTATTTGATGCCGCGGGCCAGGATATCCCCGACACCCTCTCTTTTGGCAATCAGGCCCAGCAGGTGGGCGATGGCATCCACATCGCCATAGTCGATGTCATGGACCACTTTTCCCCGCCGGACCGCTTCGATGGTGAATGCACAAAGGTTACCGGCTGAAATGGTATCCATGCCCAGACGATCGCAAATATCATTCAGATAGGCGATTTCCTCGATACTGTCGATCAGGCAGAGTCCGCCGAATGCGTATATGGTTTCGTATTCCGGCCCCTCCAGTTTCAAACCGGCGTGACGCCCTTCCAGAATGGTCGTTTTTCGACCACAGGCCAGAAAGCATTTCAGACAGGCACTCGGTTTGACATCACACCGACTGTGAAAGGCATCTGAATTAATTTTGTCCCAATGCTCGAAGCTACTCTGAGACCAGTAACGTGTCGGAAACGCCCTGGCTTTGTTGACCGGATCGACCATCTGGCTCGTTCCCTTGGTCTTGTAGGAAATTACCGCGGGGTGATCTTTGTTTTCCCTGGCCATGCGAATGGAAAACTTTCGGACCTCCTCAGGGTCATGGAGCGTTCTTTTTCGGTCACCTTGAAAGAGGATGGCTTTAATTTGCTTGGATCCCATGACCGTTCCGACGCCGGTTCTGCCGGCCGAACGCCAGTAATCATTTTTAATAACCCCAAATCGTACCAGGTTTTCAGCGGCTGGGCCGATAACCACGGCACCTGGCTTGCGAAACCCTTCCTCGGTACGTCGATATTTTTCCAGAACCTTGTCTTCGGTCTCATAGGTTTCTAAACCCCAGAGGTCTTGCGCCGGAAAAAAGCGGACCTCATCAGGAAAAATTCCCAACACAATCGGCTTAGCGCTTTTTCCCGTGATGACAATGGCATCAAAACCTGCGGCATCAATGGCTTCCGCTGCTTTGCCGCCGGAATAAGATTCCGCATAAAACCCGGTCTGTGGTGACTTTGTATAGACACCATAGCGACAGGAGCCCCAGACAGGACTCCCTGTAATAGGTCCTGTGGCAAAAATGAGGTGGTTCTGTGGGTCCAGCGGGTCGATTCCCGGCGGGTTCATATCGTAAAGGAGATAGGATGCCAACCCTTTGCCACCGAGGTAGGTTTCCAGGAGTATGTCGTCAACCGGCACGGTAGTAAATGTTTTTTCAGTCACGTTAATCGTGAGTATCTGATGATAAAATCCCTTCACATTAGCAATTCCTTGGCCTTGCGTACACCATCGCTTGCATCCTGGGCATAGGCATCTGCACCGATTCGATCTGCCCATCGTTGGGTTACGGGAGCACCGCCTACAAGGGTCTTGTATTTATCCCGGATACCGGCTTTTTTCAACTCCTCTTCGATCTGTTTCTGTACGGCCATGGTGGTGGTCAAAAGGGTGCTCGATCCGATGATGTCGGCCCCGAATTTTTCAGCCTCGTCAATAAATCGTTCGATGGGTGCGTCCCTTCCGATATCCAGTACATCGAAGCCATTGGCTTTGAATAGTGCCACGACTATGGTTTTCCCAATATCGTGTACGTCGCCCTCCACCGTCCCCACCAGAATTTTCCCGGATACCGTTCCCTTACCGTCTGGAATGGCGGCATTGATGATTTCCGTGGCTTTTTCCATGGCCGAGGCGGACATGACCAGCTGGGGCAGAAAAAGTCTACCTGTTTCAAAAAGATCGCCTACTTGATTGATGCCGGAGATAAAACCGTTGTTCATCAAGTCCAGAGGATCTATGCCTGTGTCGATCCCCTTTTTGGCGGTGTCAACGGCTTTGTCAACATCACCTTTCAGAATGGCTTCCATGGCTTCCTGGTAAATTATTTCAGACATGTTAGGTTCCTTTCAAGCACGGGTTAGGAGAATGTCGCTTTCATTCACGTTAAAACACAAAGAGATCTGCCCGGTATGCCTTGAGGAATGACATACAGTATTCATCCTTGCCGGCAAGGGCTTCAGCGGCAATGATATTGGCCATCATTTTTTTATCCAGTGGGTTGACAATGGCACCATCGAGTCCCTTGGCAATGGCCATGCTCATGAATGTCTGGTTCAGAAATTTTCTGTCGGGCAGGCCAAAGGAGACATTGGAAAGGCCGCAAACCGTGTGAATGCCTTCGAATGTCTTGACAATCTGTTCGATGGCGTTCAGAAAATCCATCCCAAAGCTGTTGGTGGTCGAAACCGGTTGAACCAGTGGATCCACATAGATATTTTCCAGGGGGATATGGTTCTGCAGGAGGCCGTTGACCAGTTTGTCTGCGATTTTCATTCGATCCGCGGTTGTCTCCGGCATACCTTCGTCGCTCATGCAGAGAGCCACTACCTTAAGATCGGTTCCGGCTATGATCGGCATCAGGGTGTCATAGCGTTCTTTTTCAAGGGATATGGAATTGATCATGGCCTTTCCGTTATGGGCTGCCAGCGCTTTTTCGATGGCTTTGGGATCCGGACTGTCTATACAGCAGGGTTCATCGACGGCCGCCTGGACGGTCTTTACCAGCCATTCCAGGTACTCGGGTTCTTTGCCGACAAAAACACCGGCATTGACATCAATAAAATCAGCGCCGGCTTCGGACTGATCTCTGGCGATCTTTGCTATGGTTTCCTGGTCCTGGTTTTCAATGGCTGCAGCAATGGCTTTTCTACTTGCATTGATCAGTTCTCCAACAATTAGCATGGTGAGCTCCTATTAATTGATTTATTGTTCGATCCATGGGGCTTTCAGAGAAAAATTATGTCATTTTTATGAAAAAGCCAAGAAATAAAATGTGGAACAATGTCAGAAACATTAATCCAGAGAAAAACATGAAAGTATCCAGGTGCTTAAGAAAAAGCAATAAGCAATAAGCATTAAGCCGCTTACCGCTTACCGCTTAC
>Ga0164315_10002424_pt1 | contig 14282 bp, 8 predicted proteins | sample GuaBasSedimGuay6_FD_113737 | JGI IMG/M metagenome (GOLD analysis project Ga0164315, IMG submission 113737) | Subseafloor sediment microbial communities from Guaymas Basin, Gulf of California, Mexico - Guay6, Core 4569-2, 0-3 cm | ecosystem: Environmental > Aquatic > Marine > Hydrothermal vents >... | reverse complement strand
TTGACCAAATTTTCATAACTCTATGATATTTATCATTAAAATAAAAAATAGCCTTTATCAATGCGTAAGTCCTAGAATTTAAAAAAACTCCCAAAAAATGAATGAACCATAGAGTTTAATCCTGAAAATCCTAAAATCCGGAAAATCCTGATTCAGACAATATTTTAACTGAATATGATTTTTGCCATTGCACCTGTCATACACTTGGTAAATGATTGAATTTAAAAAATCTCCCCAAAAATGAATGAACCATAGCGTTTAATCCTGAAAATCCTAAAATCCGGAAAATCCTGATTCAGACAATATTTTAACTGAATCTGATTTTTGCCATTGCACCTGTCATACTTGGTAAATGAATTTAAAAAATATCAAAAAAAATGAATGAACCATAGAGTTTCATTCTGAAAATTCTAAAATCCGGAAAATCCTGATTCAGACAATAAAAACTTATCTCAGCTATACCTTAGACATTATACCGATTTAATCTTAAGTGCTTGATTTTATTACATTTAGCAAAATCGCAATTTCAAGTAAATCAATGGGTTACATTAAATCGGTATAAACTCTCTTAACGAGAATAGAGTGACGAAAAGTACCATCAGGTTTTTGTGCCCCAATTTTTGACACTCACCTATTAAGTGGTTTGTTTATGCAAACACTAAACGCCGTTCCAAGGGTTCTGGTATAGGATCACCAAATTCTCGTGCGGTACTAATCCATAATTGAATCGCCTTATTAGCTTGGCTCAGAGCTTCTTGATCAGTTTTACCATGTGCCATACAGCCGGGCAGTTCTGGGACTTCTGCAATAAAACATTGATCTTCACGACTCCAGTAAATAATCACTTCATATTTATACATTATTCATCATCTCCCAACCGGTATTTTAAAAGGACAGATCGTACTTGACGTACTTGATAGGGTTTTGCGTGACTGCCATCTTTTTGTAGATTGATTTTTTCTTCGATACCCGCTTTACGAAAAATATGATGACTACTGCGTGTACGTTCATCAAAACCTAACTGTGATAACAACTGACACAATTCCTTAAATGAAATGTTAGTATCAGCCGCACCTTGGAGTATTTGTGATCTCAGTTTGTCATATTTTCCCACACTTATGTAGCTCCTATAAAAGTACAACGGATTAACGGAATAAACAGATTTTTGGTTGTCTGAATCATAATTTTCAGAATGAATGAATTACTCATGTTACGCGCAACGCTTCAAAATGATAAAGAGGGACAACCATAAAGAATTGCCCCTATATTTATATATTGTAGGGGAATCCCTAGCGGTTGCCCCTTTCATTTAACGGCCAGCAACAATCTCAAATCGCGAATAGCAAACTACGGCCTTCGCATTTCATTTAACGGCCATGAAAAAATCTTAAATCGCGAATAGCAAACAACGGCCTTCGCATTTCATTTAAAAACTCTATGACACACAACACTTCAAAATGAAATCGATGGGCAACCATAAAGGATTGCCCCTACATTTAATTATATATTGTAGGGGCAATCCCTTGTGGTTGCCCCCTTTGTGGTTGCCCCCTTTGCGGTTGCCCTTTCACCAAACATCATCATGGTATGGAACTTTCCGCTTTATTGCACAAACTGTGACATCGTCGAAGCAATGTGCGTAACATCAGTTAATCAATTGACTCGATATTCCGCTTAAACCGGGTTGCTTCACAATTAGGACAAGCTGGAATATAGTTTGGTTGATGGAAATGCAATGCCTTGCCACAATTGTCACAGTATAAAGTGCCTAACCCGGTAATTTCGCCGCTATACCATTGTGTCGCCTGACGAGCACGCTCGGCGAGATTCTCCAGTTCCTGTTGGGTTTGATCCACCATCAAGCTAAACATCTCCAGCAAACGATCTTCAATCAATTCCAAATCAAAACGGAACCAATCGGCTAATGCCTGCTCGGTGGTGATGATAAATTCAGCGGCATCGTGCAAATCCCGGCGTAAATAATCACCAATGCGTTCCGCTTCTTCGCGGGTAAGCTCTTCAAGTTCAACAGCTTTTTCTGTAGCGTATTCAATATGCTGTTGCAGTGTTCTTGTGGTGGACTGTTTTTGTGTTTTCTCAACCCGCTTCATCATTTTTTGATAGGCGGGGACTAAATTATCTTTTTTGTCTTCTTCAATGCTCATGTTGCTGTCCTTCTATAGTTTGTAAGAATAATAATTTAAGAATGAAACCGTAAAGCGTTTTGGAAACGCTTTACGGTTTTGCCCTAAATATTTTTCTGAACGTCTATATATTGGATGAAAGGATGAAAGGATATGAAAAGATTCTGATGCCGTATAAAAACTATTTATGTCAAGTGAGCCAAAATTCAATTCTATAATTATAATTTAATTATCCCGAAAAATTTTATCCTTGGAAAAAAAACAGCAATTCTAATTTACAGCAATTCTAATTTTGGAAATTCAATGGGTAGTCCTTACAAACCAATAGAAGTGTTCAAACCGTGGCCATTAGTAATTGGGAATTATAAACGATGAATTATAAATTTGAGTGACAAGCCCAAAGGCAAGCCTGCTCAAAATCAAAACCTTTGATGAACCTTATCGGCATTTTGGTTACCCTAATTCAAATGTTCATGTCACCAAAAACATTAAAAACGGTGGGCTTTCTATAGGTTGGTATATTAATGTAACTCATTGATTTTTAAGACCGGGTTTGGTTTGTAGGGACTACGCGAAAATAAATTCTTTAGAGAAGGGGAGAGGGGGGGGAGTTAAAAATTCAATTGGTTTCCTAATTGAGTACAACTGATAATTGATAAGCGATATAGTCAACACCAAAACAATCCATTGGGCTTTTTCTAAAACCAAGTTTCGTCAAAAAACTTAGGAATTTTCGTCACTGAAAGTTCTATTTATAACAATATTCAGTATAACTGAATTTACCTAGCAAGCACCGGCCCTTGACTGACTACCCGACCACTTTCCGCTTGTAATGCCATCATCGTCTGCTCCCCAACAATACCATCAGGATCGAGTTGTTGTAGACGTTGAAATGCAATGACTCGTTGTTTTAAAGCAGAGTCAAAGTATGGGGATAACCGCTCGCTGGGTAGTCGTCCCTCAATGATATCTAAGTGCTTTCTTAGCCAAACGACAGCTTTGTTGGTGATACCGACTTTAAGCATTGGCACGGGTAGCATAGGCGGTTGCCAAAGCAATAAAAATTGTCCTAGCCAATATTCATTAATTTCGCGAGTGGAGAACTCATAGGTTTCCCCCAAAATCTCCACAGTGACAATGTCGCCTTGCAAATGCGTTACAACCAAATGATATTGTTTAGGCTCATTGGTCATTATTAATTCAATAACGGCGGGCCGATTAAAATTGTAAATATCTTCCCAAGTGCCAGTTCTTAATAAACAGGCTAACCCGCGTGCTGCCGCACGTTGACAAGCTTTATCCCCCGCCAAACTTGCATAGTCCAAGTTCCACAGACCAAATAGCGTGACAAAGGCCGCGTCTGTAGAGGTTTTTGGCAAAATATTTACCAGACGAAGCGAAGCCGGCGGCGGGGTTTCTTCAACGGGTGAACTTGACTCTGTAGGAGGAACAACGATGGAAGAGGTAGAGGGGGGGGGCAATTCGGCATCACCCGGCGACAAAGAACTATCGTCGGAGTCAATGGTTGAATGATTGAAGAAAGGCAATGAAGGTAGATAAGTCCACCACGACATTAATCCACCAACAAACAAAGCAATTGCGAATAAGCCAACTAGCCAGCCCCGTTGCATACGCTTGCTGATGCTATCGCCACTGACTTCTTGTACTGCTCTACGGACAATAGGCGTATCTATCCTATTTTCATTTTTGACATATCCGCCCAACAAGGCGCGATCACAAATGATATTAATCAAACGGGGGATGCCGCCAGAATGACGATAGACGAGGCGTGTTGCGGTATCCGTAAACAAGGGACTCCGCGCACCGCTTATTGCTAAACGATGATTGACATAAGCTTGGGTATCTTTTAAAGATAAGGGTAACAAGTGATAACGCGCCGTAATGCGTTGTGCCAATTGGCGAAGATTATTGTGTTTCAACAGCCGGTTTAACTCTGGTTGACCCACCAAAATAATTTGCAATAGCTTTTGGCTGGCGGTTTCCAGATTGGTTAATAACCGTACTTGTTCTAGGACTTCTGTCGAGAGATTTTGTGCCTCATCAAGAATCAGTACAGTGCGACGCCCCACAGCATGGGCAGTGAGCAAATAGCTAGCCAGTGTGTCAATAAACTCTTTGAGGGTAAATTGCGGATCATAACTGATTCTCAACTCATCAAACAAAGCAGCCAGTAACTCCATTGACGTGAGCCGCGGATTAAGCAACAAAGCGACATCAACAGTCTCTGGTAATTGTTCAATCAGACTACGACAGAGGGTGGTTTTACCAGTGCCTACTTCGCCAGTGAGCAACACAAATCCGGGGCCGTCGTTGACACCATAGATCAAATGGGCCAAGGCTTCGCGGTGGCGTACACTTAAATAGAGGTAATGGGGGTCAGGCGTGATAGAAAATGGGGCTGCATTTAACCCAAAATGTGCTGTGTACATCTGACTCTATCGACTGTTATTTGCCGTTCCCACATTGATAAGGAGAGGAGGGAGAATGAGTACCCGGGACCGGACTCGAACCGGTACGGTGCTTCCGCACCAAGGGATTTTCTTACCAGCTACAGCTTTCGCTGCCACTTGTTAATTGAAATTTCGCAATCAATTAATTAATAATATAGTTTGTGGTCTGGACCCTGTCTTTGCCTTTAAATCGACCCTAACTTTTGGAGGATAAGGAGGATTTAGTCAGGCAGGAGCCGTATGGTCTCTACACTTTCTCAACTGAACCACATCGTTTTCTTTATTGGTTATCAGTTGAGCTTAGCTCGGCGTTGCCATTTTAAAGGTTTCACCGAATTAGACTCCATTCACCTAAAGATTTCGCCTCAGGTGCTCAAATTATTTAAGTCCCTTGCGTCTACCAATTTCGCCACCCAGGCATAATAAATGTGTTTTTTTAGATACGAAATAAAAATATGGTTTAAGAAATGGAGGCTGAAGCCGGAATCGAACCGACGTACACGGCTTTGCAGGCCGCTGCATAACCACTCTGCCATTCAGCCGATGGTTGGATAGTAATAATGTTGGAGCGGGAAACGAGATTCGAACTCGCGACCTCAACCTTGGCAAGGTTGCGCTCTACCAACTGAGCTATTCCCGCTTTTTAGTAACAAGCTGTAATTCTATCAATCAGTCTGAACCTGTCAAGGTTGTTGAATTTCATTTGTCAAAAATTTTTGGAGCGGGAAACGAGGTTCGAACTCGCGACCTCAACCTTGGCAAGGTTGCACTCTACCAGCTGAGCTATTCCCGCACTTAATGGATACTATCAATTCTACCAATTAGAATGGGCCTGTCAAGGGGTGTGTTGAATTTTTATTCAAAATCATCCCCCTAACTGTCGTCCCTTATCAGGGACGGGCGCAATCATAAACTATTTTTTGGTTGTTGGCAAGTTTTTTTTACCATAATTTTGCACAATTCTTGCTCAATTCCAGCTAAGTTATTATATAACTGTACTTTCGCTTATTTTTTCGGCTCAAAGTCATTTGTAAGTCATTGATTTTACGTTTTGACAATTCTCTGCAAGATTATCCAAAACCCGAAACGCCAAAAATAGAAGTGACTGAATTTATTAGATATCTTTATTATGCGTTGATTTTAAAGGTAAAAAATAACTTATTGAATTCTATGTCATTTAATTCACAAGGCACAAAAAAATAAGCGAAAAGACAGATATAAATATAAATAAATAGGATAATTCATTTCATCAACATTTGTCAACATAGAATATAAATGTCTGTTAAGTTGACCTGTATCGTCACAATCCTTAATCAATAGAGTTTATACCGATTTAACCTAACCCATTGATTTAATTTAAATTAAATTAGCATTCACACAAGTGTCATAAAATCAAGCACTTAAGATTAAATCGGTATAAGGTCTAATGAATTTATTTATGATAGAGGTCAAGTTTTTAACTTCAAAACTATAACATAATAATAAATCAATAGCCAACAATTTTCAAAACGTGCGTGCCCTCACAATATTGGGGTTGGATTAAGGAATTCAAGGGGGTTACCAATTTTTATTTTTAATAATTTTTATATAATTTATACTTATTTAACGTAATCCATTGATTTAATTGAAATTAATCTTCACACAAATGTCATAAAATAAAGCACTTAGGCGATTTCCGGAAAACTAATATACCAAGCTGCGGTGGGATGAATCGGCGTAAAAAACTACCCACCCTGGTATTTTCTTTCTCGGAAATCGCCTAAAGTTGCACAGGGCGCATTCCTATTTTCCTGCTCAATAACTACAAACGCGAGTTCTACTTATTTTTCAATGAGTTAAAAATACATAAATAGCACATAAAAATATGTGCTATATTTTTTTTAAAAGTATGAGGCTCTTGCAAAACTGTCTAAAAAAAGTTTGTTTATTTTATGGAATATAAAAGTAGTAGGTATGAGCCTCTTGCAAAACTCTTGTGCATAAACTAATAAAACAATCACTTATGAAGAAACCTTAGCATGTAACATATTGATTTATGGTTGGCGCGTCAGAGTTTTGCAAGTACCTCATAATATAATCCTTTTTTAGAAATCCTTTCTAAAATGCATCGCATTGAAGTTATTGCTGAGGTATTTATCGCTCGGTAGTTACCCGGAAAATGGGAATACGCCCAGTTGCACATTGTATGTCGTGAAAATTGGAGATTAAGAATTGGGAATGACCAACCGCGACTAACATTTTTTTTGCAAAAAAAACTTTAGCCGCGAACCGATTCTTAATCGGTTAGAGTCCTTGTTAAGTACCAAACCAATTAAAATCTTCAACCTTTGTCCACTGTATCATAACCCGACTTGATTTAACAAGCGTTGGCGATTAGCCCTACCTGCGTTGTCAAACACGTCATACCAAACCCCTTTTTGCGCCAGTTCCTTCAAATCTTTAAAACGCAGCCCGTTGGGTTTGTCCACATGCCGAACTCCCCCTGATTGTCCAATATCAAGTGAGCGATTTTCCCGATCGCAGACTAAAGCTAGTGTCCACTTGTAGTCCACGTCCTTTTTCAGACGGACTTTCAAACCACTCAGTGAATAGTTATGGAGCCCCGGTTTCACCGAAAGACTGGCTGACATTTCCAACAACGGTTTAAACGAAAAGTCCTCTGTCATTTCCTCTATGGTGAGTGCAAATGTGCCTTTCACCTCTTTGTTGACACGCCAATACAGTGTAGGCTGTGCCCGGATGGTGTATCCTAGACGCTCAGGGGCAACGATCTCGATTTTAAAATCAGAAGAGAGATTGGGAACACTGGGACATATCCCCCGTGCGTCGGGTTCGACCCGAATGCTAGGGCCGCCTTTTATGGGGGCCACGTACCTGAGATAATCCTGTGCAACCACTTCGTTTGCAAAAATAAATAACAGTGTTAACATTAACGACCATGATGCGTATTTCATTGATTGTACTCCTTTTTTTGGTAAGTTCGTCTGGTTTTGCCTGCGACTATTCGCCTTATAAAGGACAAAAACTTAATACAAAACAATTGGACGATATTTTGTCACAACATGCCTTGTGGCTTCAAGATAATCAGGAATTGGAAAAACCTAATAATAATGACCCGCGTCGGGGCCATCTGTGCGGTGCTGATTTGACCAAAGCCTATCTTGTCAAGGCTAATCTCACCATGGCTGATTTGCGTCAAGCTAATTTAAGCCATGCCAATCTTGAAAAAGCGCGTTTGCACCGGGCATGGCTAGATAATGCCAATTTCCATGAGGCCGATTTGTCCGGTGCGGATTTATCCGAGGCTTATTTGTATGATACCAGTTTAACCCATGCCAAACTACACAATGCTAATGGGCAACGGGCCAAATGGCTAAACGCCGATTTAACCGGTGCTATGTTAAACAGTGCTGATTTAACCGGTGCCGATTTCTACAAAGCCAATCTTGCCGGTATCGAAGCTAACAATGCCAACTTTACCAAAGCTAATCTCCCTGAGACTAATTTGAGTCACGCAAGCCTTGAGTATGCAAATTTTACGGATGCCGTCTTGCAAAAGTCAAATCTTACCCGCGCGAATTTAACTCATTCTGTAATGACACGAGCATTGTTGCATTATGCGAACCTGACCGAGGCGCGTTATTTCCCAAAATATGGAACGGCCCCTGACATCATTGGCCTTACCAGTGCGAAAAATTTTAACACGGTGATCTGTTACGATTTTCCGATGGGGGCCCCTGCCCTTGTTGAACTGCGGGAAGCTTACAAAAAAGCGGGCATGCGCCAAATGGAACGGCTGATGACCTATATGCTAAAATCGGAAGAACGCAAGCTCAACTGGGAACGAGGTGGATGGGCAAGGGTTAGAAGTGCTCTCAGCTATGCATTCTTTGAACTGCCGAGCGGGTATGGGCTTTACCCACAACGTCCCTTGACCATTGTTATTATCATGTTTTTTTGGTTCACTGTCATATATTGGTTTGGACTCAGAATCGGTTTTGGTCATCCGTTTCTTGAGATTCGGTGGCCCCCTCGGTACGCAACAAAGCGAACTGCTATCAATATTATGAAAGGTGACACTCGGCGTACTTCTAATGTTTGCGTAACGGTTGAAGAGGATGGTGGGCTACGACGTTACCCTCGTTGGTTAAAACGTAAACAGCTTAAAAGCCTAAAAGGGCGATTTAAGAAAGAATTCAGATTATTAAGAATATCCCTACACTTGAGCCTCCTCAACGCTTTTCAAATCGGGTGGCGTAATTTGAATATTGGATTGTGGATTACCTATTTCCAAACGCATCAATATTTTTTCTATACACGAGGTTGGCTTAGGAAAGTGGGTGGACTCCAATCGGTGCTGTCTTTTTATATGTTGATATTATGGGTATTAACACAGTTTGGCAGGCCATTTGAATAATTTGGGAATGGGGAATGGGTAATGGGTCATAGGTAATCATAGTCCATCAAAAAATAAGGAATTCTATTTCTTTTGAGGAACTTGCAAAACGCTAACATTCAACCATAAATAACTTACATGTGATTAGGTTATGGTAAGTTATTGATTTATCGTTTATGCCCAAGCGTTTTGCTTGCAAGAGGCTTTTTTGACAACGATTTTTCATACCCACCACTGATTGATTCAGTATCTGAACGAGACCTTCGCCAACCTATTTTGAACAGGATTTAACGGATTAACGGATTGACAGAATTATTTAATCAAGCGCTTATCGATCAAGATTCTGATTGTCAAGCAAGAATTTTCAAGCAAGAATTTTGATGCTACTTTAAAATCCTGTTATATCTATAGACGTTCAGAAAAATATTTAGGACAAAACCTTGTAACTACTCAGCCCTGAAAGGGCGCTTTATTAAAGCCCAGGGCAACGCCCTGGGAACAATCATAAACGCCTGTACCTGGTAGTTACACAGGCTATAATAATTCGCCCTTTCAGGGCTGAGTAGTTACAAAACCGTAAAGCGTTGCAAAAACCTTGAAGGTTTTTAACTGAAATGATTTATCTGAAAAACTATATTAATCCGTTAAATCCTGTTCAACATGAGTTGATTGGCGAAGGTATTAATAAATAAATGAATTATAAAAACTCACCGTTTTTTGGAATACACCTATTGTCCATTGCCCATTCCTTATTCCCCATTGCCCATTACCTATTGTCACAGCCAATTCCCTATCAGTAAAAATGGGGCCCAATAGGCGGGATGCCTAAATCGTCCATCACTGGCTATTTTTATCTGCGCCTGTTGGAGTGCTTTGGCCTTAGACATGTCAGGCTTTTGCAGTTGATGATAGAACTCTTGCATCAGCAGAGTCGTTGATTGATCATTCACCGCCCAAAGACTGGCAAGCGCACTCCCCACCCCGGCTTTAATCGCAACCCCTGCCAATCCTAATGCCGAACGTTCATCACCCATTGCGGTTTGACAAGCACTGAGCGTTAATAATTCTATTGGATTATCACGCTTTAAGACTAATAAATTCTCCAGTTTCTTCATTGTGAGCTTGTCATCGTAGGTGAGTACAAAGGTGTCCTCCAGATTATGGTTAAATTGTCCATGTGAGGCAATGTGAACAATTTTATAAGGTTTTTGTTTCAAACTTTGTTGCAAGTTCCCCAGTGTAAATTGTTTATCTAAAAATTCATCACTCCCACCAAATAATGATTTAATACTATTAATTTCGTGCGGTACGTTCTTAAGTGGCGTAAATCCTTGCACGGCTTCGGACAAACCATTGAGCATGATTTGTAAATTCTCTTTGGGAAGTGAGTGCGTACTTGTGAGATATAAACTAGGTGTAGTGGCGAGCGCATACTCATGGATTAGAAAAACTTTATCATTATTATTGAATAGCCCTGCCATTGGAATTAAGCGCAAAGCACCGTCTGGTATGGTGATAAGCGTCTTAATTTGATGTTTAGCCAAATGAGGTTTTATAGGAACAATCAACCAATCATAAAGTTGACGAGCTTGCTCGATAAATCGTCCACTGGCTTTATTCTGGATATTATAGTGCAAACGCTTGGCGGTTTTTGAAATCTTATCGCCCGGCACGTCTGTCCTAACCCGACATAAGCTACCTGAAAAGTTAAGCAATAACTCGGTACGATCCGGTAAAAGCACGGGATACAGGACAGCAGTGCCTTGTTCTAATTCAGGGACTTTGAGCGCCTGTTTTGAAATGGCTTTTTCGCCAAAATAGTCTTGCAATTCAACACGCTTTGCGCTTTCAAGCGTTTGCTGTACTTCTACTAACTGACCTTTTTGTTGTAGCAAAACATCTACAAGATTGTCATAAGCCGGAGAAATCTGGTTTTCAAAAGATCCTTCCGCCTTCCCGTCGCTAGTATCAGCCCATTTTTTCAAGGGTTCTAGGTAGTTAACCGCTAAAGCAGCTAATAATGTAATGGTGAATAGTAATATAAATTTTCTGAACATGGTTTACTCAGAAAAGTCATGGATTGAACTTTTCAATTGTGTTCACAGGTAAAGTTTTGGCACGCAAAAACTTTAGCTGGGAATTGTGAATCATTAAATAGTGTTCGCGCCTAAAGTTTTGGCGCGAATTGTGAAGTAAGGCTATGGGGTATTTGCTGGGCGGTGCGGGATTTCTAACCCCGCCGGCAACGTTTCTTATGGGCTTAAAAAAAATAACTCTGGAAAAACCGACGAGGTTTGGTAACGCTCTACGATTTAACAAATATGGGTATAGGCTAATGGCACGGACGAAAGGAAAAATCCCCCGAACAAGGTGTGATGAAAAGGAATTATTAATTTATACCAATTTATCGTTTGGTTGTTTGTCGGGCTTTTCATAATTCACAATTCGCTATAGAAGTTTTTCTAGAAAAACTAAATTTTATTATTTGGGAGTTGCCATAGCGGTCAGGCGATTGTGATGTTTCATAATGTTTCAATGCCGGGCGTGGTGGAGAACCCCGCCCACAACATTTCATAACGTGTCAATGGTCAGGCAAACCATGACGAACACTTTGATACGTTTCAATAAATGTCAGGGGGTGGCTAGTGTGTGGCCAAAACAATGGCTTATGCTATTCCCGAAACCTAAAAATTAACGCTGAGGAAGCGTAAACCAAAAGCGGCTGCCTTTTCCGACTTGACTTTCAACCCCGACCTCACCACCCAGTTTAGTGACGATGCGATGAACAATTGAAAGGCCGAATCCATGCCCCTCGCGGCTACGATGTTTGTCAAGTCGCAAGGCTTCGATAAAAAGTGTTGAGGCTTTATTTTCTGTCATTCCATCGCCGTGGTCTTGTACCCAATACTTAACCACTCCGTCTTTCTCCTCAGCCCCGATTTCAATGTTTGCCGGTACACCACCGTATTTTAACCCATTGCTCAAGTAATTCATCCAGACTTCTTTAATCCAAGGGGAATAACCCAAAGCGTCAGGAAGTTTATCTGGTACCGCAATTGAACCATAAGACTTTTTCTTTTCCGGCTCAAGCTGTTGTGTTACCAACAGAATAATTGGGCGCATGTTTAAGGGCCGAATTTCTACCTCTTTTGAAATGATAGCCAGCAGCAGTAGGAGAGAATCCATAATTTCAATAGATTTATTACCAGACGACAAAATGACTTGGAGGAAATGACGGCCGTGCATATCTAGTTGGTTGCTGTGACTCCCTAATAATCTCTCGGCAAAATCCAGCATTTCACCAATGGGACTCCGTAAATCATCAGCAACGGAACGATAGAACGCTTCTAAGTCAGCATTGGTTTGGTGTACGTTTTCGACCGCATACTCAACTTTCTCTTCAAATGCACCAAGTAAGCCGGCAAGTTGTTTAGCCATAGAAGTAAATGATAAAGCCAATTCACCCAATTCATCCTGTCGCTTGATGTCAGTGTCAAGAATCCACGTTTTCCAATCACTATTACTTAAGTGCTTAATGTGTCGATTGAGTTGGAGAATGGGCTTGGTAACGTGCTGTGCCGCAAAAATGCCAATGATAATTGCAAGCCCCACCGCAAGTAATGATAACCCCAATGTCCAAAGCGTATTATACTTAATCCCTTCAGTGAAATCGGTATCGGGAATTGTTACCGCAATAATCCACTGGATGCCACGTCTGCTATAAACGGATAGCTCTGTAGTTCGGCCGTCTAATTTCACCGTTTCGCTACGCTGCTGTTTTGCGAAAAGTGAGATACTGTTCCAGTTATGGGCTATGTGCTGGGCCACAGATTGAATGACCGAGTCTCTACTTCTTGACGCACTCAAGGGGCGTGGCTGTCTTCCGCCTACTGAAAGCGGCGTATCTATGGACGCTGCAACAAGTTTCCCGGTATGATCCATAATAAACGCTTGCCCCGTTTGCCCAATTTTCATGCCCTTCAGAAAATCAGAAATTTGGGACAGGATAAAATTGGCACCGAATACGCCCCGCAGTTTTTTATTTTCATCAAAAACAGGCACCGCATGTGTGATCTGAAGAACATCTCTATGTGCTGACACGTAAAGATCAGACCATGTTGCGTCGCCGGCCTTTTTTGCTTTCAGGTACCAAGGGCGGTTACGTGGATCATATTTTTTCGCCCTCGTGTATGAAATCCGTTGGCCCTTCCTATCTATTTCATAAATAGATCGCAGTGGTGCTGAATCAGCATCACGAATTTTGAGAACGGTTTTAGCCGCTATCCGCTGAACACCAATAAAATTGCCTTGCTCATCACCGTAGAAAACATACGGCATATCAGAAACATTCACTTGATGTTGAAATTGTTGAGCAAGATAGTCAAAATCAGACGTATCAAGGTTGGTATTGAGCGCGTTTACAAGGTCAGGTGTCTGAAGGAAATGGTGGATGTGTTGCCTAATCCGTGCTGAAATTTCGTGATGAAGGTGTCCGCCAATCTCACCGACAGCACGTTGTCCATTGTAATAGGATACCCCAATTATCACGGTTGCAAGTGCAACGATAAGAGTGACGAGAGGGACTGTGAATAGTGTGCGAATAGATTTAGTCATAGAATTAATACCCTTGTTGCAAGTAAGCCAACAAAGGTTTTTTAACCTCATAAAAACCAAGTTTTTAGCAAAAACCTTGTTGTCCCCTTAATTAGTTAGTGGGGATGATTGGTTTTTTGGCTTAGAGGCGGTGAAAAAATTGTCAAAATGGCCGAGTTTTCGTCTGTAACTCATTGATTTTTAATTCTATAAACGGTCAAAAAACTAATATTTTCACAGCCTCTGAGTAAAAATTTTAAAAGATTTATCTGTATCTGCTTAGGCAACTCACAAAAATAAATATACCAACGAACAACTTGCCGCAAAGTGATACATACGCCACAAAAGCGATAGCATCACTTTCGTCATTGATATTTTATTATTTGGGAGTTGCCTTAGATGTTAGTCATATTTTGGCAACGGTGGGAATCCACACCAAAGGCAACTTATCTTTACCCATATAAGTCGCGTCGTTCTTGAAAATTATGAATGGTGAATGGCGAATCAGGGTTGAACTTTAGTCTAATTTTTTGAAAGAAAAGACGATACCGGAAAGTTAAACTAAGCCTGTAAAGTTTCCAGTCCAGACTCGTCTTCAAAACGGTACATGAGACTAATCCCGAATACCGCTCCTCTCTATATAATGTCATTTTACCGACTTTGCGTTCCAATGCTTCT
>Ga0164315_10002423_pt1 | contig 14291 bp, 17 predicted proteins | sample GuaBasSedimGuay6_FD_113737 | JGI IMG/M metagenome (GOLD analysis project Ga0164315, IMG submission 113737) | Subseafloor sediment microbial communities from Guaymas Basin, Gulf of California, Mexico - Guay6, Core 4569-2, 0-3 cm | ecosystem: Environmental > Aquatic > Marine > Hydrothermal vents... | reverse complement strand
TCAAAGAAATCACCCTGGATTGATTCCTGTCAAACTTAACCCGTATATTGCATGAAGGGAACGAAGTTCAGGTGGAATATGGCAAACAATATTGGTCGATCGCCCGCCGATGCATAGCAATAGCTATGGATCAAGGGGGATCGATCAAGATCGCCTACAGGGATGTAGGTGGTAGAGCAACGCAGGGAGCAGTTGCCGAGAGCAGCCAGATTTTTCCTGAATTCGTTCAGGCACAAACTGTAATTTTCAATCATGATTACATCCTGAGATAATTTACTGAATTATAAGTATATTTATCGAAATGGGTGCCGCCTTCGTGCAATATGCAGGCTATGTAGGAGATTATCAACAGGTCGGTAACATACTACATTAAGGCGACAGGGAGGTAGCAGAGTTAAGCCGGGCAGCCTGGGTTTTAAAACTGGCAGGGTGCGCGGTTTAAGTTGCAGCGAGGCAATCAACCGAGCACGCAATTACGACCTCTTCCCTTGGCCTTATAAAGGGCTTTATCCGATAGTTTTAATACATCCCAGGGCGAAGATACGTCAGCATTAGAATCTGCAACCCCGACAGAAACGGTGACCTTAACCGGGGCATTATTTTTTATCTTTGCGCTTTTATCACTCTTTCTTCTGCTGCCGCGGTCTATCACGAAGGGTGAGTTTGCGATGGATTCACGCAAGGCTTCCAGGTGAAGTTTCGCGTCTTTGGCACTTTTGTTCCTGAACACGATGGAAAATTCTTCTCCCCCGTAGCGGTAGGGTAGACCGCCGCCGTTCACGTTGTTCATTTTGCCCGCAATCATCTGCAGCACTGCGTCTCCGGTATCATGTCCATAGGTATCGTTAAACTTCTTGAAATGATCCACATCCAGCATCGCAACTGAATATAACCCGCTCATTTGTTGAAATTTTTCGCGCAAAGCCCGTCTTGCCGGTAACCCGGTCAATTCATCCAGGTAGGCCATTCGCCAGGATTCCTGGGTTACCGCATACAGGCACATTAACAGCGCAGCGGTGCTGAATATGTTCAAACTACTATTGGTGCCACCCGCGTGCATTTGCGCAACCAGCATAACAAGAACCCCTAATCCCGCGGACATATGTGGTGATGGTCGAAGAAAGCAAAGCACCAGCATGTGAAGAAATGCCACAACAGAAATGGCCAGTACGGTTTGCGGCAACTGGGTCCAGTCAAAATAGCGAGCGGGTAGCCAGTCGGTGAAAAGAAACTGTGTAGCCCATACTGGTGATGTCATCACTACAAAAATTGCGAAAGAGGTGGTTAATAGCAAAGAGGCGTAAGCCGGGATTGCTCTTAAACTGATGATTCCGCGCTCTGGCAACAAGGTTAAGATGAGTAATTGCAGGGGTAATAATCCGGCAAGCAAGGTATAGCTTAAACCGGTATTCACCCAATACAGGCTAAGCGCAAGATTTGCAATTATCACCAGCAGGGTATAAAAAAATACCGCGCTACGGTTAAAATGAATGGTTAGACTGATTACCAGAATAGCCAGCAGAAAAGGAACAAAAATAGACCCCTGTAATATAGCCACCGGTATCTGGTCGTACCAATGATAAGCATAAAACGAGCCTATCGTCAGGATTAAAACAGGCACAAGACTATTAAGCATTTTCATGCTGAGGCTTTATCCATGGCCCAGGGCAAAATGTTTAATTGCATAGTTTATCGGTGGAGTTATCTAAGGCTTTATTATCCACCTTTCCGAGGATAAGTGAATCGACAATAAGAGCGTGAAAAATCGGCTTTTTTTGTTGATCTTGATACGTGCGTGAATGCAGGGGCTGGAACGTGATATTCTGCTATTTCATCTACACAAGGGGTAGCAATCTATGAAAAATACATTTTTTGCGGTAGTACTCGGCGTCTGTACACTCACAGCTGCGCTGGTGGCGAATGCCGATGAAAGGCCAATGGGGTTTTTTGTCACCAGCGTGGGAATGGGAAATGGCGCTGATCTGGGTGGCCTGGAAGGTGCGGATGCCCATTGTAAAAAACTCGCTGCCGCCGTCGGTGCAGGCGATCGCGACTGGCGAGCCTACCTGAGTACGGAAGAACCAAAGAAGCGGGGTGTATTCGCGCGGGCGAGAATTGGCAATGGTCCCTGGTATAACGCCCGCGGTATCCTGATCGCTACCAACCCAACCGACCTGCATCTTTACAACAAAACCATCACGCTCGAAACCGCGCTGGACGAGTCCGGTAATCCAATCAAGGGTCGCTACGACAAGCCTAACGAGCACGATATTCTAACCGGCTCGCAGGACGACGGCACGCCTTACTTCCCGGACGACAGGGATCACACCTGCAGTAACTGGACCAGCCGCGGTGAGGGCAGCGCACAGGTCGGCCATCACGATCGACATGGCGGCGGCAACCCTTCCTGGAGTTCAGCGCATGCTAGTCGCGGCTGTAGCCAGGCAGGTCTGGCGAGTACGGGTGGTGCTGGTAAGTTTTACTGTTTTGCCGCGGACTGAACCCTGACAACCCAAATCCGGATGTGCCACTGAGTCGTGGTGGCACATCCAGTTGCGGGTTAGCCCGCAGGTTTGGAATCGTCCAGTGCTGTTTGCAGCACGTGCTCCTGTTCGTACAGTCGCACCTGCTCCCTGGCAAGCTTGAGGCGCTGCCTTACCTCCTGGGGAATTGCATCTGTTTGCAGGTAACCGAAGTTTAGATGTGTGAAGGCCTCTACTAATTGCCGTGCCGCTTCTGCTTCGGCTTGCCAGTAGTCGTAGAATTTCTCCAGTTTGCCGGTCGACATATCTGCGAGAGCAAGGATATCCTCAAGCCTGGCACTATCAGTCGTGACGAGATCGGGAGCATCGTCGATGATTGCTCTCACCTTCATATTACTCATTTCAATTTACCTCAATTGGATTGTTTGCATTTAGAGCAGGGCGTCAATTTCCAGCAGAATATTTCAGGGCAGTGCCTTTTATCGCTGTGCCTGCCCGAGTAAGCTAGAATCGCTTTTAGCATGCGGTGGCCAGATGTTTCCTGAATACCAGGCGGCACGGGGCCTTACTCCTCCGGTGGGCGGAACCGAGTAGTCGAAATCACGAGGCATTTTCAACGACCCGTCAAGCAGGCCTCCAAAATCAATCAGGGTTAACTCGGCGAAAGTCGCTGCTTGCATGGCTTCGCCCCGATACTTCATTTCTTTTCGTAGAATGCGGTTTTTGTTCATAGCGTAAGCCCATTTAGACGGGTTTAGCTCGATCAGCAGTACAACTTCGGTGGGTAATGTATTGACGAATTTGGCGTCACTGATAGTATTTTTCATGATTACCTCGTGTCACTGGTTAAATGTAACGAAATTGGATACTACAAATAAAAAAACCACCTGGATATGCGATTTATACGATTGGCGCGGTAAGATAAGGTAAAGGCATATAAAGCCTGTTCACGGGAGATTTCTGGCCTCATTGACCAGGTTTTTGGATCAATCAAGAGGGTTAATTTGAATATGATGGTGTTTGCCCGGTATATTTATTTGGTGCTTAGTGTTTTGGTTGTTGGCTGTGCATCAACGCCTGAAATTATCCCTGACGGGGCCGACCAGGACAGGGTTCTTCTGGATCCGTCGAAAGGTCTTGATGATAGCTGGGAACACCAGGAGTTGGGGAGAGGGGCGACCACTTACGTACCAACCAGGGCTCATCTGGGGGCCACGATAACAGCCACCGGCCACCATTCCGCCTCGATACTTTATAAGGTGTTTGATGGAATTGATTTGTCCTGCGGTACGTTGCAATGGGACTGGTATGTAGCGGAATTGCAGGAAACTTCCAATCTTCGAGTAAAAGGTATGGATGATGTGGGGGCATCGATCATGGTGTCATTCGGGGATCCCGGGGTTTTCAGGGATAAGCGGGTACCGATTTTGAAATATGTCTGGGCAAACGAAACCCATGTTGAAAATGATATTATCGTCGGCCCGTATCAAACCAGGTATGTTCGTACCATCATCGTGCGAACCGGTACGGTTGCCAAGGTTGGCCTGGTGCGGGAAAGGCGGAATCTGGTAAGCGATTTTAACAATGCTTTCGGCAGGCCGCCCGACGGCAAGATATACGCGATTGGCCTGTTCACCGATAACGATGACACCAGGGAGCCAGTCACCGCCCACTATGGCCCGGTTGTTCTAATCTGTGATGGTAATAATAGTTGATCTATTTTTACAGCGCTTACCTGGCCGATTCTGTAAATCCATAATGCCCTCATATTGTCACTATGCGAGGCACCTTTAACGAGAACAAAATAAAATGAATCCTGATGATACTCGAGAACTGTTAGCCAACGCGGCGCGCCGCTCAGCGCATTACCTGGAAGGACTTGAGGATAGAAACGTTGCCCCCAAAGCTGTGTCTGTAGACCGATTGATAGCGGCACTCGATACACCCCTGGCGGATGCGCCGACCGCTGCCGGGGAAATTCTCTCATTTATTGACGAATATGGATCAGCTGCCACTGTCGCCAGTGCGGGCGGCAGGTATTTCGGTTTCGTCACCGGAGGCGCCTTGCCTGCCACGCTTGCCGCCCAGTATCTGGCCGCGGCCTGGGACCAAAATAGTTTTAGTTACCTGAGCTCTCCAGCGATAGCTGCATTTGAGGATGCGGTCCTGCGTCTCGTGAAACAGGTGATGGAGCTTCCGCATGAAGCAGCCGGAGCTATTGTCACCGGCGGCACCATGGCGAACTTTACCTGTCTGGCGGCGGCACGGAACTGGGTGTTAAATCAAGTCGATTGGGATGTAGGCAGGCAGGGTCTGTTCGGTGCACCGCCGGTGACGGTGATACTCGGCGAAGAAGCCCACGCGTCTATTTATAAGGTCCTCTCCATGCTGGGGCTGGGGCGCGAGCGCGTGATCACCGTGCCGGTCGACAAGCAGGGACGAATTCGAGCAGACGCATTACCGGTTATCGAGGGCCCAACCATAGTTTGCATACAGGCGGGAAATGTTAATTCTGGAGCATTTGACCCCGCCGCTAAGATCATCGAATGGGCACATGATGCAAACGCCTGGGTTCATGTGGACGGTGCATTCGGACTCTGGGCACTGGCGTCACCCGATCACGCATCCCTTGCCAGGGACTTCACCGCGGCTGACTCATGGGCAACGGATGCGCATAAATGGTTAAACGTACCCTACGATTCCGCGATTGCTTTTACACGCAATCAGCAGGCGCTAAAACAGGCAATGTCGGTTAGCAGTTCCTATCTTCTGCCTACCGAAAATCGTGACGCGATCGATTATACGCCCGAAAATTCACGTCGGGGGCGCGCGCTGGAAATCTGGGCGGCACTCAACTCACTCGGTCGTTCCGGCCTGGCTGACCTGGTGAATCGCAACTGTCGTCAGGCCAGGGACATGGCCGACAGCTTGCGGGAGGCCGGTGTTGAAATACTGAACGATGTGGTTTTAAATCAGGTCGTGGTTAGTTTCGGTGACGATGAAAGAACCAGGCAGGTAATCGCTACTATTCAGGACGCCGGAGTATGCTGGTGTGGTGGCACCACCTGGCAGGGTCGCGCTGCGATGCGCATCAGTCTGAGCTCCTGGGCAACCACTGACAATGATATAATCCGTTCTCTCGACTCCATTCTTGATGCACATTTGCAGACCTGATATTCAATGGTGTGTGAGCGGGAAGTTTGACTATTGCGCATCATTTTGCGCATACTCCTGGTGAATAAAACCACAGCCTGTCGGAGTCAGCTCATATGAGTGCCTTTCTTATTGTCGATACCGAAATCAAAAATCCTGACAAGTACGAAGAATATAAAAAACTCGCCAAACCAATCGCTGAAAAATATGGCGGCAGCTATCGTGCTCGCGGGGGCGAAATGGATGTTCGAGAAACCGATCTGTGGACGCCAACGCGAATAGTTATCATCGAATTTCCGGATATGGACAGCGCCAGGGCATTCGTGGATTCAGACGAGTATGCACCGGTAAAACCCCTGCGCCGCGATAACGCGAGCTGTACCCTGCTCATAGTCGATGGTACTTAGCCCGAACATTTCATAAACATGCTCGCGCCCTTGCTTGTTCTTTGATTCCACAGGGAATTATCCTCAATCGACCGGATCAATAAGTCCGATGCTCAATCGGATAATCCCCTGTGAAACCAAAGCTCTGCGCAATCAACGCGGCAGTTTATGAACTGTCCGGGCTAGCAGTCTTGAGATCCAGTTACAGGTTGCTACGCTCCAGTAGTTTCGGACCCCGTTCATCGATGATTTGCTGTGCCTTGGAAATCGAGTGATCGATCGCGGTCTGCCTGTCGCTATTGGTATCAGCGCGAATAAATTGCACTCGTTTGATTTCGCCATCGAGCTCGCCGCTGATGTAACCGGCAGTCCGAAATTTACCATCTTCGTTGATCGGAGCGGCCTCGATCGTAAGTCCCTTGTATTCAACTGGCTCCGATGGCTCGTCAGTCGCGGAAGAACCTACGAGAAGAGATTTAATCAGTTTGCCGAATCCCATGGATATGTCCTGATTTGCCTGCAAGGATTACATGATACCAGACCTGTATCGGAGAAGAGAATTTTGATGGGCTACGCGCAAGCACTTTTCTTGTTAACTTTTCAGCCGCTACACTCCCTCTCCCCGTCGGGGAGAGGGAGTGGGAGAATAACCCCATCACCCCCAGATTTATTTTGAAGCCGTATAATCGTATTTCTGTCCACCCAGGGCCGCCTGGTACATCAGGCCGCCTTTGCCCATGGTGAAAACAATCAAACCCTTATAGTATTTGGTTTCGCTCTGGTTTGCATTGGCACTCGCCGATGCACCATCGGTACCCGCCTGTGCACCAGCACTGTAGGTAATCGCGATCGCCTCGGCCTGGGCGCTAAATTCGAACTGGCCAGTGGTGAATTCCTCAAAGGCACGCTTGTCTTTAAAAAAAACCACCTGGCTGTAGGCTTGTCCACCGAGCTGAAAACCAATACTTAGTTGCGTCATCGAAACATCGCCAGTTTTCTTACCACCCCTGTATACCCGGCCCTTGCCATGGGCGGCGCCGATACCAAAACCACCTTTACCGATGGTTGGAAAGACCGCATAACCATAGGCTGATTTATGGAACCCGGCGACGATATCGGATACCAGGAAGGCATCCATGGTTGTCTTATCAGAGCTGGCTTCGCTGCCGAATACAGGCGCTGAGCAAGTCAATATTGCCAATAAGGTGATAACTACGGTTCTGGTTGACATTTTTAGGAATCCTCGATTAATAGATTGTTCAGGTGTCATGCTAATCGCGCGCATTATAGATTAAATATACGACGAGGTATTAGTAACTATTACTGTTTTACTATAGCAGTTGCAGGCTGATCCTGTATCCGGACCGGGGCTAGATTTTTCGGGGCTATCTATCGAATTGCATCAGTTTTATAATATTAGGTATTATTTTTCCGGATTTGCTCAATAAACAACAACAGAGAAGGAGAATAGACATGACAACAACCAGTGCATCCGTTGACAATGGTGTTAACGTCGCAGCCTTGCTGGAAGCCCGAGAAGCCCTCAGCGAAGCCCCTGAAGCCGCTAAATTCCAGTGGCGCGCGACCTGCAAGTGGGTTAACGGCACCCACAGCAATACCACCATCCAGAGTTTTTTCGGCCTGGGTGAAGAACAAAGCCACCGTACCGAGTTTTCCTACGACGCCGACCATCCTGAATTATTTGCCTCTGCGGACATTGGTGCGACGCCGGTTGAAATGGTGCTCGTTGGGCTGGCCAGCTGTCTGACTGCGGGTATTGCCGCGGTTGCCCAACATCGGGGCATCCAGCTCAAGTCGGTATCGGCGACACTCGAAGGAGGCATGGACGTGCAGGGTATTCTGGGTATCGATAGCGACGTGCGTAACGGTTTCGATGGTATCAAGGTGCATTATGATATCGATGCCGACGCATCGGAGGATGATATCAAGGCCCTGGTCGCACAGTCACAAAAGCGTTCAGCGGTATTCGATATCGTCACTAATCCAACCAACGTTACCGTAGAAGTTAACTAGGCAAACGCGGGATCGATTCACCGGCAACAATGCGGACAAGTTGTGTAATCGTCGGTGCCGGGCACTCCGGGCTGGCGATGAGTCGGTGCCTGTCGGAGCGCTCGATCGATCATGTCGTGCTCGAGCGCGGTGAAGTAGCCAACTCGTGGAAACACGAGCGTTGGGATTCACTGCGCTTGCTCACCCCCAACTGGCAGGCTCGATTACCGGATTATTCTTATACCGGTAAAGATCCAGACGGGTATATGACCATGCCCGAATTAATCGATTTCCTGGAAAAGTATGCCGAGGTCATTTCGGCGCCTATAAAACTGAATACCACGGTAACTTCAGTAAGCGCCGATGGCGGTAAATACCGGGTTGCTACTACCCGGGGCAACTGGGAATGCAAATCCCTGGTCGTGGCTAGCGGTGCCTGCAACAGGGCAAGTATCCCTGCGATCGCCGAAGCTGCTCCCACTTCAATTGAAATGATTACACCGATGCAGTACCGCAATCCCGGTCAACTACAGGAAGGTGGTGTATTGGTGGTCGGTGCCTCGGCAACCGGTTTGCAGCTCGCCGAGGAAATTCATCGATCTGGCCGCCCGGTTACCCTCGCGGTGGGTGAGCATGTACGTTTACCACGCATTTATCGCGGCAAAGATATCCAGTGGTGGATGGATGCACTCGGAATTATGGAAGAACGTTATGACGAAATCGATGATATCGTTCGTGGGCGCAATATTCCCTCACCGCAGCTGGTTGGTTCACCTGATCGCAGCACGCTTGATCTCAACAGGCTAACCGCCCAGGGTGTTCGGCTCAGGGGTCGGCTCGCCGGGTTTAACGATGGTAAGGCACAGTTTTCCGGGTCGTTACGAAATGTCTGCGCGTTAGCCGATTTAAAAATGCTCAGGCTGTTGAACACGATCGACGAATGGGTGACTGAAAAAGGAATCGACGCGGAGGTGAATCCACCGCAGCGTTATGACGATACCGAAGTTGAGGAATCACCGCCATTACTCATGGATCTCGGCAAAGATGATATTAAAACGATCCTCTGGGCAACCGGTTACAATCCGGATTATTCCTGGCTGGATATTCCGGTACTCGATCGAAAAGGTAAAATTCGGCATGACGGCGGTGTCGTAGACTCGCCCGGCATGTACCTGCTGGGTACGACCTTGCTGAGGCGGCGTAAATCTAGTTTTATCCACGGCGCCGAGGACGATGCGCGCGATCTAAGCAGGCACCTGTCGTCCTACCTGGACGATTGCGAAGCATGAATTTGGTTTAATTAATTTGGAGAGGATTCAAGAGTGTTTTATTCGGAATCAGGATAACGCCCGCAATAATAGCCCCAATTAATACTCTGCATTAATAGTTTACTGTTAGCCGTTAATGGCTTGTCAATCTGCTGGTGCGCCGATAAGATGCATCTCCCATTTAAATTCTCAGATTGAAACTTAACGAGGCTCGTGATGAAAGTTTGTGTACTAGGAGCAGCCGGTGGAATCGGGCAACCGCTTTCACTGTTACTGAAATTGCAACTACCCGCGGGTAGCGAATTGTCTCTATACGACGTTGCGCCTTTTACGCCAGGCGTGGCGGTGGACTTGAGTCATATCCCTACCGACGTATCGGTTAGCGGTTTTGTCGGTGATGACGTCGAAGCGGCGATGGACGGTGCTGATATCGTTGTCATTCCCGCTGGTGTGCCGCGCAAGCCTGGCATGACCCGTGATGACCTGTTCAATGTAAATGCCGGAATTATCAGGAACCTGGTCGGCGCCGGCGCGAAGGCCTGTCCGAATGCCTGCTTCGCGATTGTTACCAACCCGGTTAACTCGACCGTGCCGATAGCCGCGGAGGTATTAAAAGCCGCAGGTGTTTACAATAAGCGTAAACTTTTCGGTATTACCACACTGGACGTGATCCGTTCGAACACTTTTGTCGCCGAACTCAAGGCCAGGAGTTGTGACGAGGTTAATGTAAACGTCATTGGCGGCCACAGTGGTGTGACCATACTTCCGCTGCTATCCAGTATCGACGGTATGGAATTGTCACAGGATGAAATCGAAAGCCTGACACCGCGCATTCAGGAAGCGGGTACCGAAGTGGTCGAAGCCAAGGCTGGTGCCGGCTCGGCGACCCTGTCGATGGCCCAGGCTGCTGCCCGCTTCACGCTGTCACTGGTAAAAGCCCTGAATGGCGAGTCGGTAACAGAATGTACTTTCGTGCAAACCGGTGATGACACCGACAGCTTCCATGCGCAACCGGTCGAGTTGGGCAAGGACGGCGTAGAATCGATCCCTGCACTTCCAGCATTAAGTGCCTACGAACAGAAATTAGCCGACGAACTGCGCGAGGTTCTTGACGGCAATATCCGCAAAGGCCTCGAATTTGCCAATTCCTAATGCAGATAGTTTACCGTAGCTGCATGCGTTTCTGGATTCTCTCGCTGGTTAGTTTGTCTTTGCTCGGTTGTGGTTCGACCGGATCAACATCGGGTCAAATGACCATTGATTCCGGCATACTCCAGGCGACTGGCATTATCAAAGCCCGTGAAATACTTGACCTGAAAAAAATCGAAGCCGGCAGCAGTTCAGAGGCTTCCGGTATTGAGGGACAATCTTTCGGACTCGAGTATTTATCCTCGGGCAAAGGTTATAAATCGAGCACCGCGATCCGTTATGACATCGAGTTGCTTGAGGGCAGCCTGGTAAGCGTTTATAGTGAATCCTGGCGATATCGGGTTGATGACTGTGTCAGTGTGATTATCAACCTGGAAGATAATAAAACCCCGCCGGTAATATTTCTCAACAACAATGATTGCTGATATCAGGCTTTCTATAAGCCAATAGCCAGGTTGTTTCTATCTTCTTATCCGAATCACCGCGGAGGGGATAGCCCACACCCCCCACGGTATCCAGTATTGGTTATCGACCGACCCCAGGGCTAGTAGTCCCATCCCCGACCATAACCACCGCGATAGGGCCCGCCATACCGATCATAGGAATAAGGTCGGCGTCCATAACCAGGGTCATACGGGCCAGAAGAGTAGGATCCGGGCCCATAGCCTGGACCATACGGATCACGGGAATAGGGTCGTCCATAACCTGAACCGTACGGATCATTGGAATAAGGCCCGGATCCATAGCGACGATAGTCGTAAGGGCCTCTGTCCCAGCGACCACCCCGGTCCCAACCGTAGCCATTTCCCCGGCCGCTACCATAGCCGTCTCCCCAGCCACTGAAATTCAGGTTCATATTCCCGGATCCGAAACCATTACCAAAACCGCTGAAAGGTCCACCCCAGCCGCCGGGGCCATTATTCCAGCCACCGGGGCCGTTATTCCAGCCACCGGGCCCATTATTCCAGCCGCCGGGGCTATTATTCCAGCCGCCGGGGCTATTATTCCAGCCGCCGGGGCTATTATTCCAGCCACTGGGGCTATTATTCCAGCCACCGGGGCTATTATTCCAGCCACCGGGGCTATTATTCCAGCCGCCAGGCCCGCCCCAACCCCCGGGTCCGCCCCAGAAGGCATTGGCGGGCTGAACCAAAAGCAGGGTCCACCCCAGGATTGCACTAATTGAAATCGCTTTAACAAGCTTATTCATCGTCATATCTCCTGTTTAAAGGGGTTGCGAGTGGATTTTACCCGGTTGCAACATGCTAGTTTTGTGGTGGTGCGTAATCCGGGTTGCCATCACGGGCAGGGGCCTCACCTTGATCCTGGGCCGGGTGCTGCCCTTTCATGCCATGTTGAGAACGAGAAGGTGGTCCCTGGCGATGATAGCGATCGTCATAGTAACGGTTCCCAGATCCTCGACCGTATCCGTCGAAGTCACCGCCGCCGTCAAAACCCATGTTGAAATTGCCCCGACCACGGCCATAACCGCGTCCGTTGCCATCACCATAGTAGTCACCGTAACCACGGCCACGTCCATAACCATCTCCACGGTAATCACCCCGGCCACGGCCGTCGAAGTCACCGCCGCCGTCAAAACCCATGTTGAAATTGCCGCGACCGCTTCCATTACCACGTCCGTAGCCATCTCCATAGTAGTCACCATAGCCACGACCACGGCCATAACCGTCTCCACGGTAATCGCCCCGACCACGGCCGTCGAAGTCGCCATCAAAGCCCATGTTGAAATTACCCCGACCGCTTCCATTACCACGTCCGTAGCCATCTCCATAGTAGTCACCGTAACCACGACCACGGCCATAACCGTCGCCATAGTAATCACCACGACCGCGGCCGTCGAAGTCGCCGTCAAAGCCCATGTTGAAATTGCCGCGACTGCGTCCATAACCACGTCCGTAGCTATCGCCATAGTAGTTGCCGTAACCACGGTCGTAACCATCGCCTCCATAAGGACGTGCCGAAGCTAATTCGACCGCTCCCAGGGCGATTACACCAGCAACCATACTGGCTAAAATTGTTGTTGATCGAAATTTCATGAAATTCTCCATCGATTAATTGTAAGAAAAAAGAGTCCGAATTCACTAAACAGGAAACGGATTCCATATAAATCCGCCAACCGGAACAGGCCGGTCGACAGTGTTACCTGGCGAGGATGAATTATCCTCGCCGGGATTCGGTTACCGGGCATGTTAAATTCACCCGCGTCGTATTTTAAGGAACCTCTGATCAATTCAGAGGTTCCTGTGGTACATGGAAGTGCCACCAAAATCAATAACCATAAGTTATTGATTTTGAGAGAAAAGTGAAAATCACATTTTTCGCTTTTCGTGCTCTGAGAATTCATGGATGAATTATTCAGAGCTTCCTTAAAATTCAGCATGCCGCGACCACCATTCACCACCACTCGGGATTATCATCGTAACGGCGTGGCAGGTTAGCGCGACTGCGCCACCATTCGTTGATGGCGGCACTCGAGTAAGGAGCCAGTGGAGTCCCCCAGCGGACCCACAGATACGGATTGTCGAGATGGTCCCAGGTACGCGGGTTGTCAAATCCGCGTTGCTGACCGTAACCTCGTTGCATGAGGTGTTGAGGGCTAACATAAGGTGAACTGCCCGCTATCCAGGGTATCGACATAGTCGGTTCTTGTGCCGCATACAGTACTGGTGGCGGCCGCAGTGTTAGCGGTGCCCCCGCTGGTCTTACCTGGGCATCTGAAATCTCGCCAAATGTAGCCCCCTGTGCAATGCTAAAGCACAGTAAGCTGGCTGCTATAACTGCATTTCGGAATATTGCTGGCTTCATCTCATTCCTTCCTGCCCCGTTTCGGGGTGGTAGATTTGGATCGGGTTCTGGATTGTTTTTTACGAGTAGTATCGGATTTGGCGACAGATGCTTTCTTCTTGCTGGTTTTGGCTTTCGGCTTTGCCGTGCTCTTTGATGCTTTTTTGACCGCTTTTTTGACTGATTTTTTCACAGATTTCTTTTTGGAGGTTTTCCGATTCCGTGACTTTGTAGGTATTGGGGGTGCGCTGGATGTGCCGTTGAGCGGTTTCCATACTTCGTCATCGACAGCTGTCCCGCTCGTATCTGCTTCGGTTTTCGACTCCCTTGTTTCAGGCGCCTGCTCGGGCGCCGGTTCCCTCAGTACTGTATTTGCTGTCGTTTGGGTTGCCAAATCGGTTACCGTTGAGAGATTATCTTCGCTGCTAAATGGGCGCTTTATCGCCGGCCAGATCATATAAACTAAAAACGCCCGCAGCAGGTAATAGGGAACGGACAGGATCTTGCCGATGAATGCCCCGATTCGTTCAATAAACGGCCAGACCAGGTACAGCAAAAAGGCGCGCACCATATAGTAAGGTATGGAAACAACAGACATTATTCCGAAGCCACTTTTTTCCGGCTCTTCGTCGCCGCTTGATTTGCCACCGTCATTGGGAGAATCGGAAATACCCGCGCAGAGCGCATCGCTCCAGCTATCGCAACCCATCGGAATAACCACCAGGGTCAGCACGGTTGCAACCAGCGAACCAAATAACAGCGATACAGCCATCCCCTGGAATATGGGATCGAACAGGATTACACTCGAGCCTGCAACCAGGGCTAGCGCGGTAAGCATGATCGGCCGCATTCGTATCTGAGCGGATAGGCTAATCGCTTCGTGTACATCGGTTCCCCGCCGGATTTCGGCCTGGGTAAAATCAATCAGTAGAATAGAATTGCGCACAATTATTCCTGCCAGGGCGATGAAGCCGATCATCGAGGTTGCGGTAAACTCGGCGCCTAGCAGCCAGTGTCCAGGGATGATTCCAATG
>Ga0164315_10002422_pt1 | contig 14293 bp, 9 predicted proteins | sample GuaBasSedimGuay6_FD_113737 | JGI IMG/M metagenome (GOLD analysis project Ga0164315, IMG submission 113737) | Subseafloor sediment microbial communities from Guaymas Basin, Gulf of California, Mexico - Guay6, Core 4569-2, 0-3 cm | ecosystem: Environmental > Aquatic > Marine > Hydrothermal vents >... | reverse complement strand
ATATATCAAATATTAACGACTTTGCACAAAAATTAATTCGCTTAAACACCAATTATTACTACGTATATAAACTTTTGGGTGATTATTATTTTACTCACAATGAACGTAGAAAAGCCTATGATATGTATCAGAAAGCTTTAAGCTTAGAAATCGAACATCAATCAACGAGAGCTCAACTAGAAGAGCGTTTAATTGAAATAGAGAAAGAGTAGTATTTATGAATACAATACACGACCATATACCAAAAATAGAAAAGGCTTCTAAAAAGGAAATCAATGATTTTCAAAGTAGAGAATTGCAAAAATTGATGACCTATTTATCTAAGAATAGTAAGTATTATAGAACGGTTTTTGCTCGTGAAGGAATTAATTATCAAGATATTAAAACGGCAGATGATTTACATAAAATTCCAGTAACTACTAAAGATGATTTGCAGAATCACAATCATGATTTTCAATGTGTAGCTGATCGTGAAATTATTGATTATGTCACTACTTCGGGTACTATGGGCGAACCAGTTACGTTTGCCATGACAGATAATGATTTGGAACGCTTGGCCTATAACGAGTATATTTCGTTTGGTTGTGCCCATACGTCTCCTGACGATATTTATCAATTAATGCTGACGCTTGACAAACGGTTTTTGGCAGGGATTGCGTATTATATGGGGCTCCGTAAGCTAGGGGCTGGTATTGTTCGTGTCGGGCCAGGTTCTCCTGAATTGCAATTTGATTCAATTAAGAGATTTAATCCTACAGCTTTAGTTAGTGTGCCTTCTTTCTTGCCTCGCTTGCTTGATTATGCCGAAGAAAAAGGTATAGATTTATCAAAAACAAGCATTAAAAAAGCGGTATGTATTGGTGAGCCAATACGTAATATAGATTTTAGTTTGAATACTTTAGGAAAGCGAATTATAGACAGATGGGATATTGAGCTATATTCAACATATGCCTCTACCGAAATGGGAACAGCTTTTACTGAATGTAAAATGGGACAGGGTGGACATCATCATCCCGAATTGATTATAGTTGAGTTTTTGGACGAGAATAATCAGCCTGTTAAAAATGGTGAAGCTGGTGAGGTTTGCATTACCACTTTAGGAGTAGAGGCAATGCCACTTTTACGTTTTAAGACAGGAGATATTTGTCATCATTATGATGAAGCATGTGAGTGTGGGCGTAATACGATTCGCTTAGGACCTGTAATTGGGCGTCGTCAGCAAATGATTAAGTTTAAGGGGACATCACTCTATCCACCTGCATTTTACGAGGTTCTAAATGATATTGAAGATGTAAAAAACTATATTGTAGAATTACGTACAAATACGTTAGGAACAGATGAGGTAAGTGTTGTTGTTGGCTCCATGCGTCGTGATGAGAAATTTATTAAATTACTCAAGGACGCTTTTAGAGTAAAATTGCGCGTTGCCCCTGAAATTGTTTTTGAAAACCCTAAGGTTTTGCAAGCACGTTTATTTGAAAATGATAGCCGAAAGCCAATAGTATTTCGAGATTTAAGATAGTGATTTTAAGATACGAGAGTAAATTGTATATTGATTGTGGATCCTAATCTAATGAGTTTTGTCTATTCGTTCTACTTCAGCCATTCCACTAACTGCAAACTCTCTATTACTATTAATTTCGATGCAACTATAACGACTCCTCCTTTTGTGGCCTTTTTGAAAAATTCGACCGTTAAGAATAAAATCCTCACCCTCTTTTAGGTCTTCTAAATATAGCAACTCTTCTTGTAATATATCGTAATTTCTCAGCGCCTTAAGCAATCGAGTATCGCTATGGCTCGAAGCTTTGGGGTTTTTCATATATGCAGCCAAAGGACGCGTGATATCATCAGGAAAAATATTACGAGCAAAGAAGTTTACCATCAATTTTTTGTACTGATTTTTCCATTCAATTCCGTGGGGCTTTGTTTGATGGCCATACTCCTTAAACACCAATGCATGAGCAATTTCATGCACCAATGTAATCAGAAAGGAATAAGGATTAAGATTTCCATTTACTGAAATTTTAAGCTGGCTCTTGTGATTATAAGTACGGAAATCACCAAGTTTCGTTTTTCGATTGCGGGTGATTGTAAGAGCAATTTTGAGATTAAAAATCCAATCTGTAAGAAGTGCCTCACTTCCTTTTGGAACGAAATTTACCAGCTGGTTCGAAAACTCTTCCTTGGTCATTGTTGACGTTCATTAGAAGTTTGTTCAATATGACCAAATGACCCACATCCACAATCCCTCCCATGCTTAATCTTCACGCCTTTGCATGAAGTCATGGTGATAATTCCTCCAAAAAATATACAGACCCATAATAATTTCAGTGCCTTTTTCATTTACTAGTGTTTTAGGTTATAGGAGTGCGAAAGTACAGTTTTTGATTGAGAAATCATCGACGACAAATAGCTTTTTCTAATGCTTTTTCCATATTTATAGCATTTACATATTCCATTGGGTAGTGCTTAATTCCAGCCTCTATAAATTTTGGTCCGTTAATCACAAAACCTTGGGCTTTATAAAAGCCAACTACAGCTACCTGAGAGTTCAAATAAATTGTTTTTTGGTATTGTTTAGCATTTGTTATGACATAACGTAACAGATCATATCCTAGACCCTTTCCTCGAGCTTCTTTCAGTAAAGCAAAGCGCTCAAGTTTAATTCCTTTATTAGTTTCACGATGTCGAGCTGTGCCAAGAGCTTTACGCCTATGATATATTAGATAATGAATACTTTGGTCTTCAAATTCAAACTCCTCGTCCTCATTAACATTTTGCTCTTCAATAAAAACTTGACGTCGAATTTCAAAGGCTTTTTGAAGAAGTTCAGTATTCTGTGATGTAAATAATTTGATTCTACTCATCCGTATTTGTTATTTCTAAATATTCGTACTTAGGAAGTAATATGGTAAATACGGTTCCCTTTTCCACTTCTGATTCGAAACTGATATGGCCACCGAAACTGAGAATAATATTTTTTACCATAGCTAATCCAAGCCCTGTTCCCTTACTTTTTGTTGTAAAATTAGGCACGAAAATCATTTTCTTTTTGTCTTCAGGTATTCCACAGCCATTGTCCCGTACGCGAATACTGTAATTGCTTATTTCTTCTTTTATATCAATATCGATAAATCCATTTTGATTGACCTCTAAGGATTGTATAGAGTTTTTAATAAGGTTGTTGAACACTCGAAGTAGGTGTTTTCGATCTGCATAAACGTAAAAATAATGATCTTTAGAATAAGTGAAATTGATTTGTAAATATTCATAATCGGCATAAAGTTCAACTGCATGTTGAATAATTTCATCTAGATTAATCTTCTCATTATTCGATTTTGGCATTTTTGCAAAGTCTGAAAAAGCTGTTGCAATATCTGATAAAGTATCAATTTGTTGTATCAATGTTTCACTTAACCTGAAAAGACGGTCTTCCCAATCAGGATCCTTTTCATTCCATGAACGAAGTAAATACTGTACGCTTAACTTCATAGGAGTAAGTGGGTTTTTAATTTCATGTGCCACTTGTTTTGCCATTTCTCTCCACGCACTTTCTCGCTCCGATTTCGCAAGTAAATCAGCTTTGATGGTTAACTGATCAGCCATGCGGTTATATTCTTCTACTAGTTTTCCGATCTCATCCTGACCCTTCCATTCAATTTTTTCATTTGCCGCTCCTAGTGTGAGCTTTTTCATTTTCTCCTTAATCATTCTTAGAGGTCTACTAATGTAGTTTGAGATTAGTAAAATAACAATAATGGACAATACGATGATGAAGGTGTAAACATTCATTAGGGTCATTAAGAAGCTTGATACTTCGCTTTGCAATTCACTTTGGCGTGCAAAATATGGTAAATTTAGATAGGCTACAACTTCTTTCTTGCTATTATGGAATGGTAGAAATGCAGAAGAATAGACGAGTTCCCCTATGTTTTCACTGGTTACAAAGAAACTTTCTTTTTCAACAGATAGCTTATAGAATGCTAGAGGATTTATTTTGGTTGATAGTAAGTGATGATCGAATATCTCGGGACGTGTACTGCTTATAAGGCTTCCTTCTAGGTCGTAAAGGTTTATATCAGTATCAAAAACCTTCGAAAACTTATTTGATAAAGTCTGTAAATAGTCAGCATTGTCATTTGTTTCGGCTATATTTATATTCCTCACTTTATGTTCAAACTCCATCTGTAAAGACGAACCAAGGTCTTTAAGGCGTTGATTATTCTTTTCGTTATTTAGGGATACGATGTAATGAGCAGAAAAATAGCTAATAATAGCAAAAGAAATTACAATTATTGATATCATAGTCAATTGTAATCTTGCTGTGAAATTTATTTCGATTTTCCAATCAATCAGAGAGTGATTAAATATTATACTAAACACTAAAAATAATAGTGCATAGAGAATGAATAGATAAGAAAATGGAGCAATCATACTTAATTGCTCTGGGTTTTTCTTGCTTAAAATATATACTTCTTTTTTACTGTTAAAATAAACAAGATGATTAAAATTATTATGATTAATAAAAGACATTTCTTCACCTAGTTTCATGTATTTTTCCAATATTTCAGGATAGGAATATTGACCATAATATTCAGATAAAGTATCATGATTGTAAGTAGCTAATGAATAATTCCTAATTTTTTCAAATGGGTCATTACCTTTTTCACTTAACAGTTTTGTGAAGCCTTTTCGCTTTAGTTTGGAGTTTATTTCTAAGTATATAGTATAATTCACATTCCCTTCTAGAGTGTGTTCCACAAAGCGGAATAACCCCAAATAATTGATTTGACCTGTCCCATAATTTAGTTGATAAAGGTTTTTATTATTTGTAAGAGACCCAAAACTTATTAAGTTTTTATAGAAGAAATCATTACAAAGAATGGTAATATTTTCAGGCTTAATTACCAACTCCTGTTCCTGATCACAAATTGTGGCTTGTAAATCATACTTCTTCCAATGGGAGTGGTTATCAAAGTAGGTTGCATATATATATTCTGTGATTGAATCAAAACTTATATTATTGTTGTGAAAAGCACTGATTAAGGTTGAATCACTATAAATCTTTTTTTCAATTTCTTGATAGAGGTATTCAGCTTGAGGGTCTTGGTTTATGGCTACCGAACGTAAGATCGCTTGACGTCTTAATTGCTCAGCTTCATTATTGTACGAATTCATAGCAATAGCCGTAATGAATGATAGAAGTAAAAGAACTGGGATAAAATTCTCCAATTGATAATGGCGTTTATAAAAACTGCTGAAAATCAATATTATGATTAGTAGAAAATAGAGTAATAGTAATCCAATGCCTACTATGTTTAATGCATAATTTAGAAATAGTATAGCAGCGAATACTAACAGGCCTAATCCATATTTATACCAATTAGAACTAAGTGCAGCATTATACCAATCAAATAATCTGAAAAGGATTATTAGTACGCTAAGAAAAGTTCCTGCAATAATAATAAGGCCAATTACACTAAGATAGTTTAAATCAGAAAAATCAGAAATATTGAAGTTTATATTTGAATTTATAATGAGGTTTTTAATAATCTGTAATGCAAATAGGAATAATGCGAAGGATAGAAGTAAAATTAATACTGCAGAAAACCAAGACAGAACTTTGTTTTTATTAAATATCTCATTCCATTTATGTGTCGGCTTCGAATTTTGATAGGCAGCTAATATAATGATTAGCAGACTAAAAATGCTAAGAAATAGGTCGCCAAGTGATGGAAGCCATTTGGAAATTGCAAATGAACCTGGTAGGAATAATTCTGTTTCGAATAATATTTCAGGTAATCGAAAATAGTATATAAGTAATCGGATTCCTATAATTGACATTGTGAAGAATAAAAAGAGCCGATTCTTTTTTAACCTTCTTTTTAGTAATAAGTAGATAAAGTTATATATCAGTACAATAATTAGAAAGTAAATAATAGAGAGTAAAATTGATTGATTAATATTTGGCTTTGTATTATTTGAAAATTCAATCTGGAATAAATAGCCATTGTTTGCATCAACTACTTGGTAATTTTCGGTTCTATTAAAATTGAAATGAACCCTCTTACTGATATTGAAGTCCTTATTGATGTGATTTTCTAAGTATTCATTTTCAAATGGATAAACATGCTCCAATAGATAGGAAATGCAAACAGTGAAGTTTGAATAATAATAATTTTTTGCCATATATTGGCCATCAGCTAATGGAAGAATATATGTAGTAGTTGTATTTGGCAAACTATTATAGTTTGGTATAGCCTCATTATCGGACCAAGAAAGGAGGGAATCTTTATGATAGATATATACATTTAACTCACTTTTACGAATTGTTTTTATATCCTTTTCTGTAAAACGGAATGATTCTTTTTGGTTTTCAATTTTAGGTTGAAGGTTTTGATAAATAATATCAAAATTTGTCTCTTTTGATAAAATAGTATTTTGAATAGCTGAATGAGTAAGACGGTTGCCTAAATTGTTTTCAATAATATTGATATAGATTATGGAAATAGAAAATAGAAATATTAAAACTATCAAATGTATTTTTAGAAGATTTTGATTTATCAATTTTGCTATTTTTATTTTTTGCCCAAACATAGATTCATTTTTGTAAGAACAAATATAGGATAAAATAAAGTAGAGCTAAAAATGAAATTTTTAATTGTATTGTGTAAAAGTGCTAAGTTTTACAAATAAACACCATAAAAAGCAGAAGGTCAGACTAATAGGAATGACCTCGTTTCAAGCCCTCTATTGTATTTTATGCTTATTCAGAATAGTAATACACTAGAGAGAGTTCAAAATGCATTTAAGATAGCTTAAATTGGATATTTGTTTTTTCTGCAAGATTATTGGTCTAAAAATGTTCCACGTGGAACATTTTTGCTATTTCCCAATATAGACTAGTAGAACTGAAATATCGGATGGTGACACTCCGCTAATTCGGGTAGCTTGACCAATTGTTTTTGGCTTTATCTTATTCAATTTTTCGCGCGCTTCATACGATATTGCTTTTATATTCATATAATCAATATTTTCCTTGAGGAATATGTTTTCGTATTTTGAGATGCGATGGGCATTTTCTTCTTCTCTCGAAATGTAGTTTTCGTATTTGATAAGAATAGAGGTTTCCTCAATGATTTCCTTTTTGCAAAGTTTGATATTTTGTACAATAGCTTTTAGCGTAGGAATATTCTCAATCAGTTGTTCTATGTTTACTTGTGGTCGTAATAAAACTTGATAGATTTTGACTTTTTGTTTTAATTCGTTACTTCCAACAGAGGAAAGGTAATTAGCTATTTGACTTGGCTTAACACTTTCTTTTTTTAAGAATTTTATAAGAATATCAATTTGCTCCTTTTTATAGTTTACTCTATCTAGTCTATCCCTAGATGCAAGACCGATATTGTACCCCTTTTCAGTTAATCTCAAATCAGCATTATCCTGCCGCAGAAGAGTCCTATATTCAGCACGAGAAGTAAACATTCGGTATGGCTCTTCTGTACCTTTAGTAATTAAATCATCAATGAGAACTCCAATATAGGCTTCGTCTCTTTTTAATATAAAAGAGGGTTTGTTATTATTCTTTAAGTGCGCATTGATACCTGCCATTAAACCTTGAGCACCAGCTTCTTCATAGCCCGTTGTTCCATTAATTTGACCAGCAAAATAGAGGTTTTCAATTTGTTTAGTTTCAAGTGTATAATTTAATTGAGTAGGTGGAAAATAATCATATTCGATAGCATAACCAGGTCGAAAAATCTTTGCTTTCTCAAAGCCGGGTATTCTATGCAATGCTTCTAATTGAATATCTTCAGGAAGAGAGGATGAAAAGCCATTTACATATATTTCATTTGTATCCCATCCTTCTGGCTCGATAAATAATTGATGTCTATTTTTGTCAGAGAACCGTTCAATTTTATCTTCAATTGAAGGGCAATACCTTGGGCCAACACCACTAATTCGCCCTATAAACATAGGTGACTTATCGAAGCCTGTTCGTAAAACATCATGCACCTCATCTGATGTATATGCTAAATAACAGCTTCGTTGATTTTTCAAAGGCGGTGTATCAGTAAATGAAAATTTTCCCGGTTCTTCATCTCCCAATTGCTCTTCCATTTTGGAAAAATCAAGACTTCTTCCATCAACACGAACTGGAGTACCTGTTTTCATACGATTCGTTTCGAATCCTAATTCAACTAAAGCTTCAGTTAGCCCAGTAGCAGCTTTCTCTCCAATTCGTCCTCCTGAAAAATTCTTTTCACCAATATGGATTACACCATTTAGGAAGGTACCATTTGTAAGTATTACTGATTTAGCCTCAAACTCGATACCCATAGATGTTTTAACTCCAACTATTTTTTTATTTTTTGTAATAAGTCCGTTTACTGTATCTTCCCAGAAGTCAAGATTTGGAATTTCTTCCAACATTTTAAGCCATTCCATTGTGAACATCCTTCGGTCGCTCTGTGCTCTTGGGCTCCACATAGCTGGCCCTTTAGATCTGTTAAGCATACGGAATTGAATCATTGTTCTATCGGTAATTATTCCAGAATAACCTCCTAAAGCATCAATTTCACGAACTATTTGACCTTTTGCAATTCCACCCATTGCTGGATTGCACGACATTTGTGCAATGCTATGACGGTTCATAGTAATAAGCATTACTGATGACCCTAAATTTGCTGCTGCTGCTGCAGCTTCAGCTCCAGCGTGACCAGCCCCTACTACTATAACGTCGTATTTTTGAAACATATGCTTATTGTTCCACGTGGAACGGTTGTGTAAATAATTAAGGGACAGACAAATGACCCGGCTAATGAAGTTTTCTTAACGAATAAACTTCGGGTGCAAAGATAAGTAATAATCTTCTTTAGAGGTCATGACTTTCTTTTCGCTCTTTGTTTTATCTTTATATCCTAAAAGGTGTAAAACGCCATGTATTAATATGCGCCGAATCTCTGTTTCTAGATTGACTTTGTATTCCTTCGCATTTTCACGACAGCGATCGATACTAATATATATATCTGACAATATAGGGTTTCCCATATCATTATATTCGAAAGTAATGATATCAGTATAGGTATTATGACCTAAGTGCTCCACATTAATTTTATGTAAAAATGAGTCAGAAGTAAGAATAAAATTAATATTTTCAAGCTTACCTCCCTCTTTAAGAATTGCAGCCAAAATCCATGACCGAGCCTTACGTATATCTCGTAAGCGGTAATGAATATCTTCAGTAAAAAAGTGTATTTTTGTCACTAAATTAGTGCATTTGTTCTTTCTTAACGTCTTGATTTATATACTGATGAAAAAGAGAATTGCGCTTATTAGCCATTTCACGATTGATGGAGGATATTAAAAACTGTAGTTTTATTTTACTCCCATTATTTTCAAGTTCAACTTGATCTGCAAGGGAATTAATCATAAATAATCCTCGACCTTCTACTCCTTCATTCTTAATATCTGTAGGATCTGGAATTTTGTCAATCTCATATCCATCCCCTTCATCTTCAATCGAAAAAGTTAAACCATTGGATTCCGATGAGAACTTAATATTAACGGACTTATTTTCATCATAATGGTTACCATGTTCTACAGCATTAGTATATGCCTCAGTCACAGATAGCAAAATATTTGCGTAATAGTTGTTGTATATGTTGAACTCATCACAGATTTGTTCAACAAACCTCTCTACCTCATTGATATATAGCTTATCAGATTTTAGTGTTAATTTTTCTGTCTTATTCATTATTAACGAGCACTGTTTAATTTGGTTATTGTTATTAATCTTTGTCTATGTCTTCAAAGTATTTGTTTACTTTATTTTTGTAAAAAGGTTTCAATTTTGGTGGAATAGTTTTTAACAATTCTACCTCCTTATTCTGCCTACGAATATAGTCAAAAAATTGAATGTTCGGATTGTCATCAATATCTTTACCTTCTTTAGATTCTCTTTTTTCTTCTTCACCACGTTTTCGTTCAGCATCTTCGGCCTCCAAAAGCCGAGTTTCTATCTCTTGCTGCCTCTTAAAACTCTCAGCTCTAAGAATTTTATTAACTAACTCAGTTTCATTTTCTTCCATCTTTTTGGCAATCCCATTTAGCCCTTGTGCCTCCTGAGTTCTTCCTTCTTTTTTAAGTTGGTTTTGATAGCCCTGAAGCTTTTTCCGAATAGCTTCTTGTTGAGCAGCCATTCTTGCCATTTCTTCACTCATTTTTTCTCCTTGACCTTGATTATTTTTGCCCTTTTGTTTGCCTTTTGACTTTCCGTTCTTCATCTGCTGCTGCATTTCCTTCATTTTTTTGTTCAAGGCTTGCTGCATTTGGCGGATACTCTTAATGCTATTTCCATTTTGTCCAGGTTTTGGCTTCTTACAATTCCCTTTACCAGATTTTTGCTGCATCATTTGTTGACGCATTTGCTCAAGAGTTTCAGCAAGCATTAAGGCCAAATTATTCATTGAGGTCATGGCATACTGTTGTTTAGCAACTGCTTGGTCTTTTTGACGAATAGAAGTAGGACCAATAGTATTAAGGTCAAGCATTGCCTTAAGTGTTTGGTCTATACCAGAATTTATTTTTGCAACCTCTTTATTTACAATTGGAGCAATTGCAGCTTGGCGTTTGCTCAGTGCTAAAAGAGAATCTTCTATCATTTGCATATCCTCCCTAATTTGTTTTTGCCGATGAATTAGTTTAGGATATTTCGGATTGCTATTTGAAGTTATTTTTACCTCCTGCATTAAAGCTTCTTGATTGAAGGAGCTTTCTAAAAGGTTTGCTAAAATCTCTCGCAAACTTTCCATGTCTTCACCCATGCTCTCCATTTCCATATTTGATTGCATCTGCTCTAGCTTTTCCGCTAGCTTTTTCATGCTATCGGAAGCCTTTTGTTGCATCTTGGAGGCTGGTTTATTCTTTCCTTTATTGAGCTGGTCACTACTTTGTTTCTGCTGCTCTGTAATGGCTTTTTGCTCTTCTTTGGTGTCCTCCATTTTATTAGGCTTCTCCAGATCATCGTTCGCCTTTTTTGCATCTTCTATTTTCTTTTCAAATTTTTCAAACTCTTTGTTTAACTCTTCCTGCTCTTTCTCTAGGTCTTTACTATTGGCTTTTTTATCCTCAGACTTTTTACTCAACTCTTCTTGCTTCTTTTGTAATTCTTTCAATTTATCAATAGCATCTTGAAGCTTTATATCAAACTCCATCTGTTTGAAAATTTCTAGATCACGATCCAATTGTTTCTCAATATCTTTATTCTCAAGCTTTATTTTATCCAGAATATCTTGGGCGTCTTCCTTCTTCATCTCTTCCTCCATCATTTTCCGAATTTCCTCCATCATTTTTTTCATCTCAGGAGTCATAAGCTTATCAATTAATTCATTTAGCTGCCTTTGCTTCTCAAGTATTCGTTCATCTTCTTTGTTGAAAGCCTGATCTTTACGTTGCTTATCTTCATTTTGTTTTTTAATATCCTCCAATTCTTTAAGCAGTTCATTATATTGGTCTAACAAACTCTTCAGGGCTTCCTTTTCCTGCCAATCAAGATTCTTTTTCTCCGCCAGTTTTTTCGACAAACGATCCACCTCCTTATTCATTAGTTGGGCTTTTTTCTGAGTTTTCGACATTTTGTCTTGAATCCTATCAGATCGTTCTTGCTTAGCTTTTTCAAGATCGTCCATTGTAGGAACACGATATACTTGAGTTCGGCTTCTACTGCTTTTGTGTCCATTCACACCATCATTATCCCAAACTTGAAAATAGTAACTTAAGGCATCTCCCGCTTGCAAATTAATGTCAGATAGATTTAGAAAATGATAAAAATCTTGCTTTAAACGGCTTGGGTCAAGAGCTAATGAAATATTTTTACTAAGTGAACTATCAGAACTTTGTGGCTGAATACTATAAACGAAGTATAATTTACTAAAACCGTAATCATCTTTCAAAAAACCTCTGAAATAGAGAAGGTTTTCATGAGTGGAATCTTTAAACTCTTCTATTCGAATAAGTGGAAAGGCATCAGGAATAATATCCAAATTAAAGTTTAGTGTATCAGAAGATATCGAATGTTCGTTTAATGTAAAAACAGTATAATTACTACTTTCCTTTATACGTCGTTTGAAACTAAAAACGCCATTTTTTGAATGATCTACAGGCGTCGATTTTTCATTCCAAAGCAAGTTTAGAGTACGAGTATCTCGAGTATTAAAAGTCCATTTTACATTAGTACCCTCTGGAATAATTAAATCACCGGTGTTTTCTAAAGTCTCGTCTTTTCGATTGGTGTAATTCGGGTAACTTATTTGTACCTCGAAGTTTACAATCATTGGTTTTGGAAGTACTTTAAGTTCATATTCTTCAAAATTGTATTTTCCAGATTGAAAATAGAAATGCTTAGTATTTCTTACCTTATTGAATTTATATGTAAAACTTATTGTATTAATTCGAGTAGTTCTATAAGGATAGCCATCCACAACGATATAAACTTCTTCGGGTACAACATCACCTTTAATTATAACCTTTAATTCAAAATCTGAATTCTCAATTACTTCAAGATTTTCGTTTTCTATTTCAAAAGAAAAGGGAGCTTTTTCCTCATATTTTACGTTGTAATTAATAATCCGTTGAGATGGTTCGGTTATCACATTTGGTGAATACAGTAAAAGGAACAATAAAAGGATTAGGGGAGGGAGTGTAAATTTTAAGTAGCGCTTATTAATAGTAAAGTTTACTGCTGATTGAAATGAAATAGGGCTAAGCTTTTTTGAGCGCTGCTCGATACTTGCTTCGAGAATGTTTTTATTTGCTCCAGCTTCTGTTCCCATACTATTGAGCTGTAGGGTGTTTAATAGACTATCGCTCACTTCTGGAAAATGGTCTCCTATTATTTTAGCTGCTTGTTCGTGATTGATTCTTTTGCCAAAGCTAATTAGTTTTGTTAAAGGAACGATAATCCAAAAAATGACTACAGCGCTGTTAATGCTAATAAAAAGATAGAAGAGAATTCTTCGAAAAACCATACTTAGTCGAAAAAAGTGCTCTAGAATATCTAATATTAAGAAGAAGCTGATGATAATTCCCAAACTAATCAGTAGGCCTTTAATAAGCATATTGATATAATACTTTCGAATAAAAGCATCGATTTTACTAATAAGTATGTGATAATTCTTCTTCATAAATTTAAGCGAAAATACAAATTAATAATTTCTGAGAGTAGGATTATTCTGCTTTTATAACTTCTGCTTTTTATTATTTTTTTAGTAAAATAAAAAAAGCATCACTTGGTGATGCTTTTTTGTACAGAGAGGTAACCAAAACTCTAACCGATTTGTCAAAAATATTGAGCTAATAAGTAGGTTGTTTTAATAACCTGAGTTCGGCGTAAGTTTTCACTCACAGAAAGTCAATAGTAGGCCAGATTTGTTGCTAAAAATCACGAAGTTATAGCGGGCTATTACGAGTGGTTTTTAGTGCGAAGATGGTTTGCTGTTGACTTTTTTGTATAAATTTCGATAATTAGCTCATATACTTCCTCAAATACGCTCGAATTATCTCGATAGTCCATCGCAAATTTGAGTCGTCTAGGAACTAATTATCTGAAACTGTGAGCAAAGCTTACGCCGAACTCAGGTTAATAGTTATTCATAAAATATTCAATGTATTTTTCAATTTTAGCTCCTAAGTAATAGGGTAAATTCATTAAGAAATAAGGTGTTTTATTTGGCGTCTTTGTTTTTTCAATTTTAAAATCTCCAGCATATATTCTAATTGCATAATGATGGTTAGTACGATCAATAAATTGATGCAAAGATTTTAAACTGCCTGTTGCACCTGATTTAATTTCGATAGGGATAAGCATATTTTTATATGAAATTACAAGATCCACCTCTGATGATGATTGTGTTTTTTCACGCACCCAAAAATTAGGCTTATTATCTTTCTCACTATTTAACGAAATTAATTCTTGTGTTATTAAATGTGGAATAATTGCACCTTTATATGAATTACTCAAATCTTTTAAGCCTATCATCTCTGATTGAATATTTAAAGCATGGTTTACGAGTCCTATATCCAAAAATTGTAGTCGAGGTGATTTTTTTAAGTCTGCTATTATAGGAAATTCAACACTTGTAGTTGGATAAATTAGTTGAATTATTCGAGCATCATTAAGATTACGCATAGCCTCACCAACTTCTCTTGAGCGATAGTTCGAGTTTCCAAAATTTTGAAACTTAACTCTTTTATCTAAATATAGATGAGCTGTATTCATAATATGCTTTAT
>Ga0164315_10002421_pt1 | contig 14293 bp, 15 predicted proteins | sample GuaBasSedimGuay6_FD_113737 | JGI IMG/M metagenome (GOLD analysis project Ga0164315, IMG submission 113737) | Subseafloor sediment microbial communities from Guaymas Basin, Gulf of California, Mexico - Guay6, Core 4569-2, 0-3 cm | ecosystem: Environmental > Aquatic > Marine > Hydrothermal vents... | reverse complement strand
GCCATATAGCTTTTTCCAATCTATTTCACCTTTCATATTCATATTAAAAATTGGATTAACTCCTAAATTCTTATTACTGATAGGCCGTATTAAAAAATAAAGAATTAAAACAAGGAGGGGGGAAATGACGTTTCGCAACTTAATGGTAACAATACTATTTATGATCATGCTTTTTTTTCTGGTGGCCGGGAATTGTTTTTCCGATGAACTTGACCGATTCAAGGGAGAAAAACAAATCCTTAGAATTTCCGGCGGGACGGCTCACATCCCTGTGATGAAAGAGGCTGCCAAAAGAATCATGACCTTTAATCCTGATATCCGGATCACCATTGCAGGCGGCGGTTCTGGGGCCGGAATCAAACAGGTGGGAGAAGGGCTGGTTGATATTGGCAATTCCGGAAGAAAAGCAACAGAGGCTGAAATCAATAAATACGGGCTGAAAATGATTAAATGGGCCATTGACGGGGTCGCTGCTGTCGTCAATCCCAAAAATCGGATTAAAACCCTTACCCGTCAAGAGTTACAGGATATTTTCTCAGGAAAAATTACCAACTGGAAAGAACTTGGCGGCAACGACAAACCCATCAACGTCTATACACGGGATAAAGCAAGCGGAACCCGCAGTGTTTTCTGGAAAAAAGCGTTAAAAAAAAGCGATATCACAAACAAAGCAAATGTGGTTGTTTCCAACGGTGCCATGAAAACAGCCGTAAAAAACGATCCTTACAGCATTGGATATGTTTCTGTAGGATTTATTAATGACAGTGTTTTTGCCATTGTTCTGGATGGTGTGAAACCGACTCTGGATTCTGTGAAGCAGGGTCACTATAAGGTGGCGCGAGGCCTTTACAGTAACACTAAAGGAGATGCCAAAGGTCTTGCCAAAAAATTCATTGATTATCTGCTGGGACCTGACGGCCGGAAAATGGTGCTTGAGAAAGGATTTATTCCTGTAAATTGATGGATATCAAAGAGACCATTTTTAAATCTATCTTTTTTAGCGCATCTGTTTTTAGCGCAGGTATTACCCTTTTTATATCAGGGTTTATGATCGTCCTGGCCCTTCCGATACTCAAACAAGGGCTGTTTTTTGATATGCTGACAAGCCCATGGGCTCCGGACCATGGGCTATTTGGTCTTGGGCCCATGATTGTCGGAACGATTTGTATTGCCTTTATGGCCCTTGTCATCAGTTTCCCCATAAGCCTTGGGTGTTCCTTTTTCATCGGCATATTGAACCCCAAAGGACTGGGGAAATGGTTAAAAAAAATGGTTGAGTCAATGACGGCGATTCCCACAGTCATCTATGGATTTGTCGGAATTTTTCTTCTGGTTCCCCTGGTCCGGGAATTGTTTCTCAAAGGATCAGGGATGTGCATCCTGTCTGCGGCCATCATGCTTTCGGTTCTAATCTCCCCGACAATGATCCTTTTTTTCGTGCAAAGTTTTGCCATGGTTCCCCAAAACGATTTAAACGCTGTGGATGCCCTTGGGGGAAACACTGCCCAGAAATTTTTTTATGTGGTGCTGCCCCACTCGTGGAAGGGAATGCTCACAGGCATTATCCTCTCTTTTGGCAGAGCAATGGGAGACACCCTTATTGCACTTATGATCAGCGGGAATTCTGTGGCTTTCCCCGGCTCTGTTCTGGATTCGGCAAGGACCCTGACCGCCCACATTGCCCTGATTATTGCAGCGGACTTTGACAGTATAGAGTTTAAAACAATTTTTCTTGGCGGCATCTTTTTGTATATCATGACAAGTTTTGGTATTATTCTGGCCAGGTTTTCATTCAAAAAAGAAAATCAATAAATGAAACCGGATTTTTCAAACAGGCTGTTTAACTATTTTTCATGGGGGTGCAGCATCCTTCTAATTGGGGCTGTTCTAACCATTATCAGCTTTTTGATTGCAAATGGATATAACGTCCTAAGCCTGCATCTCATTTTTGACGACACCCGTCCCCTTGACGCCATATTCCTGAAAACCCAGGTGTTTGACGGTCTTTTCCCTGCCATTGCAGGGACGGTGTTCCTCATCCTTCTTTCCATTCTATTTGCCGTACCCATAGGGCTGGCAACAGGTATTTTCCTTGCTGAATACTGCCCACCAAAAATAAAAAGACACTTCAGCCTGCTTTTTGATATTCTTGCCGGCATACCTTCCATAGTCGTCGGGCTTTTTGGATTTTGTGTTACCCTGTTTTTACACCATTATTTTTACAGCAGGCTTTTCCCCTGTCTTTTGATATCCGCTTTTTCCCTGGCTTTTCTGATCCTGCCGTACATCATCCGGACAACCCAGATCTCCCTGGAAACTCTGCCGCTCAGTGTCCGGCTGACCGCACCCGGTCTTGGCGCTACAAAGCTGCAAAATATTTTTTATGTCCTGCTACCCTCCTCTTTATCAGGCATACTCAGCGGCATTATTCTATCCATTGGAAGATGTGCGGAAGATACGGCGGTCATCATGCTGACCGGTGCGGTTGCAAGCGCCGGTATTCCAAGGTCTGTCTTTTCAAGCTTTGAAGCCCTGCCGTTTTATATTTATTATATTTCTTCTCAGTATTCCGACAATTCCGAATTAATGAAAGGCTATGGTGCCTGCCTGATCCTGCTGTTTATCTGTATCACCCTGTTTGTTCTTGCCCATTGGATAAAAAAAAGACTTTACCAAAAAATACTTTACCAACCTTGATATGCTTATGAATAAAAAAATAAAAATTAATGTCCAAAATCTCTGGTTTTATTACAATGACCATCCTGTTTTAGAAGATATCAGCTTAGAGATACCCCAAAATACGATCACTGCTGTAACCGGGCCTTCCGGCCAGGGGAAATCCACCTTTCTGATGACCCTCAACCGGTTATGGGAAAATATTGAAGGGCCAAGGATTAAGGGACGAATAGAAATAAGATTCACATCGAATTTTCAAAATATTTATGATAAAAGATACAATGTCTCTGATTTGCGAAGACAGGTTGGAATGGTTTTTCAGGTTCCAAATCCATTGCCCATGAGTATTTATAACAATATTGCCTTTCCATTGAAACTCAAAGGCGAAAAAAATAAAAAACTTGTAACTTTCAGGGTTGAGGATGCATTGAAAAGATCCTTTCTATGGGACGAGGTAAAAGACCGGTTAAATGAAGATGCAAGGGCCCTTTCGGGCGGGCAGCAGCAGCGGCTGTGCATTGCAAGGGCATTGGTTCTGAATCCCCAGGTTTTATTATTGGATGAGCCGACATCTTCCCTGGATGATACATCCGGCAGAGTGATCGAAGACCTGCTCCTTGAACTGAAAAAGGAGTGTACCATGATTCTTGTATCCCATTATCTGGACCAGGTGAAACGAATAGCCGATTCAGGCATGGTTTTGTCAAACCGGCAGATGAAGCAGCAATGGTAAACAAAACAACTAAATTTATAAATTCCCTTTTAAGCCGATTTCTTCTGCTACAGGTCGCATCCCTGAGATTACTTCTGTGATGAGTTCGGAAAGATCCATATCAAGCATTTCGGCTCCCTGCTGGATCACCTTTCTGTCAACCCCGGCGGCAAAGCGTTTATCCTTAAATTTCTTTTTCACGGATTTTGCCTTGATATCAAGAATGCTTTTTGACGGTCTGACCAGGGCAGAGCTTGCTACAAGGCCTGTGAGTTCATCAATGGCATAGAGTGTTTTCTCAAGATTGGTTTCAGGTTTTACATCCGAACAAATCCCAAAGCCGTGACTGATGACCGCCCGGATATAGTCTTCAGGCCAATGGTGTTCTTTGAATAATTCCACACACTTGTGGCAATGCGCGTCAGGAAACATCTCATAATCAAGATCATGCACCAATCCTATGACCCGCCATTTTTCTTCATCTTCATTGAAACGAAGAGCAAAATGACCCATCACCGCTTCAACTGAAAGGGCATGGCGGATTAACCCTTCTTTTTTATTATACTTTTTTAATAACGTGAATGCGTCTTCTCTGGTCGGGATGTACGGTTTCATAGCAAATCCTTTAATTATATTGCATTTTCTGGCCGATATAGTACAATCTTCATTATCTTTAAATTATTAACAAGTCAATGGTTATGATCTCCAGATTTTTCAAACCAAAAAACAGTGATCAAGAACAACTCAAAAAAAAACGCATACAGGATGAAAGATTAAAGGCCCTAGGAGCGATAGCCGGAAGTGTTGCCCATGACCTGAATAACATCCTCTCAGGAATTGCCACATATCCTGAGGTTCTTATGATGGATAAAACCCTTGATCCCCAGCTCAGACAGGGATTGAATCTGATTAAAGATTCCGGTCAAGAAGCAGCTGCCGTTGTGAGCGATCTGTTAACCATCTCTCAGGGCGCCTCTGCACAAATGGAAATCATCGATATGACTGCTATCATAGACCGTTATATGGCTTCCCATGAGTTTAACAATATCAGAAAACGCTATCCCCAGGTAAAAATGGAAATCCTGACAGAACCAGCGCTATTAAATATCAAGGGCTCCTATATTCATATCGAAAAAACAATTATGAACCTTGTTTTGAATGCAATGGCAGAAGTTTCAGGCAATGAAGATGGCAAGATTCTTATCACAACTGCTAACAGACAGATTGATTCTTCCAACCCTGAGTATGAAAATATTATGCCGGGCAAATATGTCATTTTAAGTGTGGTTGATAATGGGCCGGGCATTGATAACAAAAATTTAAAAAAAATATTTGACCCCTTTTTTACAAAAAAAGAAATGGGGAAAAGCGGCACTGGATTGGGCCTTACTGTTGTTAAGAATGCGGTTCAGGATCATAATGGATTTATTCATGTGACTTCCAATAACAAGGGAACAAGGTTTGATCTGCTGTTTCCCGCACTTCGACAGGAAAATACCACAAAAAAGGAATTGGAAAAATAGTGGACATATTAAAAACAAAATCAGATATGCAGAAATGGTCAAAGAAAAAGAAAAAAGAATCAAAAACCATTTGCCTTGTACCGACCATGGGATATTTTCACCAGGGACACCTTTCCCTGATGGAAAAAGGGAACCCCTTGTGTGATGAACTGGTGGTCAGTCTCTTTGTAAACCCGACTCAATTTGGACCCAATGAGGATTTGGACGCTTATCCTTCAAACATTGAAAATGATCTTGCCCTTGCCAGAAAAGCCGGTGTCACTGCTGTTTTTTTACCCAATAAAAAAACAATGTATCCTGAAAAATTTCAAACTGAAATCAAACTCCAACACCTTCCAAAATTTTTATGCGGAAAATCCAGACCGATTCATTTTGCAGGCGTTGCAACCGTGGTTACTAAATTATTTAATATTGTTATGCCGGATATTGCCATATTTGGACAAAAAGATTATCAGCAGCTTCAAATTATTCAACAACTGGTACTGGACCTGGATTTCGATATTAAAATTATAGCGGGAGATATCATCCGGGAAAAAGACGGTCTTGCAATGAGTTCGAGGAACGCCTATCTTTCTAAACCCCAAAGATCGTCTGCCTTAAGCCTTTCCAGATCATTGAATCTGGCCAGAGAACTGATTGCCGGGGGAGAGAAAAATCCTGTGGCCATCAGAAACCGGATAGAAACATTTATTCAGTCTTTTCCTGAAACAAACATAGAATATATTTCTTTTTGTAATCCCAAAACCCTTGAGGACATTGAAATTATTGAATATCAGGTTTTGCTGGCACTAGCCGTGAAAGTAGGAAAAACAAGATTAATTGATAATGCCCTTATGGATTATCCTTTACAATAATTACCCTGCATTCTTTCAAAAAGGTATGACGCTCTGTTACTTTTTCCAACAGGCGGTAATCCGACATACTGATAACAATGGCGGTAGTGGGTTTTCCTTCTTTGCGAAGTCCCTTGAAAACCAAAGGATGATTGCCAATTCTCTTATCCTTTACTGCCTGATCCATACTGCAAAGATATTTGCTGACACCCTTTTGAACTGCAAACTCTCTGCTGATAAAAACAGAAGAATATATGGTATGGCCCTGTTCGCTGACAACCAGAGGATTCAGTACGGGTTCAACGCCAAGCCCTCTTGCATCAATGATCAAACCCGTGTAAAAAATTTCTCCTGTCATTTTAATCTTTTCCTGGGGGATATCAGGGCTTATCTTGGGTATCTGGCGAATTTCTTCCGGTAGTATTAATTGTAAAAAACTGCCAAAAATACTGGTTTCAATCATGAGTTCCACAGAAAGGGCGGAAGTATAATATAATTTTAAAAAACTTGCATCTCTTGCTGTTTTCTCCATACCCGCCAAAATGACATCGTTTTTGGAAGCATACTCACCCACACTCAAAATATTATTAATTTTTATTTGTTTTAAAATATCTATAATCTGCCGGTTTGCATCTGCCCGTGCTGATCCGAGAACCGATTCATGGGAGCCTTCTTTGTTATCTTCAGGAGACGCCTTGCCAATTGCAGAGATCTTTCCGGTGCTCCAGTTTATAGCCCCATTTTCAAACCGGGTAATGCAATCATACCCATTAGGTTGATCCTGGCCTGCCATACAAACGGAATAAAAAAAGAGGACAACAAAAACACAGCCATATACCAGGCATCGTCTGTTTCGTCTTGTGTTTTTCTTTTGCACGCTGTTAACTTTTTAAAAAATTGGATTCAATAAAATTGGCTATTTGACGGATATCTTCAAGCCCGAACAACGGCACATCCGGTCGATAGTCCGAATCTGTAACAAAGGCGATCAGATTTTCATCTTCCATGCAAAGCGGTTCTTTGTGCACACTTTGGGACATGAAAATTTCTATTTTCGGCAGAATCTGCTTTTTAAATCCTTCTGCTAAAATAAGATCCATATCAGAAAGATAAGATTTCATCTTTTCAATAGAACTTGTCTTGTCATCTTTAATGATGGCAACTTCATTTTGAGCAATAACAAGCGTGGTCCTGGCACCTGCTTTTCTGTGACGCCAGCTGTCTTTCCCTTCTTTATCCATTTCAAACCCGTCGTGGGCATGCTTTACAGATCCTATTTTGTACCCTCTGTTCGTTAGGTAAGCGATCAGTTTTTCAAGAAGCGTGGTCTTTCCGGAGTTGGATTTTCCTACAATGGTAATTATCTTTGGTTTCATATTTGTTGTCTTCACCGTCTTTTATTAAATTTTCATAAAAATAGTCTTCGAAACAAAGAAAGTCAAGCAAGCACAATGGCTTTCTTCTTGCATTAATAAAAAAAGAATAGTATGTATTTTTTCAATTTTATTATATTAATAATAAATATATTGCAAAATATTAAATTATTCTGATGAAAACTAAAAAAAATATAACTTTAATTGGAATGCCGGCTGTGGGAAAAAGCACGGTTGGAAATCTTTTGGCTCAAAAAATCGGATTTTCTTTTCTTGACTCAGATGATTTGATTCAATCAAAAGAACAAAAAAGTCTTTCCCAGATTATCTCTGAAAAAGGACTTGATCAATTCCTGCAAATTGAAGAAGCTCATATTGTTGATATTGCCTGCTCACATCATGTGATTGCGACCGGCGGCAGCGTTGTGTACAGCTCGAAAGCCATGAAACACCTTTGTAACATCAGCACCATTATCTATCTTTCCATTGATCTGGATACACTTTTAACAAGACTTTGTGATATTACCTCCCGGGGCGTTGCCATCAGTCCTGAAAAAAGCATTGAAGATCTTTACAAAGAAAGAACCCACTTATATGATACATATTCTGATATAAAAATTAATTGCGGATCAATGACGGCAGAACAAGTTGTTGAAAAAGCAATGAAAACTTTATCTTAAAGCAAAGTGAGAGTTACTATGAAAGAAATGCTGTCAACCAGAGAAGTGGCAAAGTTTTTAAACATAAATGAAAAAATGGTGTACTCCCTTATTGCGGAAAAAAATCTGCCCGCCTCCAAAGTTACCGGAAAATGGTTATTCCCCATACATCTGGTTCGGCAGTGGATAGAAATCGGCACTCAGAATTACCCTCAATTGACCCAACTCCCCCCTTATCACGGGCTTGTCCTCATTTCCGGCAGCAACGACTTATTGCTGGATAAGATCATCTCAACCTTTAATCTCAAGCATGAAGACCATATGGCGATGTTTGGCATCGCAGGGTCCATGGGCGGCTTAAACGCCTTAAAACAAAATCTCTGTCATATTGCCGCCAGCCATCTTATTTCAGATAACGAAGAATATAATTTTCCTTTTTTAAAAGATGAAATGAACCAGATGCCGGCGGTGGTAAATTTCTGTTTAAGAGAACAGGGCATTATTGTCCAGAAAGGGAATCCAAAAAAAATTCTGGCAGCAAAAGACCTTGGCAAGCCAGATATCAGAATCATCAACCGACCTTTGGGTACTGGCACCCGGCAGCTTTTTGATAAAGAACTGAAAAAATCAGGGATAACAGGCAACACCATCAAAGGATATGAAAATACATTATCCAGACACATGGATATGGGCTTGCAAATTCTGACAGACAAAGCAGATGCAGGCCCCGGCATCAGACCGGTTGCCAGTATATTAGGGCTTGATTTTATTCCTATTTGCTGGGAACGATTTGATTTGATCATTCATAAAGATAGATTTTTTGATCAGGGGATTCAACTTTTCTTATCTCTTTTAAAAGGAAAAGTGATTCAGGCCGCTGCCGAAGAGTTTGGCGGTTATGATTTATCCTATACCGGTAAAATGCTTTACCCTGAACCAGAGCCGGAATCTGAATAAACTTTTTTGACCCGGGCTGTCAAGGCAGATACAACCTCATAATTGATGGTATCTATCCTGTTTGAAACCTCATCTGCACCAAGGATTTCATTGCCCTGGGAACCGATCAACACGACTTCATCGCCTGGAGTTACATTGGGGATGTCTCCCACATCAATCAGGGTCTGGTCCATACATACCCGACCGACAACAGGCGCTCTGTGACCCTTCACAAGCATAAGCCCATTGGATGAAAACCGTCTTGAAAACCCGTCGGCATACCCGACAGGCACTGAGGCAAGCCTTGTCTGTCCCTGGGTTTTATGGGTCATGCCATAGCTGACATAAAATCCTTTCGGCACGTCTCTTACCGCCGTCACAATAGAGCTTAATGTCATGGCCGGAAAAAGTTTTACTTTTGTCTGATCCACCTCCAAGGAAGGATAAAGCCCATAAATGGAAATACCGGCTCTCACCATATCAAAATGAGATCCGGGAAATTCAATAATCCCTGCACTGTTTGCCGCATGGCAGGTCGAAAGTTCTATTCCCTTTTTCTTTAAATCATCCAGCAAAAATCCAAACAATTCTATCTGTAAATCAGTATAACCTCTATCTTTGCAGTCGGCAGCAGCAAAATGGGTATAAATCCCCTTAAGATCAATACCCGGCAATTTGATCATTTCTTGAATTTTTTTTAACACCTGTTTTCTTGCCGGTTTAATGAGCATTCCGACTCTGCCCATTCCGGTATCAACCTTTAAATGCACTTTAACCGGTTTGTTTAATTTTTTTGCTTCGTTAGACAAGGCTTGTGCCATCTTTAAACCATACACGGTCGTCACCAGATCAAAGTCTTTTATCATGGCGGCCTGTGCCGGATGAATATATCCAAAAATAAGTATGCGCGCCTCTATCCCGGCCTTCCGAAGTTCAACCGCTTCATTGAGTCTTGCGACACCCAGCCAGTCTGCACCACTTTGAAGGGCCACTTGAGCAACTCTTACCGCCCCGTGACCATACCCGTCCGCCTTGACCACTGCCATGAAGTTAGCATTTTTGTCTGTTATCCGTTTTAGATTTTGAATATTCTTCCGGATAGCATCAAGATCAATACAGGCTTTTACAAGAGAATATTCCATGCATACTTTCCTTTCCAGAAAATTATTTTATCTATCGAACAACAGATGCACCAACATATTCATCGATTATTTCTTTTAATTCCAGCATTTCTTTATCAGAAAAGAAATGATTATCCTCTTTTAAAAATTCCGGATCAAGTACGGTTACATTCCTTGAACACTTTTGAAGAATATAGGTTGATGCACCCTTTATCATCTCCCCGATATCTTTCATGATGTCTTTATTAATAAAGGGTCTGCTGCACGTGGTTCTAAACTCATAGGCAGGGGCTTTTTCCATTAAAAAACGAATACTTTCTAAAATTTTTTGGGTATCAAATTTTCCCGGCAGAACAAGATGATAATTTTCAAGGCTGGTTTTTATATCCATGGAAATAAAATCAATCAGATCTTCCTCAAAAAGTTTTGCCAGTACATAAGGACGGGTCCCGTTACTGTCCAGTTTCAACTTATATCCCATATCCTTGACTTTTCGACAAAAAACGATCAGATCTTTTTGCAGTGTGGGTTCTCCGCCCGTGATCACAAGACCTTCTAAAAACCCTTTTCTTTTTTCAAGAAATTCAAAGATTTTATTTTCATCATACCGATCGTCAGCCCTTTTTTGAGGACTGGCGATCAGATCAGGGTTATGACAATAGGGGCAAATGAAATTGCACCCTTGTGTAAAAAGAATGCAGGCTATGGTTCCAGGAAAGTCAATCAAAGAATTTTTTTGAAATCCGCCAATATTCATAGTTACATCTTCTTTATCAGGCTACTTTAAATGTTTTACGCATGCAAAATTCTGTCTGCTTTCCCTCATTCCATTGTCCGACAGGCCTTAAATAACCGACCACTCTGGAATAAACTTCAGTTTCTGCATCACAGATATCACATTTCTCATGCTCGCCTGAAATATAGCCATGGGACGGACAGACACTGAATGTCGGGGTTAATGTAAAATACGGCAGTTTAAACGAACGGGACACCTTGTTCACTACATTTTTTACCACCTCTATGTCACTCACTTCTTCTCCTAAAAAAAGATGTTGAACTGTTCCGCCGGTATATTTAACCTGTAGTCTATCCTGAAGCTCCAGGGCTTCAAAAATATCATCTGTATAGTTTACCGGCAAATGAGTAGAATTGGTATAAAATGGGGATTTGCCCTGTTTATAGTCTTCTTCATTGGCACAAATAATTTCTTCAAATTTGGCCTTGTCCATACTGGCAAACCGATAGGTAGTGCCTTCGGCCGGAGTTGCTTCAAGGTTGAAGATTTCATCGGTTTCTTCCTGCAATTGTTCAATTTTGGTTCTGATATGATCCATAACCTTTACGGCAAAATCCTGACCTTTTTGCGTGGCAATCGTTTCACCCATAAAGTTAAGACAGGCCTCATTCATCCCCAGGATACCAATGGTTGAAAAATGGTTGCGCCAGTAAACACCGGTACTCTCTTTAATTTTCCGTAAATAAAATTTCGAATAGGGGTAAAGATCACCTTCTGTAAATTTTTCAAGAATCTTACGTTTAATAGTCAAGGAGTCTGCTGAACATTTAATGAGTGTGTCCAGTTTCTCAAAAAAATCATTTTCATCTTTTGCAAGATAGCCAATTCTTGGCATATTTATCGTCACAACCCCGATGGAGCCGGTCAATGGATTGGCCCCAAACAAGCCGCCACCTCTTTTTCTCAGTTCTCTGTTGTCCAGTCTTAACCGACAACACATGGAACGGGCATCTTCAGGATTCATGTCTGAATTTACAAAATTTGAAAAATAAGGAATGCCGTATTTACCCGTCATTTTCCAAATATTCTCAAGCTTTGGATTGGTCCAGTCAAAATCCTCGGTAATATTATACGTCGGGATCGGGAAGGTAAACACCCTGCCTTTTGCATCACCTTCCATCATGACTTCGGCAAATGCAGCATTCAGGATATCCATTTCTTCCTGATAATCTGAATAGGTGGTCTCTTCTCTATATTTCCCACCAATAATGACAGGAGAATCCTTTAAAGTGGACGGCACATTTAAATCCATGGTAATATTTGTAAACGGTGTCTGAAATCCGACTCTTGTGGGAATATTGATATTAAATACAAACTCCTGAAGCGCCTGTTTAACCTCTTTATAAGACAAGTCATCTTCTCTGATAAACGGCGCTAAAAGCGTGTCAAAATTGGACATGGCCTGGGCGCCGGCAGCCTCACCCTGCAAGGTATAAAAAAAATTAACAATCTGACCCAATGCACTTCTAAAATGTTTGGGGGGAGCCGATTCCACTTTTCCAGCCACACCTTTAAACCCTTCACACAGTAGGTCTTCTAAATCCCATCCCACGCAATATACGGATAAAAGGCTTAAATCATGGATATGGAGATCTCCACTATAGTGTGCATCCCTGACGTCCGGCGGATAAATTTTGTTGAGCCAGTATTCTGCTGTAATATCTGAAGAGATATAATTGTTCAATCCCTGGAGAGAATAACTCATATTGCTGTTTTCTTTGACTTTCCAGTCCATTCTTCGAATATAGGATTCCATGAGACCCACATTCTCTTTAATGGCAATTTTTCTAATCTGATTGTGCTGTTCCCGGTAAATAATATAGGCTTTGGCAGTTTTATAAAACGGAGAGTCCAAAAGGACTCTTTCCACGATATCCTGGATTTCTTCTACTTCAGGAATTAGCCCAAGATGCAGGTCTCTTGCCAGTGTGATAACCTTTAATGTCATTTTTTTTGCTTCTCTTCCATTAAATTCACCACTTGCCTCACCTGCTGTTTGAATAGCATGGGTAATTTTTGATGAATCAAACTGTGCTATTCTTCCATCCCGTTTTTTAATTTGGTCAAACATGTATCCACCTCTTGAAATCTGATTGAAATTAGCCTATCTTTTATCAATGTTTTAGTGACGATAAAAATTATTTTTTCTATATATCAAACTAAGCACTGAACAATAGATTTAATCAACATATTGTTATTTGTCAAGAAAAAAAATCTATATATTGTGATTTTAACAAAAATTTAATAGAAACACAAATGCAATTAGATAAAAACCCATTTTTCAGAAAAACTATAACACCTTGGTATGATTCAAATTTTGCCTGCTGGACACTGATCACCATACTATTTTTTGTGGTTGTCTTTGCTATTGCCGGTGTTTTTGTTGGCTCCGACAATCCAGCTTTCCAAGAACATGTATGGTTTCCAGGCTTCCTGGCATTTTTAAGCTTATTTCTTGTGATTAAAATATTTTTAAGACTTAAAAATCGTTCAAAAAATGATTAACCGTTCTTTAATAAAATCTCGATAAGATGGTACAAAATTTTAGCCGTCACTCCCCAAATATTGACATCTTCATAGGGATATGTCAGATGCATGACATTGGGTATCTGCCGATGAAACTCTTTTTTTTTATGTAGATCAATTAAATATTTTAAAGGGATCTGAAAAACTCTGGATATTTCAGATGTATCGTGTTGAATGATATCTTTTTGATTCCAGATACCGACCCATGCTTCAATATCCTTGCTGTTAATAGTTTGAAAATGCCCTAATGAACCGAGAATCTCTACATTTTCCCGGTTTATCCCCATTTCTTCAGTCAGTTCCCTTAACGCCGTATCTTTTGTTGAAAAATCCTTTTTATCTTTATGCCCGCCTGGAAATGCCATCTGGTTGGCCCAGGGATATCCCTTTCCGTCTGCTTTCTGGATAAACAGCAACTCAACTTCTTTATTAAAAATAAACAGGGCAATCACACTGGTTGACTGGAACAGATCATCCTCCGGAGGGCCGGGGTGAGATCCGTTTTGAACCGCTGATCGAATCATATTGATACACTTGTTTTTATCCATGAATCCCTTCACCTTAAATCGTCGCATAAAACCCGAAAAAGATACAGTGAAAGAGACCCATTGTCAAATACCCATATTTCATGCAATAGTATGAAAACGATAATTTGAATATAAAAACTTATCTGGAAAAGTACGAATGAAATCTTTTGAAGAAATCTCGCTTTTGTATGAAATCAGCGAAGCACTGAATCAGCACATGGATATGAAAAAATCGTTGTTCAAAGTGTTAAGTGTTCTCTCTGAATCCTTAAACCTGATCAGGGGTATCATTTTTTTGATCAACTCTGAAACCGGTGAAATTAGAATTGAAATCGCCCATGGCATTTCTGAAGATATCACTCGTCAAATTAAATATCTTCCCGGTGAAGGCATCATCGGAAAAGTGATTGAAGACGGAGAACCAGCGGTGGTTCCACGGATCAGTGAAGAACCATTATTTCTGGATAAAACCCATTCAAGAAATATTGTAGAAAATCGGGAATATTCTTACATCTGCGTTCCCATAAAAAAAGATAATCGTTTCGTCGGTGCCATCAGTGCAGATAGACCCTTTGAAGGCAAAAAATCCCTGGAAAAAGGAGAAAAACTCT
>Ga0164315_10002419_pt1 | contig 14298 bp, 12 predicted proteins | sample GuaBasSedimGuay6_FD_113737 | JGI IMG/M metagenome (GOLD analysis project Ga0164315, IMG submission 113737) | Subseafloor sediment microbial communities from Guaymas Basin, Gulf of California, Mexico - Guay6, Core 4569-2, 0-3 cm | ecosystem: Environmental > Aquatic > Marine > Hydrothermal vents... | reverse complement strand
GCCCCATAGGTACTTATACCTATGGGTTTTTTAGTATTTGTACGGATTTACGTGTTGGCTTTATTGTGGCATTTTTTCAGACTAGACGGGTTTCCCTTTAACATAATTATAAAACATTGTTTTGTTAGATTTTTTTCTAACAATTCTAGCTAGTTCATTCGAAACATGGAGAGAAACTTAACATTCTAAAAGGAGAAAATTCTATGAGGCAAAGGAAAGGTCTGTTGTGTATTCTTTTGGCGGCCATAATTGTTTGTGGCTTATCTTTCAGTTCCCCGGTAATTGCCGAAACAACTCTTAAAATTGGTACATTGAGTAACGATGCTAATCAGCTGGATCCTCATGTTTCCACAAAATCGCAGGATAAGATTCTTTTCCCCTGGATCTTTAATGGTTTGGTTCGATTCAAGCCTGGCAGCGCTGACCTGAGTCAAATGGAAGCAGATCTGGCAAAAAGCTGGACGAGCAGTGACGATGGTTTGACCTGGACGTTCAAACTGCGTAAAGGGGTTCAGTTCCATTCCGGCTACGGTGAACTAACCTCTGCAGATGTGGTCTTCTCGTTGAACCGTGCGAGCAAAAAAGAGACTTCTACCGCCTATAAAGGTTATGCAGACTTTGCCAGTGTGACCGCCCCTGACAAATACACGGTTAAGATTGTTCTTGCCAAGCCAATCCCATCTCTTCTCGGTATGGTGACGAACTACCATGGTGGTTATATCGTCAGTAAAAAAGCGGTTGAGAAGTTGGGTGATAATTTTAAAACCAATCCGATTGGAACCGGCCCTTTTGCTTTCTCGGAGTATCAGTCCAAGCGGCAGGTCACTCTGGTTGCTAACAAAGATTACTTCCGTGGTGCTCCCAAAATTGACAAGATTATCTATCGCTACTTGCCAGATGAGGCGAGTCGTGAGCTTGCTTTTAAAAATGGTGAACTTGACCTGATCTATGGCACTCGCGAGCAGCGTTGGGTTGAGCGGGTACGCAAGCAAAAAGGGGTAAAAGTTGATATCATTGGTCTTGGTGAGTTGCGCACTCTCCACATGAATGCTTCCAAGGGGCCATTGAAAGATATCCGTGTCCGCCAGGCGATTGCCCATGCCGTGAATCGTGATGAAATGGTTCTCTTTGTCGGCAGTGATGTCGCCCAGCGCTCCGTCTCTGTCGTTCCCCAGGGCTATCTTGGTTACAGCTCCGATGTTCCACGTTATCCACATGATATCGCCAAGGCTAAAGCACTTTTGAAGGATGCCGGATATCCCGATGGTATCACCCTCAATGTTATTATTACCAAGGTGGCATCACTGCGTGTCCCGATGGAAATTCTGCAGGCGCAGTTACGTAAAGCCGGTATCATCCTCGATCTTGAAGTGGTCGAGCATTCTGCTTTCCACAAGCTGATCCGCCAAGATGCCAGCGACTTGGTACTCTATGGTGCAGCCCGTTTCCCGGTTGCTGATTCCTATCTGACTCAATTCTATCTTTCCGATAGCATTGTTGGCACCCCGACCGGGATTACCAACTTCAGTCACTGCGATGTCGCTGATGTCGAAATCAATACGGCTCGTTCTGAGGCCGATCCGAACCGACAGTTGGCACTCTGGAAAATTGCACAGCAAAAAATCCTCAAGCAATCCTGCAGTGTGCCAGTTTTTGAGCAGCTGATTGTCTGGGCGCGTAAAGCCAATCTGGACTATGGCTTTAAAATGGAAAACTCACTCAGCAATGGTCCGATCCTCAACGAAATGACCACGCTGAAATAATCTAAAGGGCAGAAGAAGCGGTTTCTGGATGGATAGACTTCTCATTCGGAAACCGCTTTACTTGTCCAGCAGGTGACCGGAACAGAAACTAGGAGCATTCATGCTGAAATATGTTCTCAAGCGTCTGGGGATGTCGATACCCATTTTAATTGCGGTATTGACGCTGGTCTTCATCATCATTCGGATCGTTCCCGGTGATCCGGCGATGGTTGTCCTTGGTGACCAGGCCTCGGCGGAAGCCCTTGCAGCGCTGCGAACCAAAATGGGTTTGGATGTTCCCCTGATTGAACAGTACTTCACTTTCCTGTCCGGCGCTTTTCGTGGTGACTTGGGAACCTCCCTGCTCAGCGGTAGAGCTGTTCTGGACGAAGTCATGACAGTTCTTCCCTATACCGTTGATTTGACAATTGCCGGCGTTTTGATCGGTGTAGTTTTCGGTGTGCCGTTAGGGGTACTGACTGCCGTTTATCGCAATTCTGTGACCGATTATATCATCCGGGTTTTCTCGCTCTTAGGCTTGTCCTTCCCGGCTTTTTACTCAGCTATTCTCTTGATCATTGTTTTTTCAATCCAATTCAACATGTTCCCGGTTATCAGTGATCCCGATCTGTCCAACTATGGCCAACGTTTCAGACACCTGGTTCTTCCAGCGACCAATCTCGGCCTGATTATGGTGGCCTATATTACCCGTTCGACCCGTTCCTCAATGCTGGAGGTTCTGCGCGAAGATTATGTTCGCACGGCCAAAGCCAAAGGGGTACCGCGCCTTGTTGTGATAACCCGGCATGCTCTCAAAAATGCCCTGATCCCGATTGTGACGGTCATCGGTCTCTATCTTGGGGTTTTGATCGGCAATTCGGTTCTTACCGAGATTGTGTTCAATCGTCCCGGGCTTGGTAAATTGATTCTGGATGCTCTAAGCGAGCGTGATTATACGATGCTGCAGGGGGTCATGGTTGTCTATGCCTTTATCATCGTGATTGTGAATCTGATTACCGACTTAACCTATGGTCTGGTCGACCCGAGGGTGAAACACCAATGAGCCTCTTTCCAAAAGCCGGCGGCCTACGCCGTTCGATCAGTGACCTTGTCCGGGTTTTTAATCGCAATAAAACCTCCTGGTTTGGTTTGGTGCTGTTGTTGTTTATGGTGACCTTGGCGGTTTTTGCTCCATGGATTTCGCCATACGATCCCATTGATCAAGACATTCTCCACCGCCTTAGTCCGGCATCTGCTGCGCACTGGCTGGGAACCGACCATTTTGGTCGGGATATCCTCTCGCGAATTCTCTGGGGGGCACGCATTTCTCTTTCTGTTGGAACCATTTCAGTCCTGATGGGGATGACCGTGGGGACAGTGCTTGGGATTCTGGCTGGTTATAAGGGTAAATACTGGGATTATCTGATTATGGGCGTCATGGACGTATTCATGGCTATCCCTACCTTGCTGATGGGTTTGATGGTGGTTGCAGTGCTTGGCCCCAATCTGGTTAATTTGACTATTGCCATTGCCCTGACGGTTGCTCCACGTTTTGCACGGATTGCCCGGGCACCGACACTTTCGATAAAAAATCGTGATTATATCGAAGCAGGACGAGCGATGGGTTTTTCGGAGCTACGGATCATGGCGGGGCATATTTTCCCCAACATCCTGGGAGAACTTATTGTTATGGGTTCGCTCTGGGTTGCAACAGCGGTCAGGATAGAAGCTTCACTCAGTTTTATCGGTCTGGGGGTCAAACCACCAACGCCGACTTGGGGCGGGATGATTCGGGAAGGATTTCAGAATATTCTTTCGGAGCCTTGGGTCTCAGTCTATCCAGGGATATTCATTCTTATCACGGTTCTCGCTTTCAATATGCTTGGTGATGGGCTGAGAGATGCCATCGATCCAAAACTCAGGAATTCTTAAGGACACTGTTTGTTATGGAAGAAAAGCTTCTTGTTGTCGACAACCTGACAACCTCATTCCATCTGCAAAACGGCTGGTTCTCGGCTATTGAGGATCTCTCGCTTACCCTCAACAGTAACGAAACGCTGGCTCTTGTGGGGGAGTCTGGTTGTGGCAAGAGTGTCACCGCCTACAGTATCATGAACCTTTTACCTAAACCAGGCTCCCGGATCGATCGGGGACACGTTTGGTTTCATGGTCGGGATTTGGTTGGATTGCCAGAGGCAGAGATGCGATCTTTGCGAGGCCGCAAGTTGGCGATGATTTTTCAGGAGCCGATGACCTCTCTGAATCCTGCCTTGACTATTGGCCAACAGATTGCTGAAGTTCTCTACTATCATAATGGTACGAGTCGAAAAAAAGCCTTAAAGGGCGCTCTGGAACTGCTCGACCAGGTAAAGATTCCTGCTGCTGCGGCCCGTTTGAATGATTATCCACACCACCTTTCGGGAGGGATGCGTCAGCGCGTTATGATCGCCATGGCGCTGGCTGGTCGACCTGAAATCATGCTAGCTGATGAGCCAACGACGGCTTTGGATGTCACCATTCAAGCTCAGGTTCTGGCTCTGCTTGATGATCTTAAGCGGGAGTTGAAGATGTCGATGATCTTCATCACTCACGATATGGGTGTGGTTGCCCGGGTCGCAGATCGGGTCGCTGTTATGTATGGTGGATATCTGGCTGAGGTTGCTCCAGTTGAAGATCTTTTTGCCTCTCCGGTGCATCCTTACACGGAGGCCTTGCTGAAATCTGTACCCAGGCTTGATCGGGACATCAACGAGTTAAATCCGATTCCAGGAATGGTTCCCTCCATCGATTGTATGCCGAAAGGCTGTCGATTTGCGGAAAGATGCGCTCATAAAGTAGCTATCTGTGAACAACAGATGCCTGAATTGACAGCCATCAATACGGTTGGCAACCACAGTGTTCGTTGTTGGGTACGTGGTGGACAAACGACTTCAAGTGGGGAACCCCAAGCATGAGTGAAGAGCTTCTCAAGATCGATGGGTTGCAAACCTTTTTCACCATAAAAAAAGGTTTTCCAAATCCTGTCACCCATACGGTACGGGCCGTTGATGAGGTTAGTTTTTATGTCAATCGGGGGGAATCCTTTGGCCTGGTTGGAGAGTCGGGCTGTGGAAAATCGACAATTGGTCGCAGTATCTTACGTTTAGTGGAGCCATATGGCGGGAAAGTTTTTTTGTCCGGCCAGAATATTCTGGAGATGGATAAACAGCAACTGCTCAAGATGCGACGCAAAATGCAGATTATTTTTCAGGATCCCTATTCGGCGTTAAACCCTCGGCAGACGATTGGCAAAATACTTGCCGAACCCCTGTATGTTCATCACCTTGGGACCAAGGAACAGATTCGGGAACGGGTTTTTGCCTTGCTCGAAGAGGTCGGCCTCCACTCTGATGCTGCCAATAAATATCCTCATGAATTCAGCGGTGGGCAGAAACAGCGGATTGGTATTGCTCGAGCGCTGTTGTTTGAGCCGGAACTGATTGTCGCTGACGAACCGGTCTCGGCGCTTGATGTTTCCATCCAGTCACAGGTTCTTGCTCTGATGCAGGGGCTGCAGAAAACCCACAATTTGAGTTTTCTGTTCATTTCCCACGACTTGGCGGTCGTCCGTTACTTCTGTACCAGAGTTGCTGTTATGTATCTTGGTAAGATTGTCGAACAGGGTCCGGTACAGCAGGTATTTGATGACCCCCTGCATCCGTATAGCAAGGTTCTGCGGGGAGCTTCCCCGATTCCTGATCCAACCTTGAGCAGAAAAATGTTGCGTATGGAAGGTGAAGTTCCTTCGCCTCTGGATCCTCCGACGGGTTGTCATTTTCACCCGCGCTGTCCGCAGGTGATGGATATTTGTAAAAAGCAGTACCCTTCTTCAATCTCCATAGGTACCGAGAGAACAGTCGCCTGTCACTTATACACCCCGGAACAGATTTCTAAAGGGAGGACCAGTTAGATGTCAATTACCCGCTTTCAGACCACCGAACGGATGAGCCGAGTGGTTGTTCATGGAGAAACAATCTATCTCTGTGGCCAGGTCGCCAAAGATGACACGGCTGACATCAAAGGGCAGACTGCGACCACCCTGGAAAAGATTGAAGAACTTTTGCACTCTGTTGACTCGGATAAGACCCGTTTGCTGTCGGTCACCATCTACTTGGCTGATATGGATCTGTTCAAAGAAATGAATGAAGTCTGGGATGCCTGGGTAACACCCGGAGCTCCACCGGCTCGTGCTTGCGTGGAAGCAAGAATGGCACGCCCGGAACTTTTGGTTGAGATGTCTGTAATTGCAGCAAGGTAAGTTCTCAGGAGGGGATCAGGAAAAGTCCAAATGGAGCATTTTGATTTTATCATTGTCGGTGGTGGGGTCATTGGCTCGGCAATCGCTTATGGCATTGCCAACAAGGGAAGTTCAGTCGCAATCCTGGATGGCGGAGGGGAGCCCTATCGCGCCTCTGTCGGAAATTTCGGGTTGGTCTGGGTTCAGGGCAAAGGCCAGGGAAACCCGGCTTACGCCGAGTGGTGCCACGAGACCTCTTCCTTATTTCCAGACTACGCGCAGCGGTTACTGGAAGTGACCGGCGTGGATGTCGGCTATCGTAAGCCGGGGGGGCTGACGCTTTGCCACGATGAAGTTGAGTATGATAAAAGGGCCAAGATCATTGAGCGCTTAGCCCGTGAGTCGCGCAGCGGAACCTACGACTGCGAAATGGTTGATCGGCAAAAGATTCAACAGCTGCTTCCCAAGCTTCCTTTAGGTCCCAGGATCTGTGGTGCATCTTATTCCCCCCATGATGGGTATCTGAATCCCCTGGCGCTACTCAAAGCACTGAATATTGGAGTTGTGCGCTCAGGCGGGATCTTATTTCCGGGGACGACAGTAAGTAATCTTCGCTATGAAAAGGACTTGTTTGTCGCCACAACTCCCCAAGGATCTTATTCCTCCACCAAAATCATTTTAGCGGCAGGCAACGGCATTTCGGCTCTTGCCGCGCAGTTGGGAATGAAAATCCCTGTGTCTCCCCAGCAGGGGCAGCTGTTAGTTACCGAACGTGTTCAACCTTGTTTATCCATGCCGATCAGCGGAATTCAACAAACGATTGAAGGCAGTTTTGTCGTCGGTCTTTCAAACCGCAATGTCGGCTTTAATACCGACATGGATGTCGCTGTCATGAAGCAGATGGCCCAGCGGGTTGTTAATGCCTTTCCAGACCTCTCCAGGTTGAGGATTGTCAGAGGCTGGTCGTCATTAAGGGTTCTCTCGCCGGATGGTCTTCCCATCTACCAGCAATCAGATTCCTGCCCGGGTGCTTACGCTGTAACTTCCCATAGCGGGGTTTCCCTGGCGCCGATGCATCAAAGTCATATTGTGGATTGGATTATAGATGGCATTGAACCCAGCGGTTTTCAGACCTTCAGTGCAAGGAGATTCGATGTTAAAGAGACTGCACATTGAGCAGCAGAAAAACATGCTCACCATAGAATTTGAAGGAAAAAACCTTGAGGTTTGTGCCGGGGAAACGGTCGCTGCTGCAATCCTGGCAGCTGGTGCGGAGTATACCCGGACGACAGCAATCAGCGGCGCCCACAGGGCTCCCTACTGTCAAATGGGAATCTGTTTCGAGTGTCTGATGGAAATCGATGGAATCCCCAATTGTCAGGCCTGTATGGTGGAAGTTCGTGAAGGAATGAAAATCAATCGGCAGTATGGAGCCAGAGGCTTATCCGATGAAAAAAGTGTATGATCTTATCGTTATTGGCTCCGGTCCGGCTGGGCTGGCTGCTGCGGTTACGGCAGGTTCTTTTGGCCTTTCGGTCCTGGTTGTTGATGAGCAGAAAGATCTGGGTGGTCAGATTTACCACTCGCTCGAAAATGCCCGTCCAGAAAATCGGTTTGCGCTTGGTGAAGATTATTTTTATGGAGAAGGTCTGATCCGGAATTTTCGCAACTCAGAGGCTGACTATCTGCCGGGAACAATGGTCTGGAACCTGGACGAAAGTGGTCATATCGGAATATTGAGGGAGGACAAAGCATACCAGCTCAAAGCAAAGCATCTCTTGATTGCAGCAGGGGCAATGGAGCGTCCGGTTCCCATTCCCGGGTGGACTTTACCGGGGGTGATGGGCGCTGCAGCGGCAGATATTCTGTTTAAAGTGAATGATATGGTTCCCGATGAACCGGTTGTTCTTGCTGGCAGTGGTCCGTTGCAACTTTTGGTGGCCTGTCGCCTCATAGATAATGGCGTAAAAATTGCCGCTATGATTGATACCACCCCCTTCGGAAATTATCTGAAGGCAATCCCTTTTTTCCCTCAAGCACTCCGCGCTGCAGGCTATTTGAGCAAAGGGCTGGCGATGCGCTGGAAGATTCAAAGGGGAAATTTCCCGATTTTTTTGAATGCTAAAAATTTAGAAATACAGGGAAAAGAGTGCGCCGAAGAAATCCATTTTGATTCCATCGGAGGAAACCAGAAGATTCAGGCTAAATCATTCCTGCTGCATGAAGGGGTGGTTCCCAATATTCAGTTTACCCGCCTGTTGGAATGCGAACACCAATGGTACGAACGGCAACGCTACTGGAAGCCGGTTCTGGATAGCTGGGGCAACACCAGTATCGGCAGCGTGTCTGTTGCAGGTGACTGTGGTGGTATCTGGGGTGCGAAAGCAGCAGAGAAAACCGGGCACCTTGCTGCAATTAATATTGCCCACCGGTTGCAGGTCATCTCATCTACGGATAAAGAGCAAGCGGCCAGACCGTTGATTAAGGAGTTGGAGCGGGAAAAGGCGATTCGACCTTTTCTGGATCAGCTGTTTTATCCCGGTCGACAGGCTCTGGTGCCGAATTCAGATGAGACGCTGGTGTGTCGTTGCGAGGAAATTACCGCTGGAGAAATTCGTGAATCTGTCAGTCTTGGCGCGATTTCACCCGGTCAGGTTAAATCCCACACTCGCATTGGAATGGGACCCTGCCAGGCTCGAATGTGTGGCTCGACTCTTGCGGAAGTCATTGCCGATAGCCGTCATATTCCGACGTCAACAGTCGGACACTTAAAAATCAGACCCCCATTGAAGCCGATCACCCTTGGTCAGTTGGCAGATCTGGAGTTATAGCAATGAGTGATCATGCAGGTTTTGATGTCATTATAATTGGTGGTGGGCTGCAAGGTTGTTCGGTTGCCATTCACCTGGCACAAAAGAACAAGCGGGTTCTGATTCTCGAAAAAGATACCTGTGGGCAACATGCCTCCGGTTCGACAGCAGGGGGGCTACGTTGCCTGAATCGCGCAGTGGAAGAAATTCCATTATCTCTGGCCGCAAAGAAGATGTGGGGAGAGATAGAAAAGCTGGTTGGCTCAGACTGTGGTGTTCGACCCACCGGGCAGATCAGAATTGCGGGCACTGCCGATGATTTAACCCTTCTTGAGGCTCGGGCTGAACGGGTTCGTTCTCTGGGCTACAGCCATGAGGAGATGATTGGAGTAGAGGAGCTTCGACATCTGGTTCCGGCACTTGGATCACACGGTGTAGGAGCATTGATCTGTCGGGGTGATGGATATGGAGATCCGGGTTTAACCTGCCAGGCTTTTCGGGTCAAAGCCCTGAAACTTGGGGTCATTATCCATCAGCAAACAAAGGTTCTTGCGATTGAGAAAGGAACTGAGGATTGGCTTGTCTATACCAGCGACAGGCAGTTTAGTGCCCCGAACATTGTGAATTGTGCGGGAGCCTGGGGTGGTGAAATTGCAGCAATGGTTGGAGACGATACGGTTATAAAAAAAGAGGCTTTATCGATGATGGTAACTGCCCGATATCCACATTTTGTCGATCCGGTGATTGGCCATGCCAGTCGTAAGCTCTCCTTTAAACAGATGGAGAATGGCACCCTGGTGATTGGGGGAGCTCTACGCGGAATATTACTGGAGAAAGAAGAGCGGACTCTCATCGATTGGCCGCAGATGCAAGAAAGTGCACAAACGGTTCGATCTGTTTTCCCTTTTCTTGCCAATCTGACCATTGTCCGTGCCTGGGGCGGTATCGAAGGGATGACGCCAGATCGTCTGCCGATTATTGATAGCGGGAAGAATGCCTCCGGTGTTTTCCATGCCTTCGGTTTCTCTGCTCACGGTTATCAGCTGGCACCCATCATCGGTGCGGTGGTGACCGATTTAATCTGCTCCGGTCGATCTAATTTTGATCTGGAGGCATTCAGAATTGATCGATTTGAAAAAGCAATATCGTCTTGATCATTGCAATTGCTTGAAAATATGATCAAAGAGGCAATATATGACCCTTGAAAAATTTATCCACGATTTGTCTTGGGATGAAATTCCGGAACAGACGCGAAACATTGCTCGATTGTGCACTCTGGATGCCATCGGTTGTGCGGTAGCAGGAAGTCGCTGCGAAAAGTTATCAGACCATGTAAATACGATTCTTAAGCAAAACCCTACTGTCCTTGAACCAGTCTGGGGCACCCATTTTAAGCTGGATCTTCCCTGGGCAATTTTTTTCAATGCGCATGTTACAGCATACTTCGATATCGATGATGGCCACCGCAAGGCTCAGGGGCACCCCGGTGCGACAATTGTACCTGCTGCCCTTGTCACAGCCCACCATCGGAACCTTTCCGGCAAAAATCTGCTTGAGGCCCTAATCGTCGGTTATGAGATTGCCATCCGCACTGCGCTGGTCATGCGGAGCCTCGGAGGTCCCCGTAAAGGATCTGGGGGCTGGGCGATTACAGGTGCTGCTGCTGCGGTTTCACGGCTTTTGGGTTGTTCACCAGAGCAGACAGTTCACGCTATCGGCCTGGCTGAATACTATGCTCCTCAGGCTCCCCAAGATCGTAGTGCCGCATTCCCTAGTGAAATGAAGGAGGGAATCGCCTGGGGCGCGCAAACTGGATACACTGCAGCATTGCTTGCTTCCAGCGGATTTACAGCAATGCGTCCACACCTGGCCGATTCCCCTCTGGTTGAGGATCTTGGTACAAACTTTGAAATTGAAAAAACCTATTTCAAAACCTACGCCTGTTGCCGGTGGGCCCATCCTGCGATTGATGGTTTAAAAGAGATGTTGGATAAACAACCCAGGCCCCTTGAAACTATCCACAAAATCAGGATAAGAACCTTTGATAAAGCAGGCCTTATGGCGCGTCGGAATCCAACAACAACTCTGGAGGCTGTTTACAGCATCCCCTATGCGATTAGCTGCTTCTTGATCCATGGTCGACTCGGACCTGAGCAGATAATGCCGGCATATTTACAAAAGGCAGATGTCTCCGCTTTGTCTCAACGAGTCAGCCTGCTCGCAGACCCTGAATTGACAGCCCGTTTCCCCGAGCAGTGTCTGCAGCAGATCGAAGTTGATTTTACTGACGGCAGCAGCTACCTGGGACCTTTACTTTCGGCCAAGGGTGACCCGGACAAACCTTATTCAAAGGCGGAACTGGTTGATAAGTTCCGTTTGCTGACAGAGGATATCCTTGGATCGAAATGGTGCCTTATCCCGGAATTGATTGACGAACTGGAGAGGCATTCGGCAGCAAAACTGGTGTCTCTGCTAGCTCCCGAATAGCTAAGTTACAGCAGATAACCTATACTCTGTACAGGTCTCTAACAGTCTTTCTCAACTAGGAGCCTGTCGGACATTACAAGAATCTACTGCGAAACCGTCTGATCAGTTCATATTCCCGTATATTTTCGACAAATAGCGGTGCTATTAGCTCTCAAATCTACGAAAATCTGCCCTCGACCAGTCGATTTCTCGTTACGATCCGCAAAGTCAGACAGACTCCTAGGGAGGTTTTATTGAAAATACTGAATTTTCTCCTCCTCTTTTTGTCCCTGATCATTGTTGCCCCTACGAATGTTGTACCATCCGGAGGGGACACCCATGAGTCTCTGGTTGCAAGTGGCCAAGAGCCTGTAACGTTGCGCATTGGCATCAATGCTACGGATCTGGAAACCCTTGATCCCCATCTGGCTGCCAGTTTCAGCGACCGTATGCTGGCCGACATGGTTTTTAACGGACTGTTACGGTACAAGCCCGGTCATGCCCCGAATTTTGAGCCCGATCTTGCTGAGGAAATTCCAGAACCATTTATTGTTGATGGTCGTCAGATCTGGACATTCAAACTCAAGAGAGGGATTTTCTTTCACGCCGGGCCCAATACCCAATCCTATGAGTTTACCGCTGCTGATGTTGTTTATTCCCTGAACAAAGCGGCTGATCCAAAACGGTCGGCTTATGCCGGGGAGTATACCGGGATGTCGGATGAGAAAATTGATGATTATACCTGCAACATCATCATGGATCCGCCACTGTCGCCAACATTGTTCTTTCCCAAGGTCGCAGACTATGCCGGAGGATTTATTGTTTCCAGTCGAGCCTTGCAGGCGAAGGGCGACACCATCTTTAATGACCATCCTGTCGGGACGGGGCCCTTCCGGTTTGCTTCTCACAAATTAATGCGAGCGGTTCTCCTTACCGCGAACCGCGACTATTTTCGTGCACTACCAGAACTGGATCAAGTCAGGATTAATTTTTTCCCTGATCCGGTCGATCTTTATACTGCATTCAGTCAGGGCGAGCTTGATCTGATTCGTAGCGGTGCAGAAATCGATCTGCAAGGAATAATGCCTGTCGATGCCAAGGTTGATGTTTTTGGCGTACCGGAGGTGGCTCTGATTCACTTTAATGCCAGTGTCAAACCTCTCGATGACCTGCGTATCCGTCAGGCAATCGCCTATGCCCTTGATCGTGATCAGTTCCTGGCACGTTTCCCCGCAGAGACTGTTGGCAATGTCTATGCCCCAATTCCTGATCGTTTTCTTTCTGGAGGGCTCTCTCCTGAGGAAGTTAAAGCCCTTGGTCTCGATTATCCCACTGACCTGACAAAAAGTCGCAAATTATTAGCAGCGGCTGGTTACCCGCAGGGATTTTCACTGGATGTTGTTGCGACAGAGTTGAGCCATGTGCGTAAAAATTACGAAACCCTGCAGCAGCAGTTAGCAAAAGTTGGGATCCAGATAAATCTACAGGTAGTTGACCATTCCAGCATGCATCGTCGGATCAGGCAAAATCAGAGTGCCATTGTAATTTACGAAGCATGGCGACCGAATACTGACGTTTTTCTCAGTCGTTTTTTTCACTCCGATTCAATTGTGCTTTACGGCAAAAATCCCGATACCAACTTTTCACACTATCGGCAGATCGATAAATTGATCCTGCTGGCCAGAAATGAAATGAACCCGATCCGGCAGGAAAAACTCTGGGAATATGCCCAGGTCAAACTGCTTGAGGAGATGATTGTTTACCCGCTCCATTTCCGAAATAAAACCTATATTCGTCGTGGCTACGTTGATTATGGTCACCCCCTGGTTGCCTCAATGGCTCTTTATCCTCAGATTACAGAGAAAACCCGGATTTTGAAATCAAGTAACTACAGCCAGAGTAAACGATGAAAATTTTCTCCAAAATACTTTTAGTTGTTCTCCCTTTGGCTCTGATTTCTCTACTTGCCGGTGCCGGTGGAACTTACTATCTGTCCAAGCAGGCTCTTGGCCACCTGGCCGATAAATGGCTGCAAACCCGTCTGACCGAAGCGATACAGGCCGTTGCCGAAAATGAAGATTTTTTACGTCGCTACAGTATAACCGACATCTCTTCCGGGGTGAAAAAAGCGCAGTACGATGCAAGCATGGCGTTGCAGTCTATCAAAGTTGGCAAGCAGGGCTATGTGTTCGTTGTTCATGCCAACGGAGAGGTCGTCGTTCATCCAGACAAAGCTAAAATTACTACCGACCTGAAAGAACAGGGCTGGTTTAAGGAAATGCAGAAGCAACCTGCCGGACGGTTTGACCATCCCTGCGATGGGCGTCGCAATCTGGCTGTCTATGAGTACTTTCCGGCCTGGGATTGGTATGTCATTGTTACCGATCCCCTCAGCGAAATTTATGGTGATATTAATAAAACTCGAGATCTGGTTGTTTCCCTGGCGGTTATTGCGTCACTGCTGATAATTCTGTTGATTATCTATCTGGCACAAAAGATGATAGCACCGCTGAGGCTGCTGGTTGATGGTGCACAAAAAATCGGTAGAGGTGATCTTGAGGCACGAGTCCCGGTTCGAAGCGGAGATGAATTTGGTGATTTGTCTGCCGCTTTTAATACGATGTCGACGCAACTACAGAAGAGTCATGGCGCACTCAGGCAAAGCGAACAACTTTTCCGCTCGTTAATAGAGAATGAATCGGGCATCATTTTTCTTATGGATCGAGATGGCATCGCCCGTTATCTCAGTCCTTCTCTTCATCGTGTCCTCGGTTATCAGGTTAACGAATTGCTCGGGGTTTCTCTGGTGACACTGGTTCACCCGCAGGATCAGCCTCTATTTAAAGCCTTCTTTGAAATGACTCTGGTCAAACAGGGCGCTTGCCAGACCATCGAGTTTCGTCTCCGGCATGCCGATGGTGATTGGCGGGTCTTCGAAACGATCAGTCAAAATCTGCTTGATGATGTTGCTGTTGCAGGTGTTGTTCTCAATGCGCGTGATATC
>Ga0164315_10002418_pt1 | contig 14302 bp, 12 predicted proteins | sample GuaBasSedimGuay6_FD_113737 | JGI IMG/M metagenome (GOLD analysis project Ga0164315, IMG submission 113737) | Subseafloor sediment microbial communities from Guaymas Basin, Gulf of California, Mexico - Guay6, Core 4569-2, 0-3 cm | ecosystem: Environmental > Aquatic > Marine > Hydrothermal vents... | reverse complement strand
TGGCTCGAAAACCTGGTTGACTGGAACCTGTCACGTTCCCGCTTTTGGGGTGTACCACTTCCAATTTGGGTCTCCAAGGATGGAAAAGATCAAATATGCATTGGTTCAGCCGAAGAACTCAAAAAAGAAATCGAAAAATCTATTTCTGCAGGGAATATGACCACAAACCCATTAGGGGATTTCATATCAGGGGATAATTCAAAAGACAATTATGAAAGCTTCGATTTTCATAAACCTTATGTTGATGAAATTATCCTTACTTCCGGTAACGGGAAGAAATTGTTCCGTGAACCTACTTTAATCGACGTCTGGTTTGACTCAGGCTCAATGCCTTATGCACAACTACATTATCCTTTTGAAAACAAAGAAGCTCTTGATAATTATTTCCCAGCAGATTTTATTGCCGAAGGGGTTGACCAAACACGGGGCTGGTTTTTTACGCTTCATGCAATTTCCACTATGGTGTTCGATTCTGTTGCATATAAAACTTGTGTCTCAAACGGGCTTGTCCTTGATACAAAAGGGAACAAAATGTCGAAACGGCTGGGGAATGCAGTTGATCCATTTGAGACCATAAACAAATATGGTGCAGATGCAACCAGATGGTATATGATTACAAATGCCCAACCATGGGACAATTTAAAATTTGATATTTCAGGGGTCGATGAAGTAAGAAGGAAATTTTTTGGCACCTTATATAATACATATACATTTTTTGTAATGTATGCCAATATCGATGGTTTTACCTATTCCGAAGATAACATCCCAAATGAAAAAAGACCGGAACTGGATCGTTGGATACTTTCTGAGCTTAATTCCCTTATAAAAAATGTTGGTGTTTTTTATCAAGATTATGAACCAACCAAAGCCGGCCGTGCAATTTCCAACTTTCTGGATATACATTTGAGCAATTGGTATGTTCGCCTTAGCAGGAGGAGATTCTGGAAAGGGGATTATTCCAGTGACAAAATTTCTGCTTACCAGACACTATACACCTGTCTGGAAACCATTGCCAAACTTGCAGCCCCAATTGCCCCTTTCTTTATGGAACGTTTGTTTATTGATTTGAACACTATCAGTTTAAAGGAATCCTTTGATTCTGTTCATCTTACTGACTTTCCTGAAGCTGATGAACCCCTTATTGACGAAAACCTTGAAGAACGGATGGAATTGGCCCAAAAAATATCCTCAATGGTACTTTCCCTACGCAAGAAAACAAATATAAGGGTAAGGCAACCATTAAACAAAATAATGGTGCCGATCCAAAACAATGGTTTTAAAGAAAAATTGGATGCAGTCAGGGAGTTGGTCCTTTCGGAAGTAAATGTAAAAGAGCTTGAATACATGCTCGACGACAGTATGTTGGTAAAAAAAATCAAACCAAACTTTAAAGCCTTAGGGCCAAAGTATGGAAAAATGATGAAAAATATTGCCGCCAATATCAATCAATGGGATGCTTCACAAATAGCCAAATTGGAGAAAGAAGAAAAACTTTCAATGGAAATTGAAGGGAAAGAGATAGAAATCCTTTTATCGGATGTTGAAATTTTAACTGAGGATATACCTGGTTGGTTAGTTAGTACAGTTGGCCAGCTAACAGTGGCACTCGATATAACCATTACAGACAAATTGAAACAGGAAGGGATAGCCCGGGAACTGATAAACAGGATCCAAAACATCAGAAAAGACAAAAATTTTGAGGTCACTGACAGGATTTCTGTTATTATTGAAAAAAACAAAGTACTTGAATTGGCCATAAAGAATAATTATTCATATATTTGCTCGGAAATTTTGGCCGAATCTCTCGAGTTTCAAGAAATGATCGAACAAAACGAAAAAGAAATGATTGACTTGACCGACAATCTAAAAACAGGTATTGTCGTTAAAAAGCAATAATGATGAATAATTTGAAATAAATTAAACTAAGAATTTAAAAAAACATACAGATATGGCAAAGGAAGAAACAACTCCTGAAGTAAAAAAGACCAGATACTCAGACAATGAACTAGAAGAATTCCGTCAACTAATTGATGGAAAATTGGTAAAAGCACGAGAAGATTTAAAAATGTTGACCGAAGCATTTACAAATGCAAATGAGCATGACACATCTGATACTTCTCCTACTTTCAAAGTTTTGGAAGAAGGTTATCAAGTGCTTTCAAAAGAAGAAAACAGCAGGTTGGCTGCCAGACAGAGCAAATTTATAACCTCTTTGGAAAATGCACTCATCCGTATCAGCAATAAATCATATGGGATTTGCCGCGAAACGGGAAAGCTGATTTCAAAAGAAAGGCTAAGAAGTGTACCCCATGCCACTTTGAGCATTGATGCAAAATTGAACCGTCCACGAAAAAGATAAACCGTTTAACCATCTTTTCTGTCTTGAAGAAAGCTGCTATATTAATTATTCTGGTTCTCATTATCGATCAGGTTTCTAAAATCTGGATAAAAACCAACATGACTATTGGTGACGAAATCCACATTATGGGAAATTGGTTTATCATCCATTTTACCGAAAATGAAGGGATGGCCTTTGGGATGAAGTTTGGTGGGAGTTTTGGAAAACTCATCCTTAGTATTTTTCGCATTATTGCCGTAATTGCCATAGGTTGGTATTTAATAAATATTTCAAGAAAAAAAGAAAGCACAGGACTGATTATCAGCCTGTCGCTTATTTTTGCAGGGGCAATGGGCAATATTATCGATAGTACATTTTATGGGGTAATTTTTAGTGAAAGCAAGTTTCATGAAGTTGCACAAGTTTTCCCACCTGATGGGGGTTATGGAAATTTTTTACATGGCAAAGTAGTTGACATGCTCTATTTCCCGGTATTAAGGGGGGCTTACCCACAATGGATCCCATGGTGGGGAGGGAATGAATTCATTTTCTTCAGGCCTGTTTTCAATATAGCTGATTCGGCAATAACAATTGGTGTTTTCATACTTATTCTTTTCCAGAAAAAGTTTTTCACTAAATAAAACATAATTAATTACAATGGCAATTATCAACTTATATTAATAGTAGTTAATTACTTATAAATACCGTCAACAATTTTCAATTAACAATATAACAATTCAACAATTTATTTATCTTTGCCCAAATTTTTAATTTTTGATTTAATATGAAAAGTGCAGGTTCTATATCCCAAATTATCGGTGCAGTTATAGATGTTTCTTTTGAAGATGAAAAAAATCTTCCCAACATTTACGACGCATTGGATGTAATGAAAGAAGATGGCTCCAAAATAGTATTGGAATGCCAACAAGATATTGGCGAAAACACAGTCCGGACAATTGCCATGGATTCTACTGACGGCCTAAGGCGGGGAATGGAAGTGATTGGAACCGGAGCCCCTATCTCAATGCCAGTTGGGGAAGACATCAAAGGAAGGCTTTTTAATGTTATTGGCGAACCCATTGACGGATTAGCCGATGTTTCCAGAAAAGAGACTTACCCAATTCACCGTGACCCCCCTAAATATGAAGACCTAACAACCTCTCAAGAGGTACTTTATACAGGTATCAAAGTTATTGATTTGATCGAGCCATATTCAAAAGGTGGAAAAGTAGGGTTATTTGGCGGTGCCGGAGTTGGCAAAACAGTTATTATCATGGAATTGATTAATAATATTGCCAAGCAGTATTCTGGTTTATCAGTTTTTGCCGGAGTGGGCGAAAGAACCAGGGAAGGAAATGACTTATTAAGGGAAATGATCGAATCCGGTGTAATTAAATATGGTGATGCATTTATCGAAAGTATGGAAAAAGGGGGCTGGGACCTTTCAAAAGTTGATAAAGAAGAACTTTTAAATTCCAAAGCCACACTTACTTTTGGCCAGATGAACGAGCCTCCAGGTGCACGCGCACGGGTTGCCCTTTCTGGGTTAACAATTGCCGAGTATTTCCGTGATGGCAACGATGAATCAGGAGGAAGGGACATTCTCTTCTTTATGGACAATATTTTCCGTTTCACACAGGCAGGATCTGAAGTTTCAGCCCTTTTGGGCCGTATGCCTTCTGCAGTAGGTTACCAGCCTACACTAGCCACAGAAATGGGTATTATGCAGGAACGTATTACTTCAACAAAGAGAGGTTCTATTACATCGGTTCAAGCTGTTTATGTACCAGCAGATGACCTTACAGACCCTGCCCCTGCAACCACATTCTCACACCTTGATGCAACAACAGTATTAAGCCGGAAAATTGCAGAGCTTGGTATTTATCCTGCTGTTGACCCACTTGATTCAACTTCAAGGATTCTTTCACCAGACGTAGTTGGAGACGAACATTACAATACCGCACAAAGGGTAAAGGAAATTTTACAAAGATATAAAGAACTTCAGGATATCATCGCAATCCTTGGAATGGACGAATTGTCAGAAGAAGATAAACTTGCTGTTCATAGGGCAAGGAGAGTTCAGAGGTTTTTATCACAACCTTTCCATGTTGCCGAACAATTTACTGGCCTAAAAGGGACAGTTGTATCCATTGAAGATACCATTAAAGGTTTTAATATGATCCTTGATGGTGAAGTTGATGAATACCCCGAAGCCGCATTTAACCTTGTTGGTACAATTGAAGAAGCAATTGAAAAAGGGAAGAAAATGATTGAGGAAACTAAATAAATCTTTTAATGAACCTTTAACTGATAATAATGAATGTTGAAATAATAAACCCGGATAAATTAATATATGAGGGTGAAGCAAGCCTCGTACAATTGCCTGGAAAAGACGGTTCATTCGAAATCCTAAATAATCATGCTCCATTGATTTCCATCTTGGCAAAGGGAAAGGTGAAAATACTTAATAAAAATAAGGAAACAGAGTTTTTTGAAATAAAGGGAGGATTAATAGAAGTCCTGAAAAACAAAGTACTTATTCTTGCTGAATAAAAAAAGCCGCCCAAGGGCGGCTTTTTCTTTGTGTACTATTTTATTTATTAATTTAATTTTCCAAGTTCGTAAGAAACCAATGCCTGTTTTATTGTGTTTTTTACACTCTTTCTCATAGCCCTCACCATTCTGTCTTTATGGTTCAAATTAGAAAAATGTTTGCGAATAAACAATTCGGCGTTGGAATCGGCAATTCTATCAATTTTTTTCATGGTAGTTTTTTTTTAGGGCCAAAAACATAACCCTATATTAACAGGGCGCAAAGGTATCAAAATTTATACCAGTTGATCAAATATTCCCCAAACTGCAATTTCACAATAAATATATACTGAAAAATAAGCAATTACAATAAATTTACCCACTTTTCGTTTCACTTTCATTTTCAAAATAAACTAAAATAAATCCCTAAATGAGACACATTTTTCCAATTTTACTAATCCTTTCCCTTTTTCTTACATCATGTATTGAATTAGTAGAAGAGATAACCATTAATAAAAACAGGTCAGGAAATATAGCCATCAAGATTGACAGTGACAATGCCGGGACAATAATAAATATAGTAAATAATTTTTTGGGAAATTCATACGAAGATCAGATAAAGGCAGAACTTAACCATATTGCAAAAAAACTACAGGGGGAAAAAGGAATTGATAATGTAAAAGTGGATTTGAATGAAAGGGAAGGTCAATATGGGATTTCATGTGATTTTTCAAATTCCAATGATCTAAACAAAGCACTTTATAAAGCATTTGGATATACAAAAAATGTGTTTTCACCAGGATATATCAAAGCCACCAACCATAAGCTAAAAAAGATGAATATTGCCCCCTACTTAAAAAAGTACCTTGAAAAAGAAAACATAACAGTCCCCGACACATACATTACTGACCTGATTGATTACAAATGTATTTATCACCTACCAAATACAATAAAGGGGACATCAAATAAGAATGCCAAAATCAACAGTACAACACAAACCGTCAACATTGAATTTCCCATTAAGGAAGTTCTTGAAAACAAAGTAAATACGGGAATAAAAATAAGGTATTAAGTGTTTTATAAGCATTAAATAAGCTAATAAAAATCTGGAAAATTAATTCGTAATCACCGTTGCGGGTTACAGGTTACAAGTTACCTGCCCGACTTCGTCATTCAGGCGGGCGGGTTATGGCTTACGCAACCTAAAACCCGCAGCCTACAACGGTATCCACATGATTAATTAGTTAACATGTTGGCAATAGTGGCTTTTTAAGAGCCTAATTGGAGTCTTCAGGGACTGACATGTGACTTTGTACAATCATCCATTCCCCGTCAATTTTCTCAAGGACACCAGTGAACCTAAGGCCTTCATACTGTTTAGGCTCTCCTTGAAAAATATAATTATAACTAACAATTTCAGAAAACCAGGCGGTATTTCCAGTTTGATTCAATTCGACAACCTGATCCCTTACAGAAATATATGTCTCTTCAAAAGAATTGAATTGCCTCTGCATTACTTCATTGATCTCGGCCCAACCTTCAAATTTATCGTCCCCACTTGTACCAAAAACAACAATATGTGGATTGTTGGCCCATATTTCTTTAATAAGGTCAATATCTTGTTTCTCATTTGCTATGACATATTTGTCTAGCACAAGGGCAACATTTTCCAATTCTGCCTTAGCATCAAAAGTTTCTTTCTTTTCATTTTCAACGTTGCAACAACTGCTTGCAACTACCGCCATAACAAGGATTACAATGATTTTTTTCATAATATAAAGAGGTGTTTAAAAGTATTATTAATGTAATAATAATTGACAATTATTTCATTTTCAAATTTAGAAGAAACCTAATTGATTTGCAAGGAAATTATTAAATAATTTCACAAATGAGGGAACATGAAAACAAAAAAGGCTTAAAACAACAGTGTTTCAAGCCTTTAGGGTGTGGTACCACCTGGATTTGAACCAGGGACACACGGATTTTCAGTCCGTTGCTCTACCAACTGAGCTATGGTACCCTAAATTTGGGCTGCAAAAGTAAATAACATTTTTTAAAGTTTTAAAGTTTTTTTCAAAATATTTTCCATCAATTAAAACAAGGTATATCAATCCCAAAATCATTAATAAAATTGTACTTTTGCACGTTCTTAAAAAATCACATCATTTGTGAACATAGATTATATTGATGAGACTGATTATTGATTTTGGCAATACCCTTTCCAAAGTGGCCCTTTATGAAAACGATAAGATGCTTACCATTGGTTCATTTAGTAATTTAACTATAATGTCGTTGAATGCTTTTACAAATGAGTTCCTGGAAAACCACAATAAATCTAGTAAGATCAGCCACTGCATCGTTTCATCGGTTATTGACTATCCTATAGAAATCCAGAATTACCTTCAATCAAATTTTAGCTTTCTTGAATTGCAAGCCACCTCCCCCCTTCCTGTTAAAATAGGATATAAAACACCCGGCACACTTGGCAACGACAGAATAGCCGCCGTGATAGCCGGAAATTCCATTTTTCCTGAACAGGACATTTTGATTATTGATGTTGGGACTTGTATCACTTATGATTTTTTGAACAGCAAAGGGGAATACCTTGGGGGAAGCATTTCACCGGGATTTAATCTCCGTTTTAAGGCATTAAACAATTATACAGGGAAATTGCCGTTAATCAACAATTTCGGGGAGACAGCAGAACTTATAGGCAACTCCACTGCTAACTCAATAAAATCGGGTGTTATAAATGGTGTAAAGGCTGAAGTAAATGGAATAATCGAAAGCTATATTCATAAATATCCTGAAATAAAAATTATTTTTACAGGTGGTGACGTTAATTATTTTGATACCACAACAAAAAACAACATCTTTGCAGTCGCAAATTTAGTACTTAATGGATTAAATATTATTTTAAATTATAATGCTGAAAACTAACAAATTATATTTTTATTTTTTATTGACGATTACCTTATTTATTTATAGTGAGGGATATTCCCAACCAGGGTTAAGTTCACCATACACCCATTATGGCGTTGGTTATCTGAGCAATACAAACAATGTCAGGAATATGTCAATGGGAGGGATAGGGATTGGAACCCGGAACCATTATTCCCTAAATATAAAAAACCCGGCTTCTTTTACATCTATCGACACGAACTCATTTCTATTTGAAGGGGCTGCGGTTGGGTATTATACATCCATGCAATCTGAAAATGTAAATGAAACTATGCTGTCAGGATCAGTAAGCCATATAATCCTTGGGTTTCCAATCCTGAAATGGTGGAAAACCAGTATTGGGCTTGTACCATATAGTAATGTCGATTATACTGTTTTCAGTTATGAACAAAAAGAAGACATTGGCAGGGTGCAGTATGAATATGGAGGCTCAGGTGGGTTAAACCAATTTTATTGGGCAAATGCATTCAGGCCCTTAAAAAACCTTTCAGTAGGGGTTAACGCATCATATATTTTTGGCACAACAGATAAATATCAAAAAGTAACCTTTCCCGATTCATCATACATGGTAGGCTCAAATTCTGTGAACTCTGTTACTATTACTGATATACAACTTGAATTAGGCGTCCAATACCATGCCTCTATATCCAACAATCTTAAGCTTGTTGTTGGAGGGGTTTTCCAACCGAAGATTGATATGTCTGCCGAAAAGAGTTTCATTTCAAGGACATTCCTTGGTGAAGTGAACCAAATTGAATTTTACAAAGATACTGTTGCTTATTCCCCAAATGAAAAGGGGATTGTGGTTTTCCCATCGGCTTTTGGTTTTGGGTTTTCCCTGAAAAAGCTAAATAATTGGATGATAGGGGCGGATTATAAACTTGAAATGTGGGACGACTATTCAAGTTTCGGGGAAAGCGATTCGCTAAAGAGCAGTCAATCAATTTCGATTGGAGGGGAATACACACCTAATATTACCAGTACTTCCTATTTTAATAGGATTGATTACAGGATGGGTGCAAAATTCAATCAATCATATCTAGAATTACGGAATCAACAATTGAATAATTTTGGTATAACTTTTGGTTTAGGATTACCTATCAGCAGTGTTATACTAAGAAGGTCAAAAGCAATGGTAAACCTTGGTTTTGAACTAGGGACAAGAGGAAACTCAAATAACAATTTGATCCAGGAAAATTATGCTAATTTTTATTTCGGCCTAATAATCAATGAATTTTGGTTCCTAAAAAGAAAATACAACTAATATTATCAATACTTTAGATTTTATATCTTTGTTAAAGTTTTCAATAAAAATAATTGTTTAATCCTATATATTTTTTGAATCATGAAAAAGAAAATCATTCTAGTTGCAAGTTTATTAATAAGTGTATGGCTATCAAATGAACTGTTGGCCCAGGAAAATGGGGAAAAGTATGGGGCAGATAGTGTGACTTGCATTCAAAATAATTCACTTTACTACGAATTTTACAAACAGTGGAAAAAAAGTGATTACAAAAACGAATCATGGAAAGATGCACTGCCATCATGGAGGTGGGTTTTTGTTAACTGCCCAAGGAGTACGATCAACATCTATCTCCATGGTGAAAAATTAATGAAAAAACTCATTAAATCTGAAAGCGACAAAGCCATTAAAGAAAAATATATTGATACTTTAATGATGGGATACGACCAACGGATTCAGTATTTTGGGAAAGAAGGTTATGCCCTTGGAAAAAAGGGGGTGGATTTATACAAACTACGCCCTTCTGCATATGAACAATCATATAGTATCTTAAAGAAGTCTATTGAGTTGCAAGGAAACGCATCCAATGGGCCAAATTTGATATATTATTTCCGGTCGGCCGAAAAAATGGTAAAAGCAGAAAAAGCAGAAAAAAGTATCCTTTTAGACATTTATGACCAATCTAGCGAAATTATCGATTACAATATTATAAACGCAAAAAGTGACAAAAAGAAAAAAAGTTGGGAGAATGTTAAAGGTAACCTAGAAGTTTCAATTGAACCTTATGCATCTTGCGAGGATTTAATAGGCATGTTTACACCAAAGTTTGAGGAAAGCCCAAACGATATTGAGCTTTTAAAGAAAATAATAAAGAAGCTTGCAAAACGGAATTGCACAAAATATCCATTGTATCAAAACGCAGTAGAGAACCTTCACAAATTAGAACCGACTGCTAGTTCTGCTGAGTCATTGGGAAAGATGTATATTAAAAAAGAGGAATATTCAAAAGCTGCCGAATATCTCAATGAGTCGATAAACTTATGTGAAGACCCAAATGAAAAAGCAGATATACATTATCTTTTGGCCAGTGTTTATTTTCAGATAAAACAGTATTCAACTGCCCGGACACATTGCTATAAAGCAATTAAAAACAGGTCAAATGATGGCAAACCATATATCCTGATCGGGGACATGTACGTTGCAACGGCCAAAAGCTGTGGTGACAATGACCTCACGAAGAACGTAGCTTATTGGGTGGCAGTTGACAAATTCAAAAAAGCGAAATCAGTTGATTCGTCAGTAGCCGATGCCGCCAACTCGAAGATAAAAACATATTCGCAATATTTCCCTGCAACAGAAACTATTTTCTTTTATGACCTAAAAAAAGGGGATTCGTATAAAGTGGAATGTTGGATCAATGAAACTACAACTGTCAGGACTTCTGACTAAGAAATGTTTGCAAGAAAACGTCAATAACTGCGTTACGCTCATCTTAAAAACCAGTCATCCCGCTCAAGCGGGACTCCTGATTTTCAAGATTTCACAAGCCTTGTTCTTGACACCTTCTTATCAAACAAAGAGTTTTAGTACAGAAATTAAGAAATGTTACCGCTAAGGTGAAAAAAGAAAAAAAGGTTTTCGTATATTTTAAAAAATTAAAAAGCATTGCAGCTATATTTTTAGCTACAATGCTTTTTGCGTGTGAAAACGACATTCAAACCATCTACTCTTTATCCCAGATTGACTCCTTGCCCCTTGAATTGGTAAACGACCTTGAAGTTATCTACAGTGATTCAGGATATATCCAGGCAAAACTCCAAAGCCCCATTATGAAAAAATACCAACAGGAGGATGCTTATTATGAATTCCCAGAAGGCTTTAAAGTTATTTTTTACGATTCGTTGCAAAATGTCAAATCCCAAATTACGGCCAATTATGGGATAAATTGGGAGAAAGAGAAAAAAATGGAAGCAAAAAACAATGTTATCGTTTTCAACAAAATTAAAAATGAAAAGCTTGAAACCGAACACCTGGTTTGGGACCAGAAAAAAAAAGAAATATTTTCCGATGTATTTATTAAAATTACAAAGCCAGATGCTGTTATATATGGCGATGGCCTGACTTCAGATCAAAATTTTTCACATTATATTATATTAAACCCTACCGGTGAGTTTAAAGTAGAAACCTCCGACGATCAAGATTAAGGCTTTGCCTTTTAAGTTGAATAAAGAAAATGAACAACTGGATAATTGTATTGGTAACACTTTTATTTTCCGCCCTGTTCTCAGGTTTGGAAATTGCCTTTGCCAGTTCCAATAAATTAAAAATCGAGCTTGATAAAAACAAAGGGCTGTTTTCGGCAAAAGTACTGGCAACTTTTGTAAAAACCCCATCACGCTTACTTGGGACACTATTGCTTGGGAATAATGTATCGCTTGTGATCTATGGTTTTTCAATGGCCAAAATACTCGAACCCTTGATAATAGATTTTTTTGGCCCCAACGTTAGAGAGTTTACGGTTTTAATAACCCAAACAATTATCTCCACCATCATTATTTTGATAACAGCTGAATTCATACCTAAAATCCTTTTCCGCATTAACCCGAACAATACATTAAACTTCTTTGCCATACCCATTAAATTATTCTATTGGATGTTATATCCATTTATATACTTTATGATAGCGTCCTCCGAGTTTATACTCAAAAATATTTTCAGGATTAAATTAAATACACAGGAATATTCATTTAGCCCGGTTGACCTTGATAATTACCTAAAAGAATTCAGCCCAGTAAATGACGACAAAAACGAACCACCCCAAGAAATTCAAATGTTTCAAAATGCCATCGACTTCAGGAGTATCAAACTTCGTGAATGTATGGTTCCACGCACTGAACTTGCTACACTTGAAGAATCTGGCAGTTTAAAAGAATTAAAAGAGATGTTTTCCAATTCAGGGTTTTCAAAAATCTTGATTTTCAAAAACAGCATCGACAATATAATTGGCTTTGTACATTCGTCTGATTTATTCAAAAAACCTAAAAGCATTGCTTCCATTACCCGTACCATCCCAATAGTGCACGAAACCATGTTTGCAAATGATGTTTTAACAATGTTTATTAACGAACATAAAAGCATTGCCCTTGTTGTTGATGAATTTGGGGGGACATCGGGCATGGTAACCATGGAAGATATTATCGAAGAAATTTTTGGGGAAATCGAAGATGAATTCGATATAGAAGAAAATGTAGAAAAGCAAATCAATGAAAACGAATACCTTTTTTCGGCCCGCCTTGAAATCGACTACATCAATGAAAAATACAAACTGGGCCTTCCAGAAGGTGACGATTATGAAACACTTGGGGGCTTAATCATAAAAATCCACGAAAGCATCCCGGTGATAAATGACCAAATACGTCAATCACCCTTCATCTTTATCATTACCGGGGCAACCCAGACCCATGTTGAGCAAGTTAAATTAATATTAGAGGAGAGGTAAACCTTGTTTTTGTCACATCATTTAATATAGAAAACAATTTTCTGTTATAATATTGTGTGCCATTTTTTTTACTGCGGTATAATCCCAAATAGGAGAAAGTGGCTAACTTTTTACAAAACCCAATAACAGCAAGCTTTTCAAGCCAACCAAAATCAATATGAATTACTTAAAAAAATCTTTCGTTCTTTAATATAGATATTGTACATTTGCAGCCTATTTTTAAAAACTGAAATTATGGCGCTTATTGGTACAATTAGAAAGCAATCTGGATTATTAGTGGTCATTATCGGCCTTGCTTTAGCTGCATTCGTTCTTGGGGATTTTTTAAAACCAAGCTCAACGAGATCGCAGCAATTTATTGCAGAAGTATATGGAGAAGATATTCCCTGGGCTCAATTCGATATGAAATATGAGCAAAACCTTGATATCCAAAAAAGAAATCAAAAGAAAGATCAACTGACCCCTGAAGAAGCATTCAGGTTACGACAGCAAACTTGGGATCAAATGATTCAAGAATTAGTTATGACAGTTGAATATGAAGAACTTGGCATTGTTGTTACTGCTGAAGAGTTATTTGACCAATTACAAGGTGAAAACCCACATTCATACATAAAGCAATATTTCAAAGACCCCGAAACCCAGCAGTATGATGCACAACTTGTAAGGAATTACATGAAGCAATTGGATCAAATGGATGCGGCTACCAGAAACCAATGGGATCTTTTTGTTGAAGGTATAAGACAAGACAGGATAAAAACAAAATATCAAAACCTCATTACAAAAGGGTATTTTGTACCTGACACATTTGTAACCAGGGATTTTATTGATAGGAAAAAGACTGCTGAAGTGCGGTTTGCCGGTATTAACTATAATACAATAAATGACAGTTTAGTAACTGTTACCGAAAGTGATTACAAAGAATATTACGAAAAATACAAACAGAATTATGAACAGGATGCATCCAAAGACATTGATTATGTTATTTTTGATGTAAAGCCATCGGCAAAAGACAGAACAGCTATCAAAAAAGAAGTACTGGCAATTTATTCTGATTTTCAGAAAGCGATAAATGTCCCTTTGTTTGTCAATGCCGAATCGGATAACAGATATGATAGCACATTGCGCAAATCTGGGGAACTTCCAGCCCGCATGGATTCCATTATGTTCAATTCACCTGTTGGGACATTTTTCCCACCTTATCAGGAAAACAATGCCTGGCACATGGCCAAACTTATAGATGTACAGATGAGACCAGACTCTATGAAGGCCAGTCATATATTAATTTCCTATTCAGGAAACCCTTATACCAGTGAAGATGTAACACGTATTAAGGTTGATGCAAAATCACTTGCCGATAGTTTGAAACAAGCTATTATGTCATCTCCTGAAAATTTAGAAACACTTGCGAAACGATTTTCTGATGATCCATCAGTAGAGCAAAATTCAGGGGATATGGGTTGGTTTGCCGATGGCGCCATGGTATTTCCTTTCAATGATGCAGTTTTAAAAGGCACTATTGGTGAAATTACTTTTTGTGAATCACAGTTTGGTTTTCACATTATAAAAGTAACCGGAAAAAAAGAACCGGCTAAAAAAATACGGGTGGCCATGATCGATAGGGAAATTACACCCAGTAAAGAGACAAATATGGAAGTTTATACCACTGCAAGTACTTTTCAGGGATATGCTACTTCAATTGAAGCTTTTGACACACTGGCAACCAATCAGG
>Ga0164315_10002417_pt1 | contig 14304 bp, 10 predicted proteins | sample GuaBasSedimGuay6_FD_113737 | JGI IMG/M metagenome (GOLD analysis project Ga0164315, IMG submission 113737) | Subseafloor sediment microbial communities from Guaymas Basin, Gulf of California, Mexico - Guay6, Core 4569-2, 0-3 cm | ecosystem: Environmental > Aquatic > Marine > Hydrothermal vents... | reverse complement strand
GCATAAAAAGCAGGTTGATTTGCAACAAATCCTACAGTACGGCCATCCATACGACCATAACCAATTACAATATTCTGAGCATAATGCTCTTGCACTTCATAGAAATAATGATTATCCACAACCGACTCTATCAATTCTTTAATATCGTAGGGTTTATTTGGATCAGCAGGAACCAAAGAGTTCAGCTTCTCATCCACACGGTCGATAGGGTCATTATTGGGAATTCGTGGTGGATCATCCATATTATTTGAAGGCAAGAAAGCCATCAACTCACGAATAGCCATAATACTACTCTCATCGTCCTCATTCATAAAATGAGCCACTCCACTTTTAGTATTATGCGTAATTGCACCACCTAATTCTTTTTTAGTTACCTCTTCGTTGGTTACTGATTTTACAACATCAGGTCCAGTTACAAACATATAGCTTGTATTTTTTACCATAAATATAAAATCGGTAAGTGCAGGAGAATATACAGCACCACCAGCACAAGGTCCTAGAATTGCTGAAATTTGGGGAATCACACCTGATGATTTTGTATTCAGCCAAAAAATATCGGCATAACCTGCTAAACTTTGTACACCTTCTTGAATACGTGCTCCGCCAGAATCATTTAATCCAATAATAGGAGCACCATTTTTCATAGCTAGATTACTAACTTTGATGATTTTGTTGGCATTGGTACGGCTTAATGACCCACCAAAAACAGTAAAATCTTGAGCATAAAGATAAATCAAGCGGCCATCAATTTTTCCGTAACCAGAAACGACTCCATCACCCATAAATTTGGTTTTATCCATACCAAAGTTGGTTGAATGGTGAACTACAAACTTATCAAACTCTACAAAAGTTCCTGGGTCAACCAATATATCGATACGTTCGCGAGCAGTTAATCTACCTGCTGCATGTTGTTTCTCAATACGAGCTTCACCACCACCTAATTCAGCTTGTTCACTTTTTTCTTCAAACTGCTTATATTTTATTTCATTATTCATGATATATAATTTCTAAGTTTTATTATTCAACAATTATCAAAGCTTGGCCACCAGTAATATTATCACCTTCTTTTACGCAAACCTCAATAATTTTACGGTCTTGCTTCACTTTATACTCACTTTCCATTTTCATGGCCGAAACGATAACCACGGTTTCACCCGATTTCACTTTATCGCCTTCTTTCACAAGAATTTTCACCACTTTACCAGGCATTGGCGACGAAATAGCATTTTCATCATCTGTTCCACCTCCTTTACCTCTAGCCATTTGATATTTTGCTTCTGCATCAATCACGGTGGTTTCAAAAACCTCCATCATTGTGTTCACAATATAATCCTTGTTTTTATTTCCATCCTGCACTTCTACGTCAATAGAATTGTTGTTGTGAAGAAATGAGTATATATTTGGAGTAATATTTTGCACATCGGCTTCAATAATTTCACCATCAATACTGATTGTGATGTTATTTCCGTTTTGCTCTATTAGCTCAACCTCCGAAACTTTATCTCCTATTTTTATATCTACTTTTAAATGTTTCATATTCAATGTTTCAAAATTAATTTAAGGAAACTTATAATCGTCGCGAACTCTTACGTTTACCAAATGCTTTCCACTCGCTCTTTTCGCAATCACCATTAGTCCCATTTTCTGATTTCACCACAACATTATTGTTCATATAATGAATAAATGTAGCTGCTATTGCCAATTTATCATGTGATACAGCATGCGTTTCTTTCTGTATTAGGAAATCTAAATTATCTTCAATAAACTGCGTATTATAGTTCCCAGAAACAAATGATTCTGTTTCAAGAATACGATTTAAGAAACGAATATTTGTACGGACACCACTTATTTTATAGCTATAAAGCGCGCGTTTCATTCTTGCAATTGCCTGCTCTCTATTTTTCCCAGTGATAATCAATTTAGAGATCATTGGGTCATAATGAATCGGGATTTCGTAGTTGCTATATACATAACCATCTACTCGTACACCAGGACCTTGAGGTGCTATATGGTTCTTCACCAAGCCAGGACTAGGCATAAAGTTAGAACAAGGGTCCTCGGCATAAATACGAGCTTCTATAGAATGCCCTTGTTGATAAAGATCCTCTTGTTTATACTCAATAGCCATTCCACTAGCAATTTGAATCTGTTGACGCACTAGGTCAACACGAGTAACTTGTTCTGTAATGGGATGCTCTACTTGTAAACGAGTATTCATTTCCAAGAAGTAATAGTTTAAATCATCATCCACAAGAAACTCAATAGTTCCTGCACCCACATAATCAACAGCTTTTGCAGCCATCACAGCCTGTTCTCCCATTTTTGCACGAAGTTTAGGAGTCATCAATGGAGATGGAGTTTCCTCAATTACTTTTTGGTGACGACGTTGTACAGAACACTCCCGTTCGAATAAGTGAATTGCATTGCCATGGGAATCACCCAATACTTGAAACTCGATATGATGAGGATTTTCTACATATTTTTCCACATAAACAGTATCGTCACCAAAACCAGCAAGAGCCTCACTCTTAGCAGCGCGCACACCAGATATAATATCTTCTTCTTTACGCACTAAACGCATTCCTTTTCCACCACCACCAGCAGAAGCTTTTATCATAACTGGAAGTCCAACTTCTTTTACAACTCGTAGGGCATCTTCATCACTTTCAAGATTTTCTTTGGTTCCAGGAACCACTTGAACGCCTGCAGCAATCATTTTTTTTCGTGCGGAGATTTTATCGCCCATAACAGAAATAACTTCTGAAGTAGGTCCAATAAAAATAATTCCTTCCGTTTTGCATCGGTCTGAAAACTCAGCATTTTCACTTAGAAAACCATAGCCAGGATGGATTGCATCTGCACCTGATTTTTTAGCCACATCAATAATCTTATCAATCACCAAATAACTCTCGGCAGAGGCTGCTGGTCCAATAAAATAGGCTTCATCAGCCAGTCTAACATGTTGTGAATTACGATCCGCTTCAGAATAAACTGCAACGCTCTTAATGCCCATCTCGCGACATGTGTACATTACTCGAATAGCAATTTCACCGCGATTGGCAATTAGAATTTTTTTAATCATAAAGTTTGTTTTTACATTTCTTAAGAAATGGCTGTATCCTTCATTATATCAAATAGATAGATTAAAATACAGCAATTTCTTCCCTAATTTACGGCTGTAAAAATACTAAAAAAAATATTTAATTCGTTTTTGCACCTAGGTCTTTTGCACAAATTAATCTTGATAAAAAAATAACAATATAACAAATCAAAAAATTCCTAACTTGGCTCAGTTTTTCAAATGAGTATAAATTATAAAAAATCCAAGGATATGACCTACATAATAAAAGGTGCAGAGATGACAATAGAAGATGTTGTAAGAGTAGCACGAAATAATGAGAAAGTAGAACTTGCTCCAGAAGCTTTAGAAAGGATTAAAGTGTGTAGAGCAATGATTGAAAGAAAGATTGACGCCCACGAAATCATGTATGGTGTAAATACAGGAATTGGAGAATTCTCAGAAGTTGTACTTAATGATGAGCAAGTAAAAGAATTTCAAAAGTACCTTATATATAATCATTCGGCTGGTATTGGCGACCCTATGCCATTGGAATATGTTAGAGGTGCAATGCTTGGACGTATAAATGTTCATGCACATGGTAATTCGGCTATTCGTCCAGAAATCACTTTAACATTAGTCGATATGTTAAATAAAGGAGTTACACCTTTTGTTTGTCAAAAGGGTAGTGTTGGAGCATCAGGAGATCTAGCTCCAATGTCACAAATTGCACTTTTATTGATGGGTGAAGGAGAAGCCTATTATAAAGGTGAGTTATTGGAAGGTGATATAGCAATGCAACGCGCTGAAATAGCTGTTCCAGGATTGAAAGCACGTGATGGTTTGGGAACTATCAATGGCTCAAATGTATTAACTGCAATGAGTGCAATTTGGCTTTTTGATGCTAATAATTTTTTAAAACAAGCTGAGATTGCTGCCGCAATGAGTTTAGAAGCCCTAAAAGCAAATATGAAGCCTTATACTGCTCGACTACATGAAGTGCGTGGTTTTAAAGGTGCTATTCGAAGTGCCTTGGCAATTAATAAATGTGTTACAGGAGGTGACTTAAAAGAAGAACGTGTGGAGCATAAAGTGCAAGATGCTTATTCCATGCGTTCGACTCCACAGGTTATAGGGGCTGCTCACGATGCTATAGCATATGCACGCTCACAAGTAGAAATTGAATTAAATGGCGTGGGAGATAATCCTATTTTCTTCCCAGAAGAAGATATGGCTTTATCAGGAGCAAACTTTCAAGGAACTCCTGTAGCGGTGCCGATGGAAATGGCAGGCATGTCAATTACTATGGTTTGTGTAATGTCTGAACGACGACTGAATCGATTAAATAATCCTGCTCTAAGTGTTGGACTACCTCCATTCTTAACAAAAGGCGCTGGAATGTTTTCAGGCTTAATGCTGAGTCAATATACAGCTGATATGCAGATTGTGGAGCAAAAGATTCTTTCTGCACCAGCTGCGATTCAATCTATTCCTGCTGCTGCTGATCAGGAAGACTTTGTATCAATGGGAATGAATACTGCAATTAAGAATTTTCAGATTATGGATAATGCTTATGGAATACTTGGTATAGAATTTATGGCGGCAGCTCAGGCTTTAGATTTTAGGGAGTATAAATTTGGAGCAGGTGTTCAAAAAGCCAAAGATGTGATTCGGAAATATGTTGATTTTCTTGAAATTGATCGGCCGCTTTATAAAGATCATACCAATATGAAGGAACTAGTAAAAAATACTGAAATATTGATTGAAGTAGAACAATTAGTAGGTGTCTTAGAGTAATAGTAGGTGTCTTAGAGTAACTAGGTAAATGTTTTTTTTACTCTGTCACTATGATGGAGTATTAGTTATTTTGTGTAATTTCAAATGGATATGAGGAAGGATGAAACATTTTTCAGTTTTATAGGTAAAATACCTATTGCATATTTAAGAAAATTTCTTACATTTGTACTCGAAAAAAATGATTGCATATGAGCTATTTTACTATTAAGAAAATTGAAAAGTGGTCAAAAAATAAGGAAACATCAAGGTTAATTGATGCCTTGAATAGTGAAGATTCTGAAATTCGAAAAGCTTCAATTTTAAGCTTAGGGTCAATTGGTGATGCTGTAGCATTAGAGTCGTTGCAATATATTATTGATAATGATACCGATGAGTTTGTAAAGATGACTGCTGAACAAGCTATTGTGAATATTCGCAAAATAGGAATTGATACCCGTATTAATTTGGAGCCTATTCAATTGAAGCTTGCTTATAATTTGAATATATCATAGAAACTATTATAGAAGTTATTGAAGGAGTTAATTAATTTTAGCTCCTTTTTTTATGCCATTTACTTTGTTTGGGGTAAGTAATTTCCTACATTTGCGGCTTGTGAGTAAAACTAATAACAAATTAATAAACTATATACATATGAAAAAATCAATTTTATATTTTGGTCTAATTCTTAGCCTAGGATTTCTTTCTTCTTGCGATGATGCAACAATAAAGGATGAGTCAAATGAAGAAACTGTAGAAGGAAATTATCAAACTGTAGAAGGTTCAGATTTGAATGTATTCTCAAATGTAGAACTAACAGCTGACATTTCACATCTTTCTGCAAATGAAAAAGAAGTGTTGAAATTAATGTTCAAAGCTGCCTCTCTTATGGAGGATATTTATTGGCAAGAGGCTTATGGCGATCGTGACGAATTATTAAATGGAATTAGTGATGAGCAATTGAAGCTTTTTACAAAAATCAATTATGGACCATGGGATCGCTTAGATGATAATAAGCCGTTTATTCAAGGCTTTGGTGAAAAACCTGCTGGTGCAAACTTCTATCCTGCAGATATGACTAAAGAAGAGTTTGATGCTTTGGAAGATAAGAATAAAGAGAGTTTATATACTCTTATTCGTCGTAATGAAGAAGGCAATTTGAAAGTGGTTTGGTATCATGAAGCATTTAGTACTGAGGTTGAACAAGCAGTTGCCTTATTAGAACAAGCTTCTGAATTAGCTGAAGATGATGGCCTAAAGAAATATCTTAGTTTGAGAGCTGAAGCTCTATTGACTGATGATTATAGAGCATCTGATATGGCTTGGATGGATATGAAATCTTCAAATATTGATTTTGTGGTTGGGCCAATTGAAAACTATGAGGACCATCTTTTTGGTTATAAAGCCGCTCATGAAGCATTTATCTTGATCAAGGACGTGGAGTGGAGTAATAGGTTAGCACGATTTGCCAAATTCTTACCTCAGATGCAAATGGATCTTCCTGTGGACGAAAAGTATAAAAAAGATGTACCAGGATCTGATGTTGATCTGAATGCCTATGATGTGGTTTTTTATGCGGGCGATTGTAATGCAGGCAGCAAAACTATTGCCATTAACTTGCCTAATGATGAAGTGGTTCAGAAGAAAAAAGGTTCACGTAAATTGCAATTGAAGAATGCCATGAAGGCAAAGTTTGATAAAATCTTAGTTCCAATAGCCGATGTGTTAATTACTGAGAGTCAGCGTAAGCATATTAAATTTGATGCGTTTTTTGCGAACACCATGTTCCATGAAGTATCTCATGCAATGGGCGTAAAAAGAGTTATTACAGATACTTCTATAACTTGTAGAGTTGCTTTGAAGGAGCAATATTCAGCTCTTGAAGAAGGTAAAGCTGATATCTTAGGATTATATCTTGTAACAAAATTATATGAAATGGGTGAACTTCCAGGAACTGATTTACACGATAATTATGTAACTTTTATGGCAAGTATATTTCGCTCAATCCGATTTGGTGCTGCAAGTGCGCATGGAAAGGCAAATATGATACGTTTCAATTACTTCTTAGAGAATGGCGCCTTTACGCGTAATGAGGATGGTACTTATACTGTCAATTTTGAGAAGATGCAAGAAGCTTCAAAGGCAATTACAATTGATATTATTGGACTTCAGGGAGATGGTGATTATGAAGCTGCAAAGGCTTATGTTGAAAAATGGAGTGGGATTAGACCACAACTAAAAGAAGATCTTCAGCGACTTACGGATGCTAATATTCCCAAAGATATTTACTATACTCAAGGACCTGAGGTTTTAGGATTGTAGGAATAATTCGATTTAGAATATAAAAAGAGCTTTACGTAACGTAAAGCTCTTTTTATTTTTAAAAATATTTATTAAGAATTATTCTTAATTATTTGTGAAATTCAAAATATTGTTTACTTTTGCGTCAAATTACTATATGGTGGTAGTATATTAAACTATGAGACTTTCAAAAACATCGGAATATGCACTTAGAGTATTGAGTTTTATGATAAACTCTGATATGCAAGTGTTTTCTGCAAAGTATTTAATAGAAACGTTAGGAGTCCCAGATAAATATTTAAGGAAGTTAATGACTGATTTATCTAAAAATGGTTTTATTAGAAGTATGCAGGGTAGAGACGGAGGCTACACCTTTGCAAAGAATGCCAATAAGATATACATCTCACAAGTTATAGAGGCAGTTGAAGGTATGGATCGTTATAAGGGATGTATTATGGGTTTTGGTGAATGCAGCGATGATAACCCTTGTAGTTTGCATGAAAATTATGCTCCAATAAAAGATCAGTTAATTAACTTTTTATCTACAACCGCTATTTCAGAACTTAAAAGTACAAATGTACTGAAGTTCTAATTTTTTGAGTATAAATACTATCTAGAGGTAGTATAAAACATTTATATAATAAATTATTAACAAAACAACAAAAACTATGAAACAAACATTACTAGACAAGTTTATGAGCAAAAAAGGACTCTATACGAGTTTCTGGTTCATAGCTATTTTTATGGTTACTGCTTTGATTTATTTCACAGCAAACCTACAAAAAGAAGTGCCGCCGATTGCCAAAGAGGTGAAGTCGGTGTCGGGGGAAGTGCTTTACACCTACGATGACGTAGCCGAAGGTAAAGGTTATTTCCAACAATTTGACCTTATGGACTGGGGATCCATGCTTGGAATGGGAGCCTATATGGGGCCTGATTTCTCAACGGAATTTTTCCATCACAGAGCGGTATATCTTTATGAGTTTTATGCACAAGAGATATATTCTAAATCGGAAAAAGAGCTCGATGATATGGAGCGAGGATTTATTAAAGAACGTGTAAAACAAGACTTCCACCAACAGACAAAGCTATTAGAAGAAGGAGTGACCTACACTGATGCATCGGCTGAAGCATATAAGAAAAACGTAATTCACCTTACTAAAATGCTTGTTGAAGGCGACAAAGACAGAGCATTTCCAGGTGGTGTAATTCGTCCTGAAGAGGCAGTGAAAATTGCTGCATTCGTAGATTGGTCTCAAATGGTAGCATCTTCTATTCGTCCTGGAACTGAAGGCACAAGCTCTGAAAGAACATGGTCAAATAACTGGCCTCCTGAGCCACTAGTTGATCAGGACACTTCTTATAATAATCATATTGTTTCTCTATGGGAATTCCTATTATTATGGGTATTATCTATTGTAGTTATCTTTTTAACATATGAGTATTTACTCAAAAAGGATAAAGCAGAAGATTTGCAACCTGCAATGAAAATCACTAAGATGTTTCCTTCTCAAAAGAAACTTCTAAAGTACGTGCCTATAGTATCACTACTATTTGTAGTACAGGTATTTTTAGGAGCTTACTTAGCTCACCTTTATGCTAGCCCAACCGAGGATTTTATATTTTCTCAAAGTTGGTTACCATTTAACGTAATTCGTTCGATGCACACACAACTTGCTATTTTATGGGTTGCTGTAGGTTGGTTAGTTGGTGGATTACTAATAGCACCTTGGATTGCCAATAAAGACCACAAATTTCCATGGCTAGTCGATATACTTTGGTTAGCATTATTAATTGTTGCAGTTGGTTCCATGGTAGGACTTTATATGGGTGCTACAGGTCAAATGCGTGAAACTTGGTTCTGGTTAGGAAACGAAGGTCGTGAGCTATTAAACTTGGGTCGTGTATGGGATATCGGACTCCTTATAGGATTGGTATTTTGGTTCTTATTGGTGATTAGCTTAATAAGAAAGGCATCAACAAACAATCCTATTGTAGGAACTATTATATGGTCGGCATTTGGTATTGCAACACTTTACATTGCAGGTATGATGCCACTACATAAAATTGAACCAAATTTTACTGTTGATGATTACTACCGTTGGTGGGTAATTCACCTTTGGGTAGAATTAACGTTTGAGCTATTTGCTGCAGGTACTATTGCATTCTTTAGTGTTTCCTTAGGACTTGTTTCACAAAAAGTGGCCGAAAGAATTATGTTCTTCGAGCTTTTCCTAATGATGTTAGCAGGAACATTAGGTGTTGGACACCATTATTGGTGGCAAGGACTTGATGAATATTGGATTGCAATCGGAGGAATATTCTCTGCTATGGAACCACTACCGCTAGCCTTAATGGTCGTCGAGGCCTGGAAAAACTATAGAGAAAAACGTGCTGCTGGTGGTGAAGTTAATGAGTTTACTACACCATTTATGTGGATTACAGGTTCGGTGGTTCTTAACTTTATCGGAGCAGGAGTATTTGGAATGATAATTAATACGCCAACAATTTCATACTATTCTCATGGTACATACTTAATTATGCCTCACGGACATACTGCACTTCTTGGTGCATTTGGTTATGTTTCTATTGCATTCTTATATATGACCTCAAGAGCAAACGCTCTTGCAAATGGATATATTTGGAATGATAAATTAAGTAAGCTGTCTTTCTGGTCATTAACAATCGGTGTGTTACTATTCTCACTACCAACTATGATTATTGGTTTGGAGCAAACAAGAGCTGCTGCTGAAATGGGTTACTATTTCACACGAACACGAGAAGCACTTCAAGGAATGGACGGATGGATGTGGTTTAGAATCCTTCCTGATGCTATGATGATTGGTGGTGCAGTTGGAATCTTTGTTGACCTGTTTATGAAAACATTTATGGGTAGAAAGGCTGCATAAAATTAGTATAGTTTTTAAAAATGGTTCAAGCTAATTTTGAAGCTTGAACCATTTTTCTGCTAAAATATTATTGCTATCTATTTTGTGTTTTAATAAATAGATGTAAATTTGAAAAAATAAAAAAATAGGTCAAATTGAAGAAGCTCCTTATATTTCTTATAATAGTATTATTCAGCACTTTTGCTATTGCTCAAGTAGAGCAAAATAATAATGTGCTGCAAAACGATACTATCGAAAATAGCTCTAAACCACAACGCGATAGTTTGGTTATGAAGCTGATTCGGATGAATGATAAGGTTTATAATGTGATGAAAGTAGTACCAGCTCCTATATTTTCATATAGTACTGAAACGAGTTGGGTATTTGGTTTAGCTAAATTTAACGCCTTTGATTTAAATAAAAAGGATACAATCTCGGAAGCATCATCAGTAAGCGAAGTGTTTGGAGCTTCCTTTAATGGACAAATGTATCTTGATGTAATTGCCAATTTTCATTGGACGGAAAATAAGAATATTGGAGAATTAGTATTTGGATTGGAAAAATTTCCTCGTCAGTTTTGGGGCGTGGGAAACGAAATTGACCAAGATACATCAGCGCTAGTAACCAAGAGCTTTCTACAAATGGTATTCAATTATAAAAGAATGGTTTTACCTAATTTTTATATTGGAGTTAAATACAGTTACTATAATGTTTTTGACATTAAATATAAGATAGACAGTCTTCATCATGCTGAGGTTTACCGCGGTTATGATGGTGGTCTTAATTCAGGATTTGGGACTATCATAGCTTATGATACACGAGATAATATTTTTAACTCGTCAAATGGAATGTTTGTTCAGTTGGAAACGGAATTCTACTCAAAGGCTTTTGGTAGTAAATTTGTTTTTAATCGTTACAAACTTGATGTTCGTAAATTTCACCCAGTTAGGAAATTCGTTTTTGCATATCAAGTATTTACTGAGTCAAATTTTGGTGATATTCCGGTTTATTCAAAAGCTATGATGGGAGGGTCATATCGTATGCGAGGCTATTATGAAGGACAGTATCGTGACAATGTGATTATTGATGGACAGTTTGAAGTTCGGAGGCATTTATTTTGGCTAATTGGTGCGGTAGCTTTTGTTAGCGTTGGCGAAGTAGCACCTACTTATGCAGATTTTAATTCGAAGAATATAAGGATAACTGCTGGTGGTGGATTACGACTAATGGTGGATAAAGTACATAAAACAAACCTTCGGTTTGATATGGGTTTCGGTAAGAACACTTCTACTTTTTTCTTTGGCTTTAGTGAGGCGTTCTGATTATTTGTTTTGGAAACATATTCTTATGAAATCTTAATTGATAGAATGATGTCATTGCGATGTGTTATAATACTTTTTTGAACAACTTTCTTACTCATCCACCAAATTCATATAATCTTCATAGCGGTTTAAAATGTGTACTACATAATTATAGGGTTCGTTTCCACGGCAATACCCATACTTCACCACAGGATCGTGATAATATTGGGGGTTAGCTTTTAGTATCATAAATGTGTCAGTACTTTCACTCCAAATATTCTCATCTTTGCCATTTTTCTTTGCTAATTTTCGTGCATCTGATACATGTCCAAACCCTACATTATAAGATGCCAACATAAATTTGGTTTTCTCTTCTTCGGCCATTCCTGCATCATCAAACTGCTTTTCAATCCACTTCAAAAAAGCTACTCCTGCTCGGATATTATCGTCAGGGTTAAAAGGCTTCTCAAGGTTGAATCTTGCTGCAGTAGCTGGCATCATCTGCATAAGTCCTTGAGCTCCTGCCCAAGAAATGCTTTTAGGATTAAAGCGTGATTCTTGATAAATCATACTTGCTAATAATCGCCAGTCCCAATCGAGCTCTTTTGCATATTTTTTGATAATCTTATCATAAGGTGAAAGTTGTCCGCCGCGACTTGGAAGGTTCTTCTTGTCTTTATAAGAGCTGGAATGAGTCGTTTTGAAATACTTATTATTTAGTACTGCATATTTCGTACTATGAGTACAGTTACTTAGCCATGAATTGATATAGTTTCTTAGTGAGTCCGCTTTAGGAGGTACTGCCCAACATAGTTTTTGTTCCACGGTGAGCGAAATATGATAATCTAAATTTCCAACAAATGCTTGATTTGCCATTGCCACTCGAGCATCACATACTGTATAATCAATCTGGCCAGATGATACCATTAGAATTAACTCTTCTTGAGTATGGAAACTGTCAGGTAAAATATTGAACTCAATCCCAGTAATGTCTTTAACATGTTCCAATTCGCTTTGAAAAATACTTCCTTTCTGAATATGAACTTCTTTTCCATCTAGATCGAGGGCACGTTTTAGAAATTTTGTTTTTTTTGCTTTTTTTCCATAAGCCCTTTTACGTTGAACAATCACCTGTTTATTGTAACCTACTGGGAGTGTGAAATTAATAAAACTATTTCGCTGTTTTGTATAAGTTAAGTCAATAGCAAGTATATCAGCCTTGCCTGCATTTAACATTGCAATAGCACTGTCAATGTCATCTTCCACAATAATCTCTAATTCTACATCTAACTTTTTACTAAGTATTTTAAGCATATCATAATGCATTCCCATAGGTAAGCCCTTATAAATAAAGTATCCAGTTGTATTGTTGTGGGTAATGGCAATAAGTTTTCCACGTTGAACAATAGAGTTTATACGCCAAGCAGCTGGCTTTGCAACTTCAGAATCAGAAGTTATTTCAGAGGAGGTTTGCTTATGGTTTTCTGAAGTTTCCCATATAATAGAAAACACAATCACAATCAAACCGATTGCAATTGCCAAACTAAGTTTTGGATACGACTTCAAAAAAGATAACATAGAACTAAATTTGTTGAGGCTAAAGTAGTGGTTTCTTTTCTATGTGGGCAAAAAAATCATATTTGGATATTAACAAACTTGAAAAACGAATAATAATAATGACTGTACTACAGCATTAATTTAGTTACTAATTTCGGTAATCCAACTCCAGCTTTTTCTCTTAAGCAAACCAAATTTTTATAGTTCAATTCTCCAGCATTGGGGTCAATATAGTATTTTGGAATTTCAGTATTAGCATACGAAATAAGCCCTGCAGCTGGATATACTTGCATAGAAGTGCCAACAACAATTAGAATATCAGCTTGTTGAATAATTGGTATAGCTGCCTCAATCATAGGAACAGCCTCGCCAAACCAAACAATATGTGGGCGTAATTGGTGTCCATCTTCTGCCTTATCTCCAAGTTTCAACTCCCAATGATCCATCTCATATATTAAATCATCATTATCTATACTACGTACTTTCATCATTTCACCATGCAAATGCAGGACATTTGAAGAACCAGCTCGCTCATGGAGATTATCCACATTTTGGGTTATAATTTGTACATCAAATACTTTTTCCAAATCTACTAAGGCGTAATGCCCTGCATTGGGTTCTACCTCCATCAGTTGTTTGCGACGTTGATTATAGAAGTCAAGTACTAATTGTGGGTCTCGCTCCCATGCAATTGGGCTCGCTACTTCTTCTATATTATACTGCTCCCATAAGCCACCCATATCGCGAAATGTCATTATTCCACTCTCGGCACTCATCCCAGCTCCGCTTAATATTACTACTGTTTGCATATCTTAGACCATTAGGTTTGTATTTTGAAATATAAAAATACAACATTTATCATTATTACTATAACTTCATTAGATGTTTTGTATTGAGAAACTAAACAATAATTGTTATTTGTGATATTTAATAATGCCTATTTTTGCATAAAGTGTGTTATAATAAGAATTATACTTTGACGAAATATTTTTGATAAATCATGTCTTATTGAAGTGTCAGAATGTGTAATTTTGTTGTTAGTAACATCTAATACAAAAGGAATTATAAGTTTAAGCTTAAATAAAACAAATAATAATGACTAAGTTATTGAAAAAGGATGCTTTACGTTACCATATGCAAGGCAAGCCAGGGAAAATAGAAGTTGTTCCTACAAAACCGTATTCAACTCAAAGAGATTTATCATTAGCCTATTCGCCAGGGGTAGCATATCCATGTTTGGAAATTGAAAAAAATGCTGACGATGCTTATAAATACACAGCTAAAGGAAATTTAGTTGCAGTAATTTCTAATGGTACAGCAGTTCTTGGTCTTGGTGATATTGGAGCCTTGGCAAGTAAACCTGTTATGGAGGGTAAGGGATTGTTATTTAAGATTTTTGCTGATATTGATGTATTCGATATTGAAG
>Ga0164315_10002416_pt1 | contig 14304 bp, 19 predicted proteins | sample GuaBasSedimGuay6_FD_113737 | JGI IMG/M metagenome (GOLD analysis project Ga0164315, IMG submission 113737) | Subseafloor sediment microbial communities from Guaymas Basin, Gulf of California, Mexico - Guay6, Core 4569-2, 0-3 cm | ecosystem: Environmental > Aquatic > Marine > Hydrothermal vents... | reverse complement strand
ATTGATAACAAAGGAAACTCCGTTGCTGTTAGTTTGGATATATCAAAAACTATCGCTGGGATTGTTGCAAGTATTTTATCTAAAATTGTCTTAAAATAAACAAAGAAACCACTGACATTAATCTTTGGTATATTTACTTTATGGTCTGGATCATAGCCTCCTATCTCTGAATATAGTAACTGTATACTTTCGTTAGTATACCATGTTGCATCGGCATAACAAATACCCTCGGTAGTGTTTGCTATTGCCTCCAAATCTGGGAGAGTCCAAGCAAAATCATATTCCGACCAATCTAAATCACTGATAGGTAAATCTGATAATGCGTCAAAAAAGCTTACCGCTCCACCAAACACGGTAATATGAATTGTTTTAATATTGTCCGTCACAGTGGTGTTTGTTACAAGTATATTTGCGTTAGGCATAACCACTAACCCATTTAACAAAACCTCGGCTTTAATTAGATTGTACGGTGCACTTGAAGTGTGTCCAAATTCGGGTAGCTCAATACCTAATACCGTCAAGTTTTTTATTGTGGCAGGTAAGGCAATCTCACTTGTATTGTCAGCCTCCCTGGTTTCTAAATCGCTTAAATTATGAACAACTTTATTTATGAAGAATTCGTTTTCAGCATCCTCATGCAAATCTACAAAAACTCCATTTATTTTTATCTGTAAACTTAATTGCAAACTCATACATTTGGAAGATTAAAGTTTTTAGGCAACCGTATTCTAATTGTAATATCATGCAGTCCATCTCTGGAGTTATACGGTGTGGAATAATCACCGGAAACAATAACTCTTATTTTCTCTCCACCTGTATTATTTAACCATACATATACAAAAACGCTGTCTTTAATTTCGTGCAAAGCTTTTAATTGGGCGATTGTAAGTTTTTCTGCCAATAGTAATATTTCGGTATTCGATTCCCAAACGATACGGCCTAAAACATTTTGAGAAACATCTAATGAATCATTCAAGGCACTCTCAAAAACAATACCCTCACCGGCTTGTTTATTTAATTCCTGACTAACTTGAAACAGCCAAGTATCGAAAGCTCCAGAACTATTAATCCATTCAAGCATTAATGGATTGGTACACGGTTCTTTTATTTCATATAATAATTGCTCACTGATGTTTTTTGTATTATCTGGCAGGTCTGGATACAGCAAAGAAGCAATATACTTCGCCCCAATAGGCCATCCGGATAACTCAAGTTTATTTATTCCTATTCTCGGAATTTTCCAAACAATATCCGTTTCACTAATTAAGTTTTTATTTACATCATAGTACCTTACTTTTTCACCGAGCTGAGTAGCCCCATCGAACCTTTTTGTCCACTCGCTGTCTACTACAAAAGAGACCTGTTTCGTCCAACCTTTCCAAACAACCGGATTAAGAAACTTTGTTAACATTTTACCTTTAGGTTCGTAACTAAGTAAATTCTCCCACATAGCAGAGCCTCCAATGTCCAATAATTGCTTCTTTGCGATTGCTAACAACAATCCCTCGTCATCGACACTATTCTGAATAACTCCGTCATAATATTCCTTGTATCGCAATCTTATTCTGGGATTAAAATTTGCTGCGAAAATAGGCTCAACAAAGTCCACAATATCTAGAAACAATCGACCTGCATTATCCACATTATACGGAAAGTCTCTATTAATAATTACTTCGCCAGATTCATCATTGATTATTGTTACTAAAACTTTGTAGTCTGACCGGCTTGTTAGGTTGTTTAAGTAACCGCCCCCACTACTCTCTGTGTATAATTCATTTAATAATAATCCCACCCTATCAGAACCGACATAATATACAATTTCTAATATAGTTCTGACAAAATCAAAGATTGGCGTTTTTAAATATATTAAGTCCCCAACATTAAATGAACTACTAAGATCGCCACTACCTTCAGGCAAATAAGCTTCAACATATTCCAATCGGTATCCTGTGGTTTGAATTTGATAGTCCTGTCTTAAAAACTCATAAGGAATTTGAGAAAGTCCTGCGATTACATTTGCTTTTAATTGTTCATTAGGATTGAGGATGTAACCGCCCTGAATAGATGTATCCGTATAAGGTTCTGTCGTGTCTATTGTTGTGGTACTCCCTGGAAAACCAACTGCCGTTATAGTAACTGCCCCAATAAAAGCTTCGTGATTAAGGTATAAGGTCTCCCCAATAGTAAAGTTTCCAGTGACATTTCCATATTTAGCATCAATAACAATACGTAAAACATCAACGTTTGCCCTAATATCCTGTAACTCATACCCTTTAGGACTTGAAGTTGTGTTTTTGCAAGTGCCACCTAATTGATTTACCGTGAAATTAGCCACCACATCAGTATAAATATAAAAGGATGTTGCATATCCCGTGGAAGTAATTTTTGCGAAACCTTTAAAAGCAATATTATCAATATACAGTAAATCATTAACGTTAAAAACGGATGATAAGTCCCCGTCCTCAGTTATAATAACCACACGAATTATTCCGCCTGAATTCTCCAAATGTTTAACAGCATACTCCCTTGGAATAACTCGAACCGGATTTTTTACTAATGTTAAACTCATAATTATTTTTCTTTAAAGGTTCCGTTTTTTGTTAAGCTTTCGACCATTACATCATTGACTTCTTTACCGACTGCATCTGCTATCCTGTTAAGCCACTTATCTGATTTCGAATTAATAACCATTTCTATATTTTGCTTCTTCAACCGTGGTTGGTCAGTACCCTCTTTTGCAATCTTGCGACCTATTAAAAAAGCAAGCGACTCAATACTGATGTCATCTGGAACTATTCCTTTATCTACTATCCACTGTTCAATTGCTTCTTTAGGTGGAAACTTGCCTGCATTTCGACCTGTCAAAGGATACGGCATATAATCGACTTCGTTCCCAATCCTCACATGATTCTTTTCGGTTAAGTCTACATAATATCCACTAACAGAATCCCCAGTGGCAATCCGGTTATTCATAACCTGCCACTCCTCAAACCACGAGACTATATCAACTCCCCACTGCAAAAGAAAATCCTCTATCCGTGTTGGTCGCCCAACGCTTGATTTTACATTAACACTCATTACGGTTTATTGGTAGTTCGAATCTAAGATTAACACCGGTTAAGGTCTGGTCATAGAGCTTCACTTGGTCTAACATATCTATTATGTAGTTATTTATATCAGCTGCCTGAGAAGCTCTTAAATCACCTACTATTTTGTCATGAAGAATATCTGCAATCTGCATACAAGCATCGCGAATAATATCTCCATCGTTATCATCGTCATCGAAATCTGCAAGCTGTAAGATTTTTATCTCAACTGGCCATTCACGAACAATGCTATTTGTGACAGAATGTGTGATTGTTGGCAGGTTGTTATAGATGCAAGCTGTTAATCCGTACAAGTCTATCTCATCTATACTGATATTTGCTTCTTGGTCAGTAGCTCGTAGGTAATAAGTATCTTGGATACTATTTACTGCATCCTGTATAATGCTATTTACTATCATTCTTGATATATTTAAATGGTTCGGTACTGCCTTTTATTACAACCCATCCTATTATAACGAATACAATGAACGCTAAAAAGAAACCTAACAGGAAAGAACTTGCATAAATTGCCCAACTAATTTGTATCATATTATTTCGGTTTTTGATTAAGTTCACGCCTTACATTTTCGGCACGTACTTGATATGTTGATTGTTCGTAATACATTAATAATAAACTATGTGTGAACCCTGCTTCAAGGTTAAAAACTTCTTCATGAGTATAAGCACCGCCTGAGCGTGACACAATACTATCTATTAATTCTAAGTCTTTAAACCGAGTTAATCTTTCAGATTTAGCCAGTTTCGATATGATTTCCCCCTCTGGACTTTGTGTTGATGGAACGTCACCAAACTGCTTTTCCCAGTTCTTAACAAATGTCCAAAGTGAAGAAAAAAAAACCGTGATAAGGCATAAACCTCAAGTCCGTTTTCCTCCATGAGTTCTTTCTCTATTTCGTCCACACGTTCTGCATCGTATATCTTCACGTCATCAATTACAGGATGCATGCCGATAGCCACAGACTTACACATATTGGCAACCATGCTTTCTTGGTCGGCTGCAACCTGTGATAATAAAACCTTTTGTCCTACCATCATCTTATTGAAATCGGTTGGTACTTCATAAAGCTTTCCCTTAAAATTAAAGTGAGACGGTTGTTTAAATTTCTCCCAATCCGGTGGCGCAAAGATAAAAGCCACACATGCGAAAACAGCTTCTTCAAGTCTTTTGTCTTTTGCGCTTTCCACTATGCTTAATTCCATACCGAGTAGAATCGAAAACAATTCCAACACGTTTTTTTTATCCGTTAATTCTATGTCAATGAGCTGCTTTGCTGTTATTTCACTCCACTTACTCGGTGATACAACCTTGCTTTTATTGTTAATTGTCAGTTCAATCAATGTTAAAAAGTGTTAAAATGATTAATAATCTATTTTGAACGAATCTTAATAACAGCCGTTTTTCTTAATTCTCAGCTACTATTTATGCTTTTAATATATCGTATTGCGACACGTTGAGAACGTTCTTTAGAATCGCTTTCCGCTACCAGTAAGGCTTCCAGAGCAACACAAAAGTTAAAGAAAGTTAAAGATTTGGTTTATATCATTTTGTATAAATCCCTTAAAGTTTGCCGTCTTTTTGTCCTTGAACCTACCAACCGTTTGTCTTTTGCCATCCGTTGCTTTAAGTCAGTCTTTTGCTTTTCAGTTAGTGTCAAAAGGTCGATGGCCTTAAAGATTTTTACAAACTTTTCTGGAACATAAACCTCTCTTTTTTTGATTCCTATCCACTCAAGGAACTTTCTCATAATTCTCCTTTTACTTGTTTATTCCTGACTCTGGTAATATCTTTTTGTGGAATGTTTTCGTTTGAAACCCACTCGAAAGAATGCAGACAATTGTACCCACCGGCATAAACAAAAATACTATCTTGGTCAGTACCTTTTATCATGCCTGCCCAATCGTTATTGCTCTCAACCGGCCACCGCTTTATTTCGTCTTTATGGTAATACGTTTTCGTGAAAGCGAAGTCGTGCTTTGCGCAAAAGTCACGCCTGTCAGATTCTGATGCTTTCCTTACATATTTTGCCCAGATGAATCCGGTACTTTCGTTATACAGTTCATTGAGACTTCGTGAGAATATTTGCAGCTCGGTATATCCTTTAGGTGCTAAATAGGTTTCAAACCTGTCTGTTATTCGATACTTAATATCATTGTACGTGGCAGACCTTGTAGAACCCGAAACAAGATGAGTGTTCAAAGCATCCATTACCGGATTAAGAATATTCTCGTTAATCGCAGTTTGGTTCATGCTCTGTATTATATTGCCGTGTGCTGAATTAGCCATGGCTTTTCCTTGCCGTATTAATTCGTAATCTAAGAATATACCACGGTTCTCATACTCCTCAACATACATGGCATTAATCTCATATACAGTGTCGGCAAGTGTCGTCAATCTTTGGTGGAAAGTATTCGTGTACATCGCAGATGCCAGATTTATCCCAATGGCATTTGCGATACTGCGATTAAACTCACTGTCCACTAAATGTCCACTTTCGTCTGCTTCCATCTGTACCATAATGCGACTTTCGGCAAGTCGGAAACCGTATGTTCCAGTTTTTGCTAATTCATCTCTGAAAGTATTAACGTTTGCAGTTATTAAATCATTGATGTTTTCCATGGGTTCAAAATTACAACATTTAATAGTTTTTTCCAACTTCGCTGAATTGCTTACTTGTGAAAGAGAAACCTTTTGACCGAGAATATTTCTTGAAATCTGACTCGAAAGCCTTACATATAAAGTACCGGAAAGTGTCCAAGATATGCCCATTTTTCTCGTAGCTCTGCCCACTGGCATTCTTTATTCTGGACTTCAAGATTCCTCCATTTACATCTGCTTTACTTTCGATATAATCACTAATGGATTCAGTACAGTGTTCACCTATCGAGACCTTGAGGTGTTCATGCCTGTTTTCTAAGATATCGTTTATGAAATCTCCAGTGGCAGATACGATAGGATTTTTGCGAAAGAATCTATCTTCAATTCTATAATGGAATTCCTTTAGACCTAAAACATACAAGTCATAGAAAGAACGTTTTTGAGGGTCAATGCTATTCCGTGCCTTGGTTGTCTGGTCTCCATACAGGAATATCTTCTGGTCGTAATTAATCGAATTTAGCCACTTCGCAGTTTTCCGACCTGCATTAAAAGCTGAATTGTCAGGGTCACGGCAAGGCAGTTCGTGGACTTGCTCAACATTAAATAAATCTCCATACTGATTAATCTGCCAAAAAGTAACTGCAATATAAGGCAGTACGTTTGCATCTATTGAAACATGAATAGGACTATCTGGGACTACATCTAAGACACTCAAATGTTCTTCAAGCTCGAAAGCCCTTAAGAACTCTCCACCTGTCTTTAAACGAATGTTCCAGTTGCCTTCAACAAATACCTGATATTGGTAAGTAGGTAGGGACTTTAGATTCTCTTTATAAGTATCCGGTATGAAAGGATTGTCAAAGATACGCGCTTTTATAAATTTAACGTTTTCCGGCAAAGTATTCTCCATGAACTTGTCGTAAAACAGTTTCTTTACCCAACCGAAAGTAGGGTTCACAGTTCCAATAATTAGTGGTTTCGGTTGTTTATCCGTGTTAGGTATGATGTAAGAACCGGCACGCTCCACAGCTTTATAATAACTGACTTCTTGCAGTTCGTTTATTTCTTCAAGTAAGAAACCGTTCACTTCGAGACCTTTCCACCGGTTCAAATCTTTATCCTGAGAAAAATTCTCACCAAAGAATATAATCTTACTTCCATTCCGGAAAGTGACAATAAAATCCGTGAACTTAAGTATGCTATTTATCGGTTTTATTTTTTCCCATGACGGTATGGTGTTTCTTTTTATCGTAGACAAATCTTTCCTTACAACTACCCACCTGCTTTGAGGATATTGTTTGCATAGGATTATTAATGCTCCAAGTCCAGCATAAGTTTTACCAGAACGGATAGAACCACCGTAGATTATAGTGGTATAATCCTTTACCAAAACAGCTTCCAAGAAGTCTTCTTGCTGCTTAAAAGGTTCGAACAATACCTGAGTCGCCATTAAACTTCGATTTCTTTTCCACCGAGAATAAATACCTGCTTCATCGGTTCGCCATCGCTGGTAACATCCAATGCAGTTTTCGGCTTGTGGATAATATACTCCATTATTTCTTTAATCCTGCTCCATGAACCGTGCTTCATTGCAAGGTAAAATTGGTTCGCAGTTATCCTCATTATAACTGGTTTCGTATTGTCCTTATATACAGCTTGTAGCTCTTTCAAAGTATAGAACGCCATCTCCCCAAAAGTCTCTTTAATATCATCCGGATGGAAGCCTTTTTTACGCAACACATTATAAATTTTGCGTGGCTGTCCAGTCTTACAAATATTCTGTGGATTTTTATCGAACCCATTTGTCCGCAATCCTTTCCCAAAATTGTCAATTAGTTTTGCCATAATTCTTTTTATAAAGTAACTGCTTTCTGGTCTCCCAAGCCTGCTTATAAGTCGTGCCCTCAAATAGTTTTGAGAATCCGGTAATGTGCTTAAGTCGTAAAAGTTCCTCAGCTTCCATGCCCAACTCGTTACATATCGCAGCATCATCCCAGCCTTGGTCTAACATGTTAAAAACCATATTGGACATACCGTCAACACTATGCTCTCCACGTGCCCTGTTATGCCGTATTGTCGACGCCATCCGGTCATTGATATCCTTTTTAATAACAACCACTGGAAGATATCCCTTGTTGCGTTCGTTTATTTCTTTACTTGTAAGGCAAATATAGTACCTGTGGAATCCGTCAACAATAACATACTTGTCTTTTTTCTCATCGTAGATTGTCACAATAGGTTGCGTATATCCGTCATGTTTTATACTGCGATGGAGCAAGCTCATTTCCTTATTTGCAACTGAGTTAGGATTGTAATCGTTTGCCCTTACTTTGTCGATAGAAACCCACTGAACATTATCGACCGGTTGGTCTTTAAGTTCTGACATCTCATGAAGAAACTCCCTCAATTCGTTAATAAAAGCAATCTTATCGCGAGACGACTGGAAGCTCCCTCTTATCTGGTCTTTCAAAATGTTTAACATAATGGTCGATTAATTTATTGTATCCATGGCGATTTCTTTCGCCAATTTTCTTATAATTCCGGAAAGCAATAACGTCTGCATTTTTCTCAAAGTTACCTAATTTTACGGAATGATAGTCATTTATTATTATTGCCTTGACACATACCTTGTATAATCCTGACACCTCAGCAACCTCTTTATAAGTGTTATCCATGCGGTCAAAGATTGCTTGAAACTTTTCTCGGTATTCCGGTTTCGTTAAGTGCGAAAGCAGAAAGTCACGGTATTCTCTCCAGCTCGTAAACATACGTGGCAGCTCCTTTGGAGCATAGTTCATTTTTCCGGTGTGCTTGTATGTATTTATACCTTTGAGCCTTTTAGCAAGCTTATTCCACGTCTCTGGTTCGACTTCTTGTAGTAACTCCAAGTTCTTTAAGGCACTCTCATGATGCAGGTTTGAAACTCTCATGTTTTTTACCGGTGTGCCGTATCTATATTGGTAATCGTAAATTTTGCAATACGGCCACTTATTGTCATGGATAGCTTTCCAGACATCCGTATACGACCAATCGTAAATTGGATAAAAAGTATACGATTTTTTAGCCTTGTTTTCTATTTTTCCCCACGTGACATATTTGTACGTAACTGCATTTGTTAATCCCATGAGCCTTGCAGGACTTTCCTCAGTTCTGACACCACCGAGCTTCGCTACATTACCATCCGGAAACATGGCATCAACAATCTTTGGAAAGAATTCCATGAACCTATCCGTTCCAGAAATGTTTTCCTTTATGCTTATTGCATCCTTTTCACGTAGCCACTCCTCACCTTCGTCCCAACACATTAACCAAGCATCTTTGTGGCTTGTTGCATTAAATAACCGTATTGGAACTTGAAACCACAAAGGTTCTACATCTTTGTGGTACATTACAGTTTTTACATAGTCAATTGTGTTCTGGTATTCCGCTTCTTGGTCTAAAAATAGCACCTTTAATGGAAGCCGGTTTCTTTCTTTCGCAACCTGCATAGCCAAGTGGAAAATTACGGTACTATCTTTTCCACCTGAGAAGTTTACGATTACAGTTTCGAACTCGTCAAAGATGAAACGGATACGCTCCAGTGATTCCTCATAAACATTGTTACTTAGATATATTCTCATATTCTTTTAAATTGCTTATGTAAAATATCGGCTTTGGTAGTAACTTGAGAGCTATTCGGAATTAAATAACTGCCATCTTTAGCAGGTCTCGAAAATGTATCTACCAATCTGTTATCAGGATACGCCACATCCGGTGAATCTTTTATAAACTTCTTTCTTCCACCTTTGGACAATATCTTATGCACAGTACAACTACCTCTCCACCGATAATTCTCAAAGCCGTTCACATAACTAACAATGCTCCATTCTGTATTATCACACCAAAGATTTTTCTCTCCAATTTTAACAATAATATCTGCCAACTCCTTTCTCAAAAACATTCCTCCACCGGTATATACAATCTTTTGCTTAATTAGTTTGTCCACCATATGATAGTTTTTTACTTTTAGTTGGCTATTTACCCATCCCAAGCTTAAAATACCTATCCCTTTATTAGACTCTATTATTGAGAATCCATTATCGAACCGAGTTTTTTCTGATATCAACATATCATCATCTAAAGAGACAACAGAATAGTCAGGATACAGCTCTGACATTTTGCTCAGAGCTAAAACCTTGGAGTTATGCGCACCAATTCTTTCCTGCAAGTTAAACAGGTATGTGTTTGCTGGAACAATATTACTCAATCGTAAAACATCATCAGCTTTCCATTCTTGTAGGACTATAAACAATTCAGTGAATACTGTATTAAATTTGGACATACTGGCAATAAAATCTAACAGCATTTCTGGCCTGTCACCGGTGGATGATATTAATCCAAGTCTATTTATTCCCATATAAAATTAGCTTTAAAGTGACTACTCATTTTTGCTTTTCCACGTGCGTGTCTTAATGTAGATTTTAAATTACCATTGTGTTGAACAAGTACCGGAATATGAACATGAGTATTAATACTCTCTTTCCTTATCACCCATGTAAGGAAAGAATCATCATTTAGTCCATACCTCCATGCGTGCTTATGCTTAAAATTAAGCAATCGGTACTTTTTAATGTTTGCCTGCAAGGCCGGAATAATTTTAGCTGAGAACATTATCCCCATTGCTCCGTAAAAACTCTTATAATCTAAATAGTCACCATATCTCTTATTATTCTTTATCATCTCATATCCCTCGTCAAATAAGAAAAAGGAAACTATGTCCACGTTGAATCTGTCCATATGCTTGTGGACACTCGGCATGTAAGCTTCGAAATTTTTACACAATATAGCATCGTCTTGCAGGTGTAACCGGAAATCTGTGACAGGTATCTCAAGCATTTTTTCAAATGTTGGAAAGTTTCCCCGCTTCTGTTTATCCACCGTGATTGTCGGTTTATGGACGATGAATTGTTCTGCCAATTTAATTGCTAACTTTACTCTCTCAGGGACTGCTTGTATTGTGACTATCATTTATATTGCTTTTTAACTAATCTATAATTATTAAACTTCTCATAAACTGATAAGTCGTGCTTATAAATCTTGGTGTTTATCCCTAAAGCTTTATGAGTAACTGGGAAGTAATCGTTATCGTAATACATCAGGAATATCTTTCCTTTTGGAGATAACATTTTGAGCATCCTCATAGATTCCTTATACGGAATATAGCTTGGAGTTCCATAAAGTGAGACTATCGTATCGAACTTCTCCACCGGATAAAAGTCCTCAAGTGTCGTATTGATTACGTTTGCATCCGGATGTTTTTTCTTAAGTACTTCCAACATGCCTTTTGACATGTCGATGCCGGTGTAATTCTCAGTTTGTACATGGTCTAAAAGCAAGCCTGTTCCACAACCAATATCAAGCACCTTTCCAGTCGGCTTGCATAATTCGATTACCTCAGCATCCTCAAATAAACTTGCTTCGTCAGTGAATAATGTGTCGTAACTAACTGCTATTTTATCATAGTCAGTATCGTATTTTATCCGGTCTCGGTTTAGGATTATTGTATGATGTTTACCGTCAAGATTAATTGGAGCACCCATAGTCCAGTACTTGTATCCGTTTATATTGAGATACTTGAAAACACGTTTCCCAAATACTCCATCGTATCCGTGTTTCCGGATATACTCCACGAAGTAAACGAACTCCTCATCATGTTCCCATTCTCGTCTCACAGAATACCAGTGAGGATTGTATGGCATCGTTTTAGCGAAACGCCACCGTTGCCGTTCTATATATTTGATTATCTTATCCATCTATATCGAATTGTTCAAGACAATGTGGGCATACAACCGAACGCTTGTCTTTAGGTTTATCACTGAATTGGTTATCCAAACTTTCCTGGGTGCCACCGATATCGCTTGCATTGACATCGTCATAATCTGCATCCGGATTAACATTTGGCTCGAAGTTTCCGAAATCGAAACCCCACTCTGAAAGGTCTTTCAAGTCGAAATGCTCATGCAGCAAGTCGAAATCGAACTCTCCAGTATTTTTATTGCTACGAATAATATACTCACGCTCCTCAGATTCTGAGAGTTCTTCATCTGGAACACGAACGTCAATCTCGAAATCTTCACCGTGTTTTTCGATTAACAGGCTGACACGTTGATGCCCAGCAAGTATGTTATTATTGGTGTTTATGGCGGGTATTTCTGCAAGGCTAAACTTGTCAAGGCTTGCCAGCAAGTCCTTTTTTTGTGTATCCGTTAAGATACGTGGATTTATCTTGGACGGAATTAGGTCTCCAAGTAACCGTTTTTCTGTTTTCCAGTTCATAATGAGCTATAAGAAGCTCAGGCTTTCAGGGTGGTAGAAGTCCCTACTCACCCAAGCGAAAAAATAAGTTTCTACCACTTCAAAGGTAGGTATTATTTTTTAATTGAAAGCACTGCTTTTAAGAGTGCCGGTATTGTTGACATATAGCCTTCCTCATTTAAGATTACACTCGAAAGCATAAATAAAACTTCTTTCTTTGAAAACACTCGTTTTAAGCCTGTCAAATCTTTGGGGTATACTAAGACACTAAAAAACTTTAAAAGTCTCCCCATGCTTCTTAAACATTCTTTTAAATTGGTCTCAGTTGGTTCTAATAGGTATGCAGAAACTTTGTAGGCCAATATAATCTTTTCAATATCCTTATCGTAGCACCTCTTTTCATTCGTCACTATTCTGTAAACATCCATAAATTATAATTTTAAACTCGTTTATATTCCTTGCTAAATAATACTTAAAGCCATTCCGTACAACGGTGGCCTGCCAGATTTTCTGGTCTTTCGTTTGCTTGCCGTCCTCAGTTTTCATCTCTATCATATACGCTTTCCCTTTGTAGTAAAGAACCAAATCTGAACGCCCTTTTTGCAATCCCATGGCTTTATTCTTTGCACCGGCAATTTTATTCTTGCTATTATTTAAGTTATAGCATAACAGGCCACGAAGTTTCGGGAACTTATTGTGAAACCACACGTAGCAATCTGTCTGTATCCTATCTTCATTCTGGTCTGTCATGAGCTTTAGTTAAAAGCGAAACCCTGAGAGTCGATACGAGCGACTAACAGGGTTTCTATGAAAGGTTCATCAACCTTGTGCTTTCTGAGACTCGTATTCTCATGCTGCAAATATACTGATAATCTTGGACAAAAAAAAAGCACCCTAAAGTGCTTCAATCTCCTCATACATGTGTTGCCTTAAATCTGTTAGATTTATTCCTGACTCGTTGCTCAATTCGATTAATTCTAACAGTTTCCTACTATAAAAAGCTTTCGCATATAGCTTTTCGTTTTCGAGTTGTTTCTGAGCATCTAATTTCATGTTTTCCATAATTCTCTATTTTTAAAGTTAATACTAATTTTCTTGTTTTTTAAATATTGCTTACCGGCTTGCAATCCGGTAAGACTTGCGTTAGTTTTTTTCAGGATTTTACTTCGCTTTCTAGCAGGCCAAAAAGTCTCAAAAAAACTAACAAAAAAATACAACATAAACCATTTTGTTTAAACCCCGTTTTTGCGAGGGTTTCAGAGTTTTTACTCCTTTTTATTTTTCTGTCTCAGTATGTCAAAGAACCTTATTTTTAATCTTACTATATACAATATACATAATAAGTGGCTCATTTGCAAGTATTTATAGTTAAAGCTTGTTAAGGAACGTTAAGTGATGTTAAAAATTAATAATCTTTAACGTTCTCATTAACAGACGTTAAAAGGGTACTTGGCGTGCATTCTAAGCCATGGTCATTGGTGTCCGATAGTTTACCCTTACCGGATACCCTTGAGTGCTTTAGAATCGTTCTCATGTGCTATACTGTGAATTTCGATGTGGCTTATAAGCTTCGCTCTTTTATATCGTTCCATTTGAAATATACCCACCCTTTTTTATAGCCTTTCATCGCTGCATATTCTTTGAGTTGCGAAAGACTTGTAATCTGATGCAGTATCCAACCGTGCTTGTATCCCTTTACTATCCTGATTTGTTCGAGTTCTTCAATGGTTGCTTTATTGCGTGCGAAGTTTTGCACCTCAGATGGCGAAAGCTCTTTAAGAATCTTTTCCATTTGTTCTTTCGGTGTCGCCATAAACTCATGACCACAGTAAGGACATATACGAGCGTTGGCCGGAATCAGTGCGCCACATGACGGACACGTTTTCACTGGAGCATCACCTTGTTTTTTTGGTTTCTTTTCGATTTCCAAACTCCATTCTCTATCTGCATGCCACCATCCAAACCTTGCAATATTGCCACCGAAGTCCAAGATGGTATACCGTTCTTTGTTAGGATATATCCGTGAACCTCGGCCACACATTTGCAGGTATAAAGGCAAGCTCATTGTGGCACGGTTGATAACAATAGTCTCGATGGACGGCTCATCGTATCCGGTTGTTAGTATTCCTACATTGCACAGGACTTTAAAGTCGCCACGTTTGAAACCTGCTAATAGTTCAGCCCTGTCTTTTGAACCTCCATCGACATGCCGTGCTGATATCCCAGCCCTGTTTAATTCCTCACAAGCCCTTTTTGAAGTGGCTATCTTTGCCGAGAATAGTAAGGCTTTAGTACCATTGGCATATT
>Ga0164315_10002415_pt1 | contig 14306 bp, 10 predicted proteins | sample GuaBasSedimGuay6_FD_113737 | JGI IMG/M metagenome (GOLD analysis project Ga0164315, IMG submission 113737) | Subseafloor sediment microbial communities from Guaymas Basin, Gulf of California, Mexico - Guay6, Core 4569-2, 0-3 cm | ecosystem: Environmental > Aquatic > Marine > Hydrothermal vents... | reverse complement strand
CCTTCAAGCTGCTCAAGGTGCGGTACCAGAGGATATTCGTTGATCATTTTCACCCGGCACAACACTGGCGCATCTTCCGGCCAGCCTTCCGTTGCATCCAGCTTTAATACCTCACGATTGACTCTTACCAGTTGCGGAAAGCCCTGCGTGAGAATGCCAAAATGACCACTTTTAATTGCCCCGGTGCTGGAGAAAAAAACCACGATACGGGTCCTGCCTGTAGGCGCTGGCGCCTCTTTGCCAATCGTTCCTTCAAAGGATACAACCGGCAGTTCGCGACCGCTCCAGTTAATCGTGCCCAACATCCACTTCTCGTGACCCGGTTGCTCCGCCGGCTGTGTGTAGCGCACAACCTCAGCCACGCAGGCGCGCGGTACGATCAGTCGATCGTCCGAGAGCGGCACGAGCAGGCTGTACAGTTCTTCTGTGTCGTCAGTCACGCCAGCGTAACTCCCCGCTCTTCGAGCAATCTGCGAATGGCTTCAAGCAGCTCTGTTTCCTGATACGGCTTACCGAGGTAATCATTAACGCCAATTTCAATCGCGCGCGCGCGATGTTTATCGCCCGTTCGTGACGTGATCATAATTATTGGCACATCCGACACCCGGTCATCGTTGCGCACATGCGTCGCAAACTCGTAGCCGTCCATATTCGGCATCTCGATATCAAGCAGGATGATGTCCGGCTTCGCTTCCTGCATGACACTGATCGCATCCAGCCCATCCCTGGCAGTAATGACACGCAGGCCGTTTCGCTCGAGGAATTTCTCCATCACGCGACGCACAGTGATCGAGTCGTCGACGACCATTGCCAGCGGCCGCTCATCTGCAGGTGCCGGTGCAGCACTCTTGAGCTCCGCAACCGGCGCCCCCGTGCGGACCAGCGCATTAATATCGAGAATCAAAACGATGCTGCCATCGCCCAGAATTGTCGCACCTGAAATCCCCTGGATTCCAGCGAGTTGCGGGCCGACGGATTTGACCACGATCTCCTGGCTGGCCAGCATCTCATCGGTCAACAGGGCGGCCGAATGTTCACCGGCACGGACAAGGATCACAGGCACGAATGAATCATCTTCCGGCAGCGTCGCTGACTGGCCACCCAGGTACATCCCCAGATGGCGAAAACGATAAACCTGTTCGCCATACTCGTAGCTTGGCTCACTCTGGCTGAGCATGTTTTCAAGCTCAGCCCGGGCAATACGCGCAACACCCTCTACGGTGGGCAGCGGCAAGGCATAAACTTCCTCGCCGGTTCTTACGATCAACGCCTGCGTAATAGCAAGCGTGAATGGCAGGCGAATCGTGAAATTGGTTCCCTGCCCGGTGACTGACGAAATCTGTAATGAACCGCCAAGCTGTTTAATTTCATTGGCGACCACATCCATGCCAACACCGCGCCCGGCAGACTGTGTGACTTTGTCCGCCGTACTGAATCCGGGCGTCAGGATCAGTTGCATGATCTCATCGTCTGTAATCTTGCTGTCCGGCTTCAGGAGTTCTTTTTCAAACGCCTTACGTCGAATCGACTCTACGTCGAGGCCCGCACCATCGTCAGACACGTCAATGATCATCTCTGCACCTTCACGATGCAGACGAACAGTTATGCGGCCGGTTGCCGGCTTGCCCGCAGCCTGGCGAACTTCCGCTTTTTCGATACCGTGTACAACAGCGTTGCGCATCATGTGCTCGAAAGGCGGCAACATTTTGTCGAGAACCTGGCGATCAAGCTCCCCTGACGCGCCCTCGACGGCAAGCTCGGCTCGCTTGCCGGCCTCGGATGCCGCCTGCCTGACAAGGCGGGTTAGTCGCGGCACATGCCGTTGGAAGGGCACCATGCGCGTACGCATGAGACCATCCTGAAGTTCAGCCGTTACGCGGGATTGCTGCACCAGCAAGGTCTCGGCATCAGACGTCAACGTTTGCAGCAGGTCTTTGAGGCTGTCCATATCGGCAGCAGATTCAGCCAGTGCTCGCGACAACTGTTGGATGTTGGAGTATCGATCAAGCTCGAGCGGGTCGAAATCCTGTGCAACCAGCGTGTCCTGGTGGCTATGCATTATCTGCGCTTCGGTTTCCAGCTCCAGCTTTCTCAGTTGCTCACGCAGGCGCACAACTGTCTGTTCCATTTCATCGACATGAAAATCGATTGAATTGATCTGCTGGCTGAGTCGCGAATGATAAATGCTGATTTCGCCAGCCGCATTCAGGAGGTCCTCGAGAAGCTCTGCATCGATGCGGGCGAACTCCTGACGTGCTGCGCCACCACGTTTTGCCGGTGCAGCACGTACTTCTGCAGTTGGCTGGTCGACTGGCTCTGCTGCAGGTGCTTTCTTCGTAACCTTTTTCTTCGCCGTGACTTTTTTCGGCGCTTGCTCTGGTTCGACTTTTTCCGGCGTCTTTTCTTCTATCTGCTCCTGACCTTTTTCCGCAACCGGCGGCAACGCTTCCAGCGACGAAAGCTCTGGTAATTCTGTCGGCGAATCCTCCACCGGAGCCGGTCTCGCGGCCCTGGCAATCTCGTCAAGTTCATCATTGAGCGGCGTATCAACAATGACCATGCTGACAGTATCTTCCGGCTCGATCGTAAATTCGACGGTTTCCGGCTTCTCAACTTCAGCTAATTCTTCGGCCGGCGCCTCAATGAATTGCGGCGCCTCTGTCGCGGATACATCACCGGCATTGATGCTTCGAATACGTTGTTCGAGCTCTGTCGCAGCTGACACACTCTTGCCGGCAATGACGGTATCGCGCATACGGTGCAGCTCATCGATGCTCTGCTGCAGAATATCGTGAATCTGCGGATTCGCAGCGATCCTGCCATCATCAATATTGATTATCAGTGCTTCAAGTTCGTGACTGAGGTTACCCATTGGTGCAATGCCGGCCATTCGCGCACCGCCTTTGAGCGTATGCAAATGACGTTTGAGCTCCTCAACCTGTTCACGGGAATCGGTCCCTGTTTTCCAGCTGGACAATGCCCGATCAGCTGCCTCGAGCAGCTCGGCCGCCTCCTCAGAGAAAATCGCGGCAATTTCTGCATCAAAGGCCACTGCCTCCGGCGCCTCGCTCGGTTCCTCGGGAGCGGCCAGCACCTCGATTTCGACAGATTCGTCGTCCGCAGTTGTCGGTTCGACCGCGTTGGTCAGATTGGTCAGATGCTCAATGAGAACAGCGAAATCGGTACGACTCCTGTCAACCTTGTTGATATCGCCAACAATGGTCTCCAGCGCTTTTGCAGCTGCGCGCAATGCGCCCGCCCCGGATTGCTGGAAACCGATCTTGTAGTCGTAAACTCTGCGTACAAACCGGTTCAACGCACCGGCGACCGCAACGCCACGGTCGACATTGGCCATATTGGCGCTGCCGTGCAAGGTATGACACGCGCGATACAGTTTGTCTGTCACATGAAACGGCGCGTGATGACCATCGCATGCGTCAAGGTAATCGTTGATAACTTTCAGATGACCCGCCGTTTCCTTGGCAAATATATCCAGCAGTACCGGATCCATTTCCAGCGCGGCAGATTCCTCCGTCGCCTCTGTCGTCGCGGTCGCCGCGATCGTCAGGACAGCCGCGTTCGGGTCGCCATCGGCAAACGCAGTGGCTCTTGCCATTAGCAGGCTGATATCAGCTGTCGGCTCAGTCCCGACTTCGAGCTGCTCGACGAGTTCCGGCACAGCGTCCGCAGCAAGCAGGATGAACTGAACCATTGGTGGAGTACGTACCAGTGTGCGATTTATCAGGCGATTGAGGAGGCTTTCAATGCTCCACGAATATTCACCAATACGTTCAGCGCCGACCATCCGGCCACTGCCTTTCAGCGTATGGAACGAACGCCGTACTGTAATCAACGTTTCCATGTCGTCAGGCGCGTCGGCCCACTGCGGCAGGTTCCGTTTGATCGTTGCGATTTCTTCCTTCGCTTCCTCAATAAATAATTCCAGAAGCTCCGGATCGAGATGCTCTGCATCTTGTGCAACTACCGGTGCAGGAGCAGGAGCTGCGACAGGTGACTCCGCAACTTCTGCTTCTTCTCGCTCCGTGGCAGCAATGGCGTCGAGATCGGGGCGCTCCATTCTTGCTGTTTGCACCGTTGGAGCCGGATCGGATTTGTCTGCTTCAAGGCGTTGCTCGAGATCTCTCAACACAGCAAGACAGGCCTCTGCATTGTCGAGCATGTACCACGGCTCACTACGTCCGGCCTTAACCGTCTCCATGTAGTACTCGATACTTACTATGGCATCGGCAAGCCGATCGGTTTCCTTTTGCGTCAGCCTGCCCGGGCCACCACCACGCAATGTCAGCGAAATAAGATTGCCAATACGTTCGACCACCTCCATCGCGCGCGTCTTGTTGAGCATCAACAAGCCTGCCTTGATGCCGCCTATAAGCGCGGGGATGCTGTCCAGCCCCTGTGAACTGCCAGCAGATGCCATGCTCTGGCTGAAGGTTTCTTTGATGCGGGCGAGATTGATAATGCTCTCGCGCATGACCGCTTCAGCGACACCCCGATAATCGGCGTCTTCTTCCGCTGGCAATTCGGGTTCGTCGGTGGCTTCTGCGGGCTCCGCAGGTGTAATAAGCCTGACCAGCTGCTGATCGAGTCGGTCCTCCACCCTCAGCAACGTCGAGGCTATCGCAATCAGGGTTTCCTCGTTGGCGGCACCGCCCTGGGAGACCAGGTTCTTGAGACTGTCTATTTCGGAATCGATGTCACCCCTGAGTTCGCCAAGCCCCAAAACACCAAGCGTGTCGCTTATTTTCTTTAACAGGTCGAGCTGTGGCACCAGCTCTGACGATTTGTTCATTCCGGTGCGCACGAAAATATCGAGCACATCCTTAACGCGCCCAAGATCTTCTTTAATAGCGGACGCGACCGTCTGCATGAGTTTCACGCTCGGCGCGGACAACGCCTCTCGTGCGTGCTCCACCTGTTCGTCGCCTGGCAACAACTCCGAAAGATTAAACGCCGCACGAATCTCGCTAATGCGCTCTCCGGCATTGCTCGACCGGGCGACGTAATACAAGAGATTGTTCAGGAGATCGGTTACCGGATGATTGTCGAACGCGGTCAGACCTTCATCGATGAGTCGCTTAATTTGTCGATCCGTTTGCCCCAGCAAACGCTTCAACGATACCGACGTCTCAAGTCCTCCGTTTTGTAATGACTCCAGCACACCACCGACGACCCACCAGAGCTGATACATGTCGTCGCGATTCGCCGATCGCTCCAGCGCCTGGATAACAAATGCCAGGGTTTCAAGATGCCTGTTGGTATCGCCACCCTGGATCCAGCCCAGTAGCGCGAGTTGAAATTTTGGCCTGAGTTTTTGCGCAACGTAAATTGGATCTTCGCCGCTGGCCTTCCTTTCCTTGTCACCACCCGGTTTGCTCTGCGGTGACAGATTCAGGAGCAGTAACGTTCCCTCGGATAACAGCGGTTGTCCTCTCGCTGCGCGCAGGTCATTCAGCATCGGCAACAATACCAGCGCGATATCCCGACCACCGCCAAGCAGTCTCTCTATATAGATAGGCAACTGCACCATCGAGCGGGTCAGTGCATCCAGGCCATCGTCACGGCCCTTGCCGGCCCGCAAGCTGGCAAGATAGGCGCAGACACCCTCCATTTCTTCGGCCAGGAGTGCGGCACCATACGTTTCGGTAAGTTTTAGCGCACCGCTGGCCTGATGCAGCAGCTGACCGCAGCGGACCAGTGATGCCGAACCACCACGACCATCGACACAATCCTCAAGCGCCAGGTGAGCATTGCGAATAGTCTCCAGCAGCTCCTGACTGATCATCGCCAGCGCGCTGGCGCCGCCTTCGATAAATCCGTCAACGTCCGGCTTATTGTCGATACCCGGCTGGCTAGTCATAATTAGGCGCGAATGGCGGGTCTTATCCCGCCGCTTTTTCCCCGGCCTGAATTTGCGCCGCCGCTACGGCCCTGCTTGACGTGCTCGACAATGCGCTTGCCTGCAGCGCCGAATTGGGCAGCGTAAAGCCGGCGACTGTTTGTCGTAGCTGGGATGCGAGTTCGGACAATTTGGATATCGAAGCCGCCATCGCCGTCGTCGCTTTGCCAGTCTGGTCGCTTATCTCCTTGAGTTTGGTTGTGCGCCGGGTGACGTCTGCCGCGGCACCCGCCTGTTCCCGGGCCGATCCGGAAATGTTTTGCACCAGGTTGGCGATCTGGTTCGAGACCTGCTCGATTTCATCAAGTGCCGCGCCGGCATTCTCGGCCAGCAACGCACCACCAACGACGTCAGTCGTACTGCGTTCCATCGAGACAACTGCCTCGTTCGTATCCGCCTGAATGGTTCTGACCAGCACCTCGATCTGCTTGGTCGCGTTGGTTGAACGCTCGGCGAGTCGTTGCACTTCATCCGCGACGACTGCAAAGCCGCGCCCGGCTTCACCAGCCATGGAGGCCTGAATCGATGCGTTGAGCGCGAGAATGTTGGTCTGCTCCGCAATGTCGTTTATGAGTTCTACGATGTTGCCAATTTCCTGTGAGCTCTCGCCGAGTCGTTTAATTCTCTTTGAGGTTTCCTGAATGGTTTCGCGGATCGCGTTCATACCATCGATCGTCCTGCGCACCGCCTCGCCACCTTTATGTGCTACATCAACTGAATGCCGCGCAACATCTGATGAACGCTCTGCATTACCGGAAACCTCCTCAATGGATCCTGCCATCGAAACAATTGACCCGGTGGCTGCAGCAATTTCCGTAGCCTGCGTAGTAGCAGCCCGCGCCATGTGCACCGCCGTACCTTCCGTTTGTTTCGCGGCGGAATCGACCCTGATGGCCGTTTCATTAATTGTCGCGACCAGCTCGCGGAGTTTTTCGATGGCGTAGTTAATAGAGTCTGCGATCGCACCCGTGATGTCCTCGGTCACGGTCGCCTCGACCGTCAGGTCACCGTCAGCAAGACTGCCAAGCTCATCGAGCAGTCGCAGAATAGCCTGCTGGTTGCGCTCGTTCTGTTCGGATTGTGCCCGCGAAGTTCTTTCGAAGATTGCGGTCCTGGCATGAATTACCACGAGACCGATCAATAGCAAAAGTGCGACGCCCAGAAGACCGAAAAGAATCATTGGCAGCGGCAATACTCCGCTGCCACCCGCTCCCAGAGAGGAAAATTCGTTAGCCAGCAATGATCCTGCGACATCAGTCAGTGCCGCCAGACTTGCAGCCAGACCGTCCAGGTTTGCCACTGCCGCGACGCCAGCCTGCACCAGACCTTCCATATCCATGAGTTCACTGATCACCGGCACTAACGCAACTTCTCGTGTTGCATCATCCAGAGCGGCAACATCCAGATTGGTTGCCGCACCGCCAAGCGCGTCGGTGACCGTCCGCAGGTAAGCCATATCCACCGCTATAGTCTGCGCGACCGATCCGGCATCGGTGTTTGCTGTGTTTGCAGCGAGCCCGGCAATAGCTGTTTGTACTGCCATGCCGCGGCGCTGAAACTCCTGGATGACCGCGGTCGACCCGGAGCGACTCAGCAGCTCATCCGACGCCGCCAGCATTCGCGGCATGTGCTGCGCTACCGCCGCCGCAGCTGCAGTGATCGCCGTAACATGCTCGCGTTTTGCCAGGATTGCCGTCGCATGCTGATCAAGTTCGCCCCATGGGCCTGCACCACCCGGCAATGCAAGACTCGAGCCGCTGCGGCGCAATCCGGATAGCCGTTTTACGTCGTCCTGCAGCTGGTCAAAACTGCCAGGATTGCCATGCACCGCACTGGCTGCATGTAACGGCATTGCCTGTGACATTGCCGCCAGCGCTGGTGCGGGACCACCTTCGGCGCCGCCCTCGGTTGACTGCAGGTACATGACTCCCGCTGTTGCAAGCAGGGCTAGCGCCAGCAACGATGCGAGAATTGTAAAAGCGGATGATTTGTCAGTTGTTCGTGCCATGGCTTTGCAACACCAGATTCAAAAATTAATTATCGCTGCACTATTCGGCGGCGGCTTGCAGGAACGAGCTGCTTTCCAGCAGATCGTATAATCCAAATATTGGCCAGTTATCCTGGCCGCGTTGATATGCACCGCTGATATAGCGATCGCAACGAACGGCGGTCTGCGGCCACTGATCGGTATATTCACTGTCCATGAAACGCCTGAACCCCTGTACTTCATCGACGACAAGCCCGGCCGGTATGTCACGGTGATTCACTGATATCACACGCGTCATCCTGCGCATCGAAGTGCGGCCACTCCCCAGCAGCATTTTCAGATCAATGAGCGGTAACAGGTGGCCACGCAGATTGGCAATGCCCAGCATCCAGCGTTTCGCGCCAGGCACGCGAGTCATCGTTTCCGGCAACATCAGCACCTCACGAACCTGGTCACGGCCTGCAACGAATTGTTCCTCGCCAATGCGAAAGCCGATACCAACCCATTCATCGGCAATCGAGCCACTACCGACACCGGCAATGGCGACGCGGCTGCGCCGCTCCAGTTCCTGGAGCAGCTCGAAAGGCTGCTCAACCAGCGATTTCAGGTCCGGGGCAGTACTCATTCAGTCAGCCATGACCGCGTTGATCCTGGCAACGAGATCTTTTTGCCCGATCGGTTTGACGATGTATTCGACCGCGCCCTGGCGCATGCCCCAAATCTTGTCTGTCTCCTGATCCTTGGTCGTAATCATGATGACCGGAATACTCGACGTTCGCGGGTCCTGGGTAAGTTTTCGCGTTGCCTGGAAACCGTTCATGCCGGGCATCACGACATCCATCAGGATGCAATCCGGCCGCGACACTTCCGCCTGGCGAATGCCCTCCTCACCGCTATCCGCAACCAGCGTTTCGAAACCGCTTTTCTCCAGCATGTTTTGAAACAGGTGTAACTCGGTCGGTGAGTCGTCGATTATCAGGATTACTGACATTTACAGTTCCTCATTTAATCTGGTTGGAAATCGCGCCCAACAGCTCATCTTTGGTAAACGGTTTGGTCAGGTATTGTTCAGAACCAACAATACGGCCGCGCGCGCGATCAAACAGGCCGTCTTTGCTGGATAGCATGATCACCGGTGTCTCTTTGAAGACCTTGTTGTGCTTGATCAGGGAGCAGGTCTGGTAGCCATCCAGTCGCGGCATCATGATGTCGACGAAAATAAGGTCGGGCTGGTGATCCGCGATCTTGGACAGGGCATCAAAGCCATCGATTGCAGTAAATACCTGGCATCCTTCCCTTGAGAGCAACGTCTCAGCGGTTCGGCGGATTGTTTTACTGTCATCCACAACCAGTATTTTGAGACCGTTCAGACCTCGAGCAGCATTATTTGACACCGGATTTCCTCGCCCTTTAACGAACCCTGTCGAGCTCGCATCCTTCACCAACAGGCCCGACACACCCAAATTGAATTAAATTTTGCATAATCTTTGCCGGGAAGAATGACTTGTACCATATTGGCCAAAATGCCGCTACGACGGGCAACACAGCACGCTCGTGGGATGTATAGTTGGCGGCTTGAACTAATGACCTAAAGCGAAAGTATCCAGGACCTTTTATGTCAGCAAAAGCGCTCCGCGTCGGCGTCGTGATGGACCCGATTGAGTCAATTACCCCCAAGAAAGACAGCTCGCTGGCAATGCTGCTTGAAGCTGAGCGGCGTGGCGCCGAGATCCATTACCTGTTGCAGAAAGACCTGAAGCTGGTGGCAGGCGTTGCCCTTGGGCACTCAACCCTGTTGCGGGTTAGTGATGACAATGACGACTGGTTTGAGAAAGGCGCGCAGCAGGAAATTCACCTCGGCGATCTGGACGTTATCCTCATGCGCAAGGATCCGCCGTTCGATATGGAGTTCATCTACACCACCTATATTCTCGACCGGGCTGAAAGTGCCGGCGCATTGATCGTCAACCAGCCGCAAGCCCTGCGGGACATGAATGAAAAAGCGTACACCGCATGGTTCGCAGAATGTGCGCCACTGACATTGATCACTCGTTCGATGGCCGAAATGAAGGAATTCATGCAGGAACATGGACGCATCGTGGTGAAGCCACTCGATGGCATGGGTGGCAAGTCGATATTCGTCGTCATTGACGGCGACAACAACGCCAACGTCATTTTCGAAACGCTGACCGACAATGGCAACCGATTCGCCATGGCCCAGGTATACATTCCCGAGATCAGTGACGGCGACAAACGAATCCTGCTCATTGACGGCGAACCTGTTCCTTACGCACTGGCACGAATTCCACCGGCGGACGACAACCGCGGCAACCTGGTCATGGGTGCGGCAGGCGAGGCGCGGGAACTAACGGAACGGGACCGCTGGATTTGTACCCAGGTTGGCCCTGTCTTAAAAGAGCGTGGAGTAATATTCGCCGGCATAGATGTTATCGGCGATTTCATGACAGAAATTAATGTCACCAGCCCGACCGGTATCCGCGAGCTGGACCGGGCTTTTGACCTCAATATTGCAGCGGATTTATTTGACGCGATCGAAAATCGGCTTGCTTAAGAGGCTGCGCAGGCTCCTGGCCTCTAAACGCCTGTAATTAACCCTGTTCAGCCCTGAAAACGGCATCCTGGTGGGTGACTTACGTCTCACTGCTGCCGAAGCTATACAGGTAAACTGGACAAATCATTGATTTCCTGTGACACAATAGGGGTATCAGGGTTTTCTTTCTACTCGCCTGCTTGGGTAATGGCTGAACTAAAATCAAACACTGGTGGTATCGAATCTGGCGGTTCGATCGATCAATTCGTGCTCGCGTCCGTCCCCGTGCCGGACCGGCTGCCCCCTATGCTGTTCCTCGCCGCCCTGGTTCACGGCATCCTGATTATTGGCGTCACATTCAATGCGGCGCTAGGTGATGACTTTTCTGAGTCGATCTCGCTGGAAGTAACCATCGTTGCTGATCCCGACCCGGCAGCCGCCGAACCCGACGATGCGGAATACCTCGCGCAGGCCAACCAGGAAGGAGCCGGCAATACTCAGGAGCAGGCCCGGCCAAGCTCACGAATGGCGAGCGTCGTCCCGGTCGACAACATGGGTTTCGCAGATGGCGACAGCCTCGACGATTCTGCCGCGACTCAGGAGGCTGCTGATCAGCTACTAACGAGTCGTACAGAACAGTCACTCAAGGTGCAGGACAATCCACGTGAGGACCCAACGCCTGAAGAGTCCCGGGCAGCAGCACTGGAAGCCGGCGTTGAATTCACTATGCCGTTACCGCAGGACAATCTGGCCAATGCCGCGATTCACGACGACAATCCGCGCGAACTGGTCACCAGTGTCGACACCCGGGAATCGAAGATCGCCGGCTATCTGAATAGCTGGAAAACGAAAATCGAAACGGTTGGATTGAAATATTTTCCGGAACAGCGGCTGATTGATGGAATCAGTGGCAGTCCAACGCTTGAGGTCACAATCAACGCTTCAGGCCAGTTACAGGAAGTTGTCGTGCGCAAGACTTCCGGCTCGAAGGTGCTTGACCAGGCTGCGCTGAATATTTTGCGGCGCGCGGCGCCGTTTGATCCTTTTCCGGAGGCGGTTCGGGTGGATTACGATCAGTTGCGGTTTGCCTATAAGTGGCAGTTTAATCAGTCTGCCGTTGAGTCCACCGCGAGTACGAACTAGCCGCCGAAGTCTCGGCAATTCCGTTTAACAACCGTAGGAGCCCGCCCAGCGGGCGACAATCATTTGGGCCCGTGTTCGAAGAACACGGGCCCAAATGATTGCAAAACGTGACTCCACCACACCCGCTGCAAAGAAGTTCGGAAGCTTCGATCGAAAATCGTGCCAACATCACGACTTTGTCAAACTTTGCATTGCAAAGTTTGTCGCCCGCTGGGCGGGCTCCTACGCGGCTTCGTTACATATTTTGCTTAGTCGTAAGGCAAGCCCCGGCAGCAAATTTTGCGCGCGCATTTGCCGGATATCAGTTGTGTCCGGGTGCTGCAGGGCCGATACTTGAGATATGGAACTTTCAGGTTCACTCAGCAATCAGCTGTTGATTGCCATGCCGGGCATGGCTGATCCTAACTTCAACAGTACAGTCACACTCATTTGCGAACACAATGCCGAAGGGGCGCTCGGCGTTGTTGTCAATCGTCCGATGACGCTGAATCTCGGCGGTCTTTTCGAGCAACTCGATCTAACCGATGCTGACCAGAGTATTGCGGATTACCCGGTATTGAGCGGCGGACCCGTTGCGCGTGAACGCGGCTTCGTCTTACACAAACCGGCGGCAACGTATGACAGCTCGATTGTCGTGTCACCAGATATTCACCTTACTTTGTCCCGCGATGTCCTCGACGCCATGGCAGCCGGTAACGGCCCCGACCAGACGCTGGTCGCACTCGGCTATGCCGGCTGGGATGCAGGGCAGCTCGAGCAGGAAATCCTCGGCAACACCTGGCTGACGGTACCGGCAAGCCCGGATATTATTTTCGACGTGCCCTTCCCTGATCGCTGGAGCGTAGCGGCGGAAACCATCGGCATCGACATCAGCCGGATTTCTGTGCATGCCGGGCACGCCTGAGACGATACTCGCCTTCGATTTTGGCTCGCGGCGCATTGGTGTTGCCGTAGGCCAGCAGGTGACCGACTCGGCCAGCCCACTCGGTGTAGTCAATAATGGAGAAAACGGGCCGGACTGGGATCACGTCCAGCGCCTTATTCGGGAGTGGGGTCCGGCACGGCTTGTCGTTGGCATGCCATTACACGCCGATGGTTCGCCCTCAGCGGTCACTGAACTTGTCGAGTCCTTCATAGCGGATCTAACCCGGTTCGGACTGAGTATTGACCCGGTGGACGAGCGCTATTCCTCTGTCGAGGCAGAGCAGATTTTACGTTCGGAGCGCGCTGCGGGTGTCCGTGGGCGTATCAGCAAAGAAATGATCGACAGCACAGCAGCGCTATTAATCGCGGAACGATGGCTGAAAAACGAAGCCAACCCGAATAATTCATGAGTGCCGGCACAGAAACCGGCAGTCCCGCCCACTCACGAAATCTTCGGGCCAGATAAGAGTAGAATGCCGGCGCGATGTCCGTAACCACCTCTTCAGAATTTTCCAACAAGTCCGACGGCGCTGACCTGCAGTTGGACGCGAATGGTCAGTTGCGTCATTTGCTGACGCTGCGCGGTTTGAGTCGCGCACAGATTACGGACTTGCTGGATCAGTCAGAGAAGTTCCTCAGCCCGCCCGGAAGCCCGGTCATCAGGTCCAATGCGCTGCAGGGCAGAACAATCGCGAACCTGTTTTTCGAACCAAGCACGAGGACCCGTGCTTCGTTCCAGCTCGCTGCGACGCGTCTTGGCGCAGACGTGCTCAATCTCGATGTGAATACATCATCGAGGGCAAAAGGCGAGAGCATTCTCGACACGATCTACACGCTGCAGGCGATGCAGGTCGATATTTTCGTAGTGCGTGACGCCTCCACCGGCGTTCCCGCGTACATTGCCGACAATGCCAGTGAATTCGTCAGCATCCTTAACGCCGGCGAATCAACGGTCGCGCATCCAACCCAGGGATTGCTGGATTTGCTGACCATTCGCCAGCACAAGGGTTCTTTTGAAAACCTGGCGGTGGCCATCGTCGGCGATATTGCGCATTCGCGGGTTGCCCGTTCTGCGGCGGAAGGCCTGCTTACCCTGGGCGTTGGCGATTTGCGGCTCGTGTCGCCGCCTGGGCTTGCTCTGGATTCAGATACTCTCCCTGGCGCGCGGCTGCTGCACGATCTCGATACCGGCATTCGTGATGCAGACGTCGTTATGGCGTTGCGCATACAACACGAACGCATCAATGATATCGATGACATTCCGGGCATGGAGGAGTACGCCAGCAACTTTGGTATCAGCCATGAACGAATGAAAATTGCGGCGCCTGATGCCATCGTGATGCACCCGGGCCCTATCAATCGCGGTATTGAAATTGAATCGAGCCTTGCTGACAGCGCTGCTTCTGTGATTACCGAGCAGGTGACGAATGGCGTAGCAGTACGCATGGCAGTTCTCTCGACTGTCGCTAAAACCCTGGCAGCGCAGTGAGCGGCAACGCGCAGCAAAATCGCGGCACCCTGTTCCTCGAAGACGCAGCAGTTATTGCGGTAGAGAGATTTCCAGGTGAGCAATTCATTGTTCGCCTCAAAGCACCACAGTGCGCCCGACACGCAACAGCAGGGAGTTTTGTGCATGTGCAATGTGACGAGAGCATCCCGATGCGGCGACCGCTATCGATCATGCGCGCAAATTCTGCCGACGGCTGGATTGAAGTGCTCTTCAAAATTGTTGGGGAAGGCCTGCGCTCTTTGGGTAACAAGAAACCCGGCGACAAAATGAGCAT
>Ga0164315_10002414_pt1 | contig 14315 bp, 12 predicted proteins | sample GuaBasSedimGuay6_FD_113737 | JGI IMG/M metagenome (GOLD analysis project Ga0164315, IMG submission 113737) | Subseafloor sediment microbial communities from Guaymas Basin, Gulf of California, Mexico - Guay6, Core 4569-2, 0-3 cm | ecosystem: Environmental > Aquatic > Marine > Hydrothermal vents... | reverse complement strand
GGTCTCGTCCCGCAGTATTTTGAGCCTGATTACCTCGATAACTATGAGATCGGCCTGAAATCGAGATGGCTTGGTGGTGCCTTGCAATTGAACGCCACCGCATTCCTGATGGAATGGGATGACTTCCAGCTGAGCGAGGGTAATATCGACGGCATCTGGTGGCTTGGCGGCACTGTTAATGGGGGTACCGTGGAGCAGAAGGGCATAGAACTGGATTTGTCCTGGCAGGCTACGGCAAATCTCAGGCTTGACGGTAGGGTGTATTGGGCTGATCCCGAGGCCACGTCAACCTATGAATTTCTCAATGGTGACGTCATGGAGCCCGGTGATCCCTTGCCCAATTCACCGACCTACAGGTACTATTTTGCTATGGATTACACCTTCCCGACGGAAGTGTTTGGTGGAAATCTGTGGACACGTTTTGACTATAGCTCAGGGTCTAAAACCTACAATAGTATCGGCGCTGCAACTGAGCCTCATCCTATGGGTACCATCCCCGCCTGGGATGTCTCGAACCTGCAATTGGGTCTGAGCCTGCCAAACCAGTGGGAGATTACGCTATTTGTCAACAACCTGTTCGATGATACGATCGTAAACGGTATCAGCGATGGCAGTTCGGACGCTGATTTTTGGGGTGATGACCGCTGGCGAGATGTTCGGTACCTGCAACGGCCGAGGCATTATGGCCTGACGTTACGGAAAACCTGGAATTAACCCTTAATCCAGAGATAGAAAACAAGAGGTATGGTATGTTTGCCATACCTCTTTTTTTGAGTGCAGGAAATGCAGCAAGAAGAAAGCGTAACCGGCAGTAAGCTGATCACCACCTCTGTGGTGCGTGGAAGTGAGCAGGGTGAAAGCCATGGCGGTGTCTATCTCATCGATCTCGAAAATCAGGACGTCTCCCAGGTTATTGACTGGAATACCACTGACATCGATTGGCAGGGACGTGGCTGGGACCGTGGCCTGCGCGGTATCGCCATTGTTGGTGATGTTGTCTACATCGCCGCCAGTGATGAGTTGTTCGCCTATACACCGGATTTCAAACTGCTTGGCTCCTGGCGGAATCCCTACCTGAAGCATTGTCACGAGATCAATGTCTGGGAGGGCAGCCTGTTTCTGGCCTCGACCGGTTATGACAGCATCCTGGCTTTTGACCTGGTGAAGCAGCAGTTTCACTGGGCGCTTTATGTCGAAACCGAAGATTTCCGCTTTAAGGGCACCATCTATAATCCGCTGGGTGATGAAGGCCCTTTGCAACTTAACAAACTGCATATCAATAGTGTCTGTTGCCGAAAGGGTGGTATGTACATAACAGGTTTAAGAACGGGTGGCATGTTGCATTTCAATGGCAAGCATGTGCGTATGGCGGTCGAACTGCCGAAGGGTACACACAATGCGCAACCCTTCCGTGACGGTGTGCTATTTAACGATACCGAGGCTGACCTGTTGCGATATACCGGTCGAGGTGAAGGTGAGGATGACCGCAGCCTGAGGGTTCCAAAGTACGAGATCAATCAGCTAAGCCATACAGATGTGGATACCAGCGAGCTCGCCCGACAGGGATATGCGCGTGGCTTATGTGTTGTTAATCATCGTGTGGTCGCCGCGGGGTCATCACCATCAACAATCTCCTTGTATGATTTGAAGGGAAGCAAGCGACTAATGTCAGTCAACCTGACAATGGATATCCGCAACGCCATTCACGGCCTGGAGATTTGGCCGTTCTAGTAACCGGCGTTGCGTACTGACTGGGGTAGTGTGGCGATGATGTCTGCCATTTCCTCTTTCCAGAAATCCAGATGCTTTTCATAACGGCGCCAGGTACCCAATGCGCCCGTATAGATGGGCTGGCGTACCTGCTCCGAGCTTGCTGTTTTCACTGAACGGGGATTTTGGTGAAAATTCACACAGGATTCTTCGAATTCAAGACCGCAGTGGTCCAGGACTCGACGCACCTGGCCTTCCAGATCGAGCACGGTATCCTCATAGTGCACGTCCAGCACTTTGCCCGGTAAAACCTCGTGCCAATGCTGAATAGTCTCGTGGTATTGCTTGTAATAGTCAGCCAGATCGTAAATGTCATAGGTGAAATTTTGGCCGTGGCCGAACAACTGCTTGTAGTTGCCGAGCAAGGTGTCGATTGGATGCCTGAATGTGTTGATGACCCTGGCGTTTGGCAGGATCAGGTGCAGAAAACCTACCATCGGAAAATTGTTTGGTAACTTGTCGGTGAAAAATGGTTTATCCGTTTCACGGTAGCGACGGGTTTCGTTGATGTACTGCTGACCATAGGCCTGCCAGTCTTTCTTGCGCAGATTCAGACAGGTGTGAGGAAACTGCAGGTTATCTGTTCTGTAGCGACCGATTGAGGCCGAGATATTGCCCAGGTTGGGTAACTCGGAAGTGCCTTCAACCTGGCTGTGGCTGGCAAGGATTTGTTCGATCAACGTCGAGCCGGAGCGGGGCATTCCCAGTATCAGGATCGGGTCCGGGGCATCCAGGCCGTGGCCTTGGTTTTCATGTAAAAACTCCCGGTTGAAAACTTCCCGGATGTTTTTACGTTTGTCCCGTGCTTCATCCGGGTCATATTGCACCGTCATGCGCTTGTTCTGGTTGCCGCTGTCGTAGAAGTGCCAGGCCCGGTCGTACTCCTTCCGGTCTTCCAGTGCTTTGCCGAGTGCAAAGCGGAAATGGACATCCTCGCTTTCGGAAAGGTCATCCCGTTCCACCTGTTCGAGCATCGCTTCGACTTCCTCGTTTTCAAAATTGAAAATTTTGAGGTTGGCCATGCTCCAGTAGGCTTCCCCAAATTGTGGTCGCAGACGGATCGCTTCACGGTAGGCTGCCAGGGCGCCTTGCTGGTCACCGACGGTCTTGAGCACATGAGCCAGGCTCATCTGGTGGTGGGCGACATCGGGTTTGAGTTTCAGTGATGTCTTGTAGGCCTGCACACTCTTTTCGGGGTAACTGGCCTGTCCGTAAGCGTTGCCCAGCAAGGCCCAGGCACTTGCGTGGGCTGGCTCGAGCCTGGTTGCTTTTCTGAAACAATCGATGGCTTCCATACGTTTATTCTGCCCGGACAATATCGCGCCAAGATTGAGCCACGCTGATACATGGTCCGGTGCCAACTGTGTGGCGCGCCGTAATAGCGCTTCGGCATCTGCTTTTGATGTTCCCTCTTTGCTGTAGGCCAGGGACAGGAAGCACAACGCATCCACGTTCTCCGGGTTTTTCTTAAGGATTGCCCTGAGTAGGTCAACCGCCTCCGTTGTGCGCCCGGCCTTGATGTGATCGGCTGCAACCGCTATTTCACCCTTTTCCGGATCGCGGTCGAAATACTCCATAAAAGACTCGTCCGCCTCCTTGCCACGCCCCACAGCCGCCAGTGCACGCCCCAGTTTCTTGTGCGCCAGAGGTAACGTGGGTTCGAGTTGGATGGCTTTTTCGAAACAGGGTATGGATTCTTCAAAACGGTGTTGCAGGCCCAGGATGCTGCCCAGGTCTTCATGCAACTGCGGGTAGCCCGGCTTGAGCTCCAGGGCGAAACGTATCTGTTCTTCCGCCTCTTTCAAGCGGTTTTGTTTCATTAGTGCATAGCTCAGAACACGCATATGATCGGCACTGCCGGGGTGTATTTCCAGATAATCCCGGCAGGTTTCCTCAGCACGCAGTGGCCGGCCAGCCTTAATCGCTTTAATGGCTGAGGCAATACTTTCTTTAGGATCGGGTGTTTGCATGTTCAATTGGTGATTTCCATAATTTCAGTCCTTCGATAATGGTTTGTCGGGAACTGCAACCATCGTTGACGGTTCATGGTCAGCCTGTAGTTGTCTGACAAGAGATATGGCCATCAGCACTCCTACAATAATCAGTGGCAAAGATACAACCAGGGTTGCTGATTGTATCGTTTTAAGACCCCCAATAAACATCAGGGTCAGAGGTAATACGGCTAATGCAACGGCCCAAAAAAGACGATGCCAGCGGACAGGGTCTTCTTTCGCTTCAAGTTTGCGGGTGGCAGATGAAGCCAGGATATAAGAGGCAGAATCATAGGTTGTCGCTGAAAAGATTAATGCAATGAGGGCAAATACGCCGATGATCAACGTGGCGAACGGCAGTTGATCCAGAATGGCTACGATAGCCGCAGGTCCACCTTCATTGGCGAGTATCGAAGATACAGCGAGTGTTTCGGTTGTTTGAAGATGCAGGCCAAAATTCCCCAGTATCATGTAAAACAACGCACCACCCAGGGAGCCATAGACCAACATACCAAAAATAATCTGTCTGATAGTACGTCCACTCGAAATCCTGGTCACAAATAGCCCGACAAATGGCCCATAGGCAATCCACCAGGCCCAGTAAAAAATAGTCCAGTCCTTAACAAACCCCGAGTTTGAAAAAACATCCGTCCAGGTATTCATGCGGATGAAATTTTGTGCAATCAGGCCAATACTGTTCATAGAAGTATTCAGCAAAAATATGGTTGGCCCCACTACCAGGATATAGCCGAGCAAAACAAATGCCAGCCATATGTTGATATCGCTAAGTCTTTTGATGCCCTTTTTCAGACCCATCCAGACACTGGCCCCAAACAGAACAACTGATACCGCCACTACGCCAAATTCCAGGCTAAAATTTGCTTCCAAACCGGTTATCCTGGACACTGCGGCCGCAATCATCGGGGTGGAAAAACCGAGCGATGTACCCGCTCCGCCCAGTAAGCCGATCATAAACAACCAGTCAATCAGACGGGCGGCAGCGGAATCTTCTTTACCTTTGAGGAAATAATAACAACTGGTACTAAGCCTGAGATGAGGGAGTTTCTTAACATAATAGGGGTAGGCAATTGCGATGGTTGGCAGGCAATAGAATGCCCAGGCGGTTGGCCCCCAATGAAAAATACCGTAACTCGATGCCCATTGGGCAGCGGCAACCGAACCGGCTTCCGCACCAAAAGGGGGAGCATCTATGTAATAAGCCCACTCTATTGGCGCCCAGTACATTAAACCTGCACCGATACCGGCACAAAATAACATGGCCGCCCAGCTCAGGCTGCCAAATTCCGGTTGTTCATCATCGGCAGACAGGCGTATTTTTCCGTATTTACTTGCTGCCAGCCATATCAATAGTGACAGGGTGGCCACACCGGCCAGCAGATAAACAAATGCAAAGTGTCCGCTGATGAAGGCATAGAGATTTGTCAGGTGCCTGGCACCATTTTCGGGGAATAATACCAGCGTGATACTGGCAATCAGGATGATGGTGATCGATGCGATAAAACTCGGCCAATCTATTTTTTGATTATTCATAAACCCTGTTCTGAATCCTGTTTTTTTTATTCGGGCAAGGCAGCTGTCAGAGCCCAACACCATAATGTTATTCTGATGCTGATATTACCACCCAATTCCAATGTCAGTGGACTTTGTCGGTATGGTTTGGGTCTCTCCCTTTGAGAAAAACCATCCTGAATACCCAGGGTATCCTGAATTTCGGTGTAGTATTTATCGGACTTGTACTGATCATTGGATGATGCATGAAAAGTAATTTTCAAAAATTGAGTAAAAGAAATTCAACCGGTGGCCTTTTCAGCTGCTTGCTTCCGGTCTTGTTGGCGCTGTTGATGACCTCCTGCGCAACCGCTCCGACCGCCGACAAGGTCGATAACTACTGGGACGGTTTCACCACCGTTGCAATATCCCCCAACGGGAAAATCATCGCTGTGGCAAATCGCCTGATCGTTGTGTTATTCGATATCGAACAGCAAAGACAAGTGGGATGGTTTTGGGCAAAAGATCAAAAAGGGAAAAGTTTCAAGTTACCGCGTACAGGGCTTGGTGACACGCTTGAGTTCATTGATGAGTACCACATAGTGACCACCGGTATGGGTGGTATGGTCACCGTCTGGGATATTCGGGACGGGCAAAAAAAGCAACATATCTACCCACCGGATAAAGGTATGTATGCGATCAGTCTTGCCTGGTCACCCGCATCATCTCAATTGGCCCTCGGGACCTGGGATGGCACCATTGTCACTTACAAGTGGGATGAAAATGAGTTCAGCGAACCTGAGTTTCTGTTATCCCATATCGGCCGGGTAAATGACCTGGTGTTCAGTGTTGACGGCAAGTACATGGCCTCTGCCGGGGACGACAAGACCGTTGTTATCTGGGATATGGAAACCCGAAAACAGATAGGCAGACACGATAGCGAGTTCCAGGTATCGGACCTGGAGGTTGTTAGCTCCAAACGGTCTTTGATCATTGCAGGTGACGATGTGACTATCTGGAAATTCCTCACCGAGGAAGAAGCATTGGCTTTGAAGGAAGACAAGAATGTCTCCCAGTGGGTTGGAACAGGGGCATTGTATGCTCTGCAGGCCGGGTTGATATTCACCGGTCTGGCTGGTGGCATTTCCATTCATGATCCTGCGAATTGTGGCAGATTCACCTCTGTTTCACCTGACGGCAAGTACATGGTCGATGTAAAACCCGGACCTATGTCCAATAAAGTGACAGTGCTGGATGTTGAACAGAATGAAATTCTGCATGAAGTAGATGTGTCCAATGCGATCTGTGATCTCGAGTTTACCGAAGATGGGAAGCGCCTGGTGCTGGTTGGGGATGGCGGGGTGTTTCTGGTCGATACTGAGACCTGGGGTGTTTTACCGATAAAACTGATTGTGGATTCTTTCAGTCGTGTACCGGCGGTCGTACTGTCCGAAGAGGGACATATGGGCCTGGATGTGACCGGGTACAGACCGGTGAAAGAACAAACGGAAGGGTCACGCCGCTAATTGACATTCTGTACAAATTTGAGACACACCGCTCGCTCTTCGGCCGCGCTTGAATGTCGGTGAGTGGATTTTACTTTGTGGTCCCTCCTATTGGTACTATATTGACGCTCCTTGTGTTTCGGTAGAATATCTGTAAGTTCAATTAATTCAGATTTGAACATCACACCAGTGTTGGCAGATGTTATGAATAAGTGATTTGGGAGAGTTAAGTTGGACAGTTTATTTTCATTGACCGGAAAAGTTGCGGTCGTGACCGGAGGGTCACGCGGGATAGGCGCCATGATTGCGCGAGGTTTTTTAGAACGTGGTGTTAAGACCTACATTACATCACGCAAACTGGAAGAATTGCAGGCAACCGCTGACGAGTTGTCTGAACTCGGTGAATGCGTAGCGATCCAGTCTGACCTGTCGACAACGGATGGCGTAAAAGCATTTGCCAAGACCATCAAGGCCAGGGAGCCCAAAATCCATATTTTGGTCAACAATGCGGGCGCCAGTTGGGGTGCAAATATTGATGAGTACCCGGAGTCGGGATGGGACAAGGTAATGGACCTGAATGTTAAGTCGGTATTCTTCCTGACCCAGCAGCTATTACCGGTTTTACGGGCGGCGGGAAATCATGAAGACCCGGCGCGGGTGATTAATATTTCCTCCATTAATGGGCTGGCAAATCCGACCATGCCTGTTTATGCATATTCTGCAAGCAAGGCGGCAGTCATCCATATGACCCGTCATTTGGCGGCTGACCTGGCTCGTGAACACATCAATGTCAACGGTATTGCGCCGGGTTTCTTTCACAGCAAAATGACTGCGGGATTACTGGATCAGTTTGAGGAAGCGCTGTTGGCTAAAACCCCACGCGGCAGGATGGGCACGCCAGAGGATATGGCGGGTACCGCCATCTATCTATCATCCCGGGCATCGGCATGGGTTGTTGGTCATACGGTTGTGCTTGATGGCGGAATAATTGCTGCTGCAGGTTAGATCTTATTGAAGGTCCGTTTGATGTGTGCGTTTTGCTATGCCATTGAAAAATAACTCAAGATAATTGGCCGATACCTTTGAATTGTCCTTGAGAAGCATTTTCTCTGCAATACCCGCTGGTTTACACCCCCTGATCACTTTTTCCTGAATGGAGAATGGGCCGGCTTCGCTGGTTAAACCCACGGGTATTCGGTGGTTTGCCGGATAACTTACCCGCCCTACGAGTGTCTATAAGTATGCGCGAGGGCTTCGACTTCGCTGGCCTCGGGTTCACGCAAATAGGGTATAACCAGGTGCAGCACCCGCGCGACTGATTCTGAAAGAACTTTGCCACCCGCGAGACCGGGGTCACCGCGTACTTCGGCAAAAGGGATCCAGTAAGTCATGACCAGCAACATGTTATCGGCCAGCACTTCGCTGTCACGCTCGGAGATTTGCATCACGTCATTTTTTTTCAAGCCTGAGATCAGGGCCAGCAGCGCGGTTCGTTGCATGCTCAGCAGACCATTGAGTGCGCGTCGCATATTCTTAATACGATTGTAAAGATCGCTGAGATCACGAAACAGGAAACGAAAACGGCCCATGGCTTCAAAGATCAGGTGTAAACGCAGCCACAGGTCTTCCGCTTCCTGAGTCGCGTACTCCTCAAAATCCAGTGTCGGCTTTACCAGCAGCAAGTACCGCTTGAACAGTTCAAGGGCGATATCGTCCTTGCTGCGGAAATGGTAATAAAGGTTGCCGGGACTGATGTCTGCCTCGTCGGCGATATGGTTGGTGCTGACGTTCTGCTCACCAAACTCGTTAAACAGCGCCAGACTGGTGGCAAGAATCAATTCCCGTGTATTTCGGCGTGCCATCGTGTGTCAGCCCGTTTTGTCAGTCGTCGATTTTGCCACCGAGATTTTGTACAAGATCGATATACTGATTTTTGGCATCATCGGGCGAAAGCCCTTTGATCTTTTCCCAGGCTTCGTATTTTGCAGTCGCAACAAAATCAAAAAATCCGGGTTTCGCGCCGGATACATCACCGGCAGATCCCTGTTTATAAAGCGCATAAAGCTGCAGCATCGTATCGTTGTCCGGTCGCTCCGGTAGTGATTTTGCCGCGATACCGGCCTGCTCGAAGCGCGAATTGATCTCTGTCATCCGGGAATCCTCCTTATCGGTTCATACTAATTGGTCATTATGAATTGTAACAGCATGGGAAGCGTTTATTATTCTGATAAGATTGTATAGAGAACATACCTGTTAAAAGAAGGGCGAGGAGGATAACTATGAATTACTTTATTACCGGTGGAACCGGCTTTATCGGTCATAACCTGATTGGTGAATTACTGAAGAAGAAAAAACAAGCCACCATTTATGTCCTGATCAGGAAAGAGTCCAGGAAGAAATTGGATGCCCTGAAAAAGGAATGGGGGAATGGTGCAAAACGTGTTGTCCCCATAACCGGTGACCTGACCCGGCCCATGCTGGGCATAACGGCTAAAAAGAGACGGGATCTGGAAGGAAAAATAGACCACGTATTCCATCTTGCTGCCGTTTACGATTTGATGGCAGACGCTGAAAGCCAGATACGTGTAAATGTAGAAGGGACCCACAACGTTGTGCGTTTAGCTGCCGACATCAAGGCAAAACGCTTTCACCATATGAGTTCTATCGCTGCTGCCGGTCTTTATCCGGGTGTTTTCCGCGAGGATATGTTCGAAGAGGCGCAGCGCCTGGATAATCCTTATTTCCGCACCAAGCATGATTCCGAAGCCGTGGTCCGGAGCGAATGTCAGATTCCATGGCGTATTTACCGTCCAGGTATCGTGGTTGGACATTCAGAAACAGGGGTTATTGACAAGATCGATGGCCCTTATTACTTTTTTAAACTGATCCAGAAGATGCGTAAGATGTTGCCATCCTGGATGCCAACTTTGGGTCTGGAAGGCGGCCGGATCAATATCGTACCGGTTGATTATGTCGTCGATGCCACGATCTTCCTTGCCCACAAAGCCAGGCTCGATGGCCAATGCTTCCACCTGACCGATCCCAAGCCCAAACGTATTGGTGAAGTGCTAAACCTGTTTGCATTTGCAGCGCACGCACCACAAATGACCATGCGTATTGACGCCAGGATATTGAACTACATCCCTTCGGCGATCAAGCAGGGCTTGCGGATGTTGCCACCGATCCGAAGGATTTCCAACCATATTATGAAGGACCTGGGCTTGCCACCGGACATGATGAAATTTGTGAACTATCCGACCAAGTTTGACAATCGCCAAACTGAAAAGGCCTTGCGTGGCAGCGGCATCATGGTGCCGAGGCTGGATGACTACGCATGGCGTTTGTGGGATTACTGGGAAAGACATCTCGATCCTGATTTGTTTATCGATCGAAGCCTGCGTGGACATGTTCGTGACAAAACAGTGGTGGTTACCGGTGCTTCTTCCGGTATCGGGCATGCGGTTTCCATGATGATGGCAAGAGCCGGTGCAAAGGTGATCCTTGTGGCTCGTGGTGAAGAAAAGCTGGCTGAGTCCCTTGCTGAAGTTGAGAATATGGGTGGCAGGGCCTGGAGTTACTCCTGTGATATCAGCGATCTGGATGCCTGTGACCAATTGATCGACAAGATTGTTGAGGATCACGGTGCAATTGATGTGTTGGTCAATAATGCAGGACGTTCGATCCGACGCTCCATTTCGCTTTCATGCGACCGCTTTCATGATTTTGAACGCACCATGCAGTTGAACTATTTCGGTAGTTTACGTCTTATCTTGCGGGCCTTGCCGGGAATGTCAGCACGTAATACCGGGCAAGTGATCAATATTTCCTCTATTGGCGTGCTCACCAATTCACCGCGATTTTCGGCCTACGTGGCATCCAAAGCCGCACTGGACGCCTTCTCACGTTGCGCTTCTGCTGAATACAGCGACACTGGGGTTGCTTTCACGACCATCAATATGCCTTTGGTGCGCACACCCATGATCGCGCCGACCAAGATGTATGACAATGTTCCGACCATTACGCCGGATGAGGCAGCTGAGTTTATCCGACAGGCCGTTATTTACAGACCGCAGAGAATTGCCACACGGCTGGGTGTCTTTGCCCAAACCCTGCACGCTGTAGCACCCAAGATCGCCGAAATAGTGATGAACAGCGCATTCCGGATGTTCCCGGATTCGTCAGCGGCCAAGGGTATTTCCGAGGATCAGGCACAGGCGTCACAGGAGCAGTTGGCATTTGCGAGTTTGATGCAGGGGATTCATTGGTGATCTGGAATTGACGATGGGTGGGCATTTATGTCCACCCTCATTGAGACAGGTGCCAATCCGTCGCGGCGCTATGGGCAGTAGTTGAGCATGGTGTATCGAGTATCACGCTGAACGCGACCATCACCGGTTTACGTTGACACCATCTCATGCCTCTTCTTCGAGTTGCAATAAATCACCTGGCTCACAATCCAAAGCCTGGCACAATGCCACAAGCGTGGAGAAGCGAATTGCCCGGCCTTTGCCACGTTTGAGAATCGACAAGTTGGCCAATGTTATACCGACTTTGTCGGATAACTCCGTTAACGTCATTTTCCGTTGGACCAGCAGTAAATCCAGATTGACCTTGATAATAGTAGCCATATCAAATAGTCAACGATTGTTCTTGGTGGATGCTGGCCGCTTCACGTAATACACCAGACAGAACGATAATCGCAAAGCCAGCGAACACCCCGCCAATGTTGATCTCGAAGCCAGGGTATAGCTGAACCCCCGGCACATTGAATGCTATATCGTGAAGCATCGCGCGGCTGCCGAAATATTGCAAAACCGGGGACACAATGTGCCAACAAATAAACACGTAGCCAACCTTCTTGATACGTTCGGCATTTTTCTCGGTGAATGTGCTTCCTTCTGCCAGCGAAGTAAACAGCTTGCGCATTGCCAGCAAGCCATACAGGAAAATGAACAGCAGGACTTCCGAAATGGCACCGGACAAATACCAACTTACCCGACTGCGTGTATTACTTAATTTCAGATCCCCTCGTCCGCTAAGGATTAGCTCGCCTCCGTTGTCGGATGGTGCTGCCGGTTCAGTTGACACTTCAGAATTGACGTGAAAGTTCAAGAAGACATTAACGTCCGTGTGGCGTAGCTCCGGATCAGAAGGGATACTTAAACCAATCACCAGCACAGTGACCGGCCATATGACCGCGACTATTAGAAACAGGAACCAGATAACATCAAGAAAACGTTTTACCAAAATTGTCAGCTTATTTTGTTGTACGGGGGACATGTCACAATACCTGTAATATTAATTTAGACATATCGATAATAGCCTATATATTATCGAATAACAATAAAAATATATCGAAATACAATGTTTTGATATGAGTTACAGACCGACTAGAGGTCGGATATATTCAATGTCAGGTGAGGCGGCAGCGATCGAGCCACGACCCCTGCGGTCTGGATAAGTGGAATCCAATGCAAGTTAAGAGAACCGAAGCAAGAGCCAAATCACCTGGGTTGCCAAGTGCTATCATAAACACCTGAATTCGGTAATATTTTAGCCAGTTTATAATATCAATAGGGTAGATATGTTTTCTAGATTATTAAAACCTAAAGCAGTTCTCGACGAAGAAACGACACTCTGGTTGTTTGATACATTTACCTGGGCATTGAGAAATCTGGATGCGAGAGTTTTTTATGATGAGACTATTCTGGTAACACCATCTAACCAACATTTTCCGGGTACGGAAAACAGTGCACATGGCATGGCTAACCTGATCTTCAGCCAGGTTAAAGAACATGCTGGACTCAAGCATTGGCCAACCAAACTAACGAATATGGCTGAATACAGGCCCGTTGAATCACCCAAAATAGAGATAAAGGGGGCATTGCGTGGCTCAAAAGGAATCATGCCTACCGGTGGGGCCTTTCATCAACTGCTTATTGCCTATAATCCAGATCAATTACGGGATCCCGAAGTTCTGATTGCCGATTTTGCCCATGTACTGGCGCATTACCTGGGTAGCATGTCGCAAGAACCACCACCCGGTGGAGTAGAAAACTGGCCTCATATTACGGAGGTTGTTGCTGTCTTCATGGGGTTTGGTTTAATGATGGCAAATAGCGCCAATACGGTAAAGATACGTTCTTGTGGGAGTTGCTCGGGCCCGGCAGTAGAACGCAGCAATGCCCTATCTCAATATGACATAACTTATGCATTGGCAATTTTCAGTTGCCTGAAGGAAATCCCTACAAAGGAAGTCCTGGCGCAGTTGAAAAAATCATTGCGGCCATTTTATAAAAAAGCCGCAAAAGAAGTAATGAATAAAACAGAAGAGCTTAATCGAATCAAGGCGAACTCACTCCCTACAGTAGAACATGCTGATGGTACGTCATGAATAGAATCAACATATCTCCAATATATCATTCATCTAAGAAATACGTTGGCCGATTGTGATCTACAACGATAGGTCAGGACGAATGCAACAATATTCCCCTTGCCGGGGATTTTTCTTTTTCGGGTATGTCAAATCATTGGCTCCTAAGGACAAGCGGGCTCCAACTCATTCTCCTATGATTCAAACTGAATTTTCACCAGCACCTGAGGAGAACTACACATGCGGAAATCGTCTGCACGGATTAAAAAAGCAATATACATGGCCGTCTTCGCCACAGGCTTTTGGGCGTTGGCTAATCCGGTGTTCTCGAACACGCTTCCCGGCGAGCAAGTGATTCACCTGAAAGGAACCACCAATACTCGTGATATTGGCGGCTACCAGACCGGTGACCAAAGCACCCTTCGCCGGGGGCAGATTATTCGCTCCGATAAACTGTCAAGACTTACAGCAAATGATTTTCAGAAGCTCGAAGAGATAGGCCTGAAAACGGTCATTGACTTGCGTACAAACAAGGAACACGACGAGTCGCCTACGGTCTGGAAGGGTGACAATCCGCCCAGGTTTGTTCATTTACCGGTTGGTGATGCCAATAACGACTGGTTCGCTTCACAGCGAAAGATGATGAAGAAAAACAGCTTCACCGAGGAGCAGTCCCTGGAGCACATGGTCGAAGGCTATCGCATGATTGCAGAAGAAGGAACGTCAAGCTACCAGAAGCTGATGGAACTCGTGCTTGATGAATCCAACTGGCCCATTCTGATCCACTGCAACGCAGGCAAAGACCGCTCTGGTGTCGGGGTCGCACTTATCCTTGAAGCACTGGGTGTGAACCGTGAAACCATCATGGAAGAATATCTGCTGACAAACGAAATTAGCCGCATAGAAGAAAAAGCCGCCTTACTTTCCAAACAGAGCAAAAGTCTCAGCAGGGGAAGCAGATACAGCAAAGGTGTGTCGGCCAATGCCTGGCTTCCGATTGTAGGTGTGCGAGCGGAGATGCTGGAGGCTTTTTACGCGAGTGTGGATGAAAAGTACGGTTCTATGGATGCGTTTCTGACCGAACTAGGTGTTGATAACGACGCTCGCCTGACACTTGTTGCATCATTGACCACGGAACAACACAAAGGGCCTCTTGGAGAATAGTTT
>Ga0164315_10002413_pt1 | contig 14318 bp, 10 predicted proteins | sample GuaBasSedimGuay6_FD_113737 | JGI IMG/M metagenome (GOLD analysis project Ga0164315, IMG submission 113737) | Subseafloor sediment microbial communities from Guaymas Basin, Gulf of California, Mexico - Guay6, Core 4569-2, 0-3 cm | ecosystem: Environmental > Aquatic > Marine > Hydrothermal vents... | reverse complement strand
ACTGTGAATCCGGCATTTTCAAGCTGGCTTGTCTTATCTTCCGGCGTTAAGGGACTGGTGAGTATTCGATGGAAATCCGGAGCAATTTTCCTTTCCGACGGGGATAAGAGGGCGTTTCTGGAACTCATCGCCAACCCGTCATTCTCCCTTACCGTAGAACAGGAGATAATCTCCGTATTCATGAAGAAGGCTTGGGTCATTCCCTTGATAAGGGAGAGCTGCTGCCAGTCCTTCTCGCCGAAATATGCCCGATCGGCTCCGGCTATGTTCAGCAGTTTGAGCACTACAGTCAGGACACCGTCGAAATAACCCTTCCGATATGCCCCCTCCAACTGCAAACTGTTTTCAGTTTCAATTACTTGATAATGATAATTATCCGGGTAAATGTCCTCGGTGGAAGGATAAAATATCAGATCGGCAGCTGTTTTCTTAAGAATGTTCCGATCAGCTTCTAAATCCCGGGGGTAAACTTTTAAATCATCAGAATTGTCAAATTGGGCGGGATTTACGAATATGCTCACCGCAACCATATCGTTATCTGCTGCAGCTTGGTGTACCAGGCTCAGATGACCCTCATGAAGGGCACCCATAGTGGGTACCAGCCCCAGTGTTTTTCCTGACTTGGTAATCTCACGGAATCGTGATCGGGCAGTGGTGATATCCTTCAGAATCTCCATCATTCATACCATTCCGTTTTTCCCGGGAATGAACGCTCAGTCACTTCATGATGATAGTCATTCAAGGCTTTTTTCACCAGTGATGCACCATCCAGAAAATTGCGAACGAATTTGGGTTTGAATTCAGCCGTGAGACCCAGAAGGTCCTGAAGAACCAGTACCTGACCATCGACATCAATTCCTGCCCCGATACCGATTATCGGTATATTCAAACCGGTCGTGATGGATCCGGCAATATCTCCTGGAACGGCTTCGAGTACTATGGAAAAGCAGCCGGCTTCCTGAAGGGATTGGGCATCATCCAGTATACGGTCTGCAGCTTCTTTCCCGCGTCCCTGAACCCTGAACCCGCCCAGTCGATTAATTGATTGAGGTGTAAGGCCAAGATGACCCATTACCGGAACTCCGGAATCAACAGTGTGACGGATCAGTTCCAGGTTGCCTGCAGCCCCTTCGAGTTTCACCGCATTGGCCCCGGCACGCATCAGAACTGCAATATTCTCCATCGATTTTTCCATACCCATTCTGAAAGATAGAAAGGGTAGATCGCCGATAATAAAGGACTCAGGCGCCCCTCGGCGGACTGCCTCCACGTGGACTGCCATCTGTCGGGTATCCACCGGCAGGGTGGTTGAATGGCCGTGAAGAACCATGGATACAGAATCTCCCACCAATATACAGTCAACATCACTGGCGGCAATCAGTTTGGCGCTCCAGCTGTCGTAGGAGGTTACCATGGAGATGGGAATGCCATCACGTTTCTTTGATATGAAATCATTGATATTCATAAGGTACCTGTCCTTTCTTAGGATCAAGTCCGGGGGATTCCATTGGATAATGAAACCCCTGGATGCAATTTAAGCCTCGATTACACGTCGGTGTTCATTGTCCTGGAACCGAATCACCGCGTCAGACTTATTACTGGAAGATAAGTTTCTTTATGGAGGACGTCAACTATCTGCTGCTATTATTAACCTTGAATATTTACTTGCAAAACTCTTTATCAGGCATTTTCATTGTACAGTTATTCGTAACACAATGCATTCATGAGTGAAATCTCAGCTGATGAACAACGGGTTCACCGCATCGATACCTTCCGTCAATCCGTTGACGGAACTTATAAACCTCTGATTGATTCGGTATTCCTGATTGTTGCCATTCACTTTTTTGCCGTAGGGGATGTCTGGAAAGGGCTTATTTCCGCATCGACATTTATCGGCTTTTTTCTTTCCATTCCCCTGACAGGTCTGCTTTACCGAAGCACGGTTTCCCGTTCCCGGGTTCTCATGCTTTTAACGTTTATTTCAGCTTCAGCCATGACTGCGGCCACTTTATCGTCTTCCGGAATTATGTTTGCTCTCTCGGTAACCGTATCCTCGGCGGCAGTGAGTTTGAGACAGCCTTTTTTTACCGACCTCTATCGCGAGCAGTACCCTTCTTTACGCCGGGCGCAACAGATATCCCTGGGCTTGAGACTGGGACAGGTTTTTTCAATGGCTGCGGGGCTGCTCTACGGCCGCCTGCTGGATTTGAATCTGAATTACTGGAGATGGATCAGCATCTTCAGCATCCTGGTATTTCTTTTTACAGCCCTGCAGCTGGCAAGACTTCCCGGTGCACCGGTGGTTCCCGGGAAAAAGTCATGGCTGCAGGCCCTTTCCCTTCCCTTCAGAAACCCTGTTTTTCTCTATGTGCAGGCATCCTGGATGCTCATCGGGTTCGGTAATCTGTTAACCCTGCCCCTGAAGGTTGTTTATCTTACAGAAGAAGGCCGGGGACTGGGGCTATCCCCGGCAATGGTAACACTGATTATTGTTGTAATACCGGCTGTGATGAAGCTGGTGTTCAACCCATTCTGGGCAGGTCTTTATCAAAAAATGAGTTTCCCGTTATTCCGCATATCGGTAAATATTTTTTTCATGCTTTCTCTCTCTTTGTATTTCCTTACCGACAATCTCTCGGTTATTGTTCTTTCCTCGGTTCTTTTCGGGATGGGAACATCCGGATCCCCTTTTGTCTGGCAGCTCTGGGTTACCCGTATCGCTCCAAGCGATGAAACCCGGGTTTATCAGTCGGCTCACGCTTTCCTGGCCGGTGTAAGGGGTGTTGTGGCACCCTTCGTCGGGTTTGCTGTTCTCCAGCAGTTTTCCCTCAGGGTGATCGGTTTGAGTGCGGCTCTGCTGGCTCTGATGGCAACCCTGATGATGGTTCCGCTATTAAGAAAGGACAGGCGTTTTTAGAAAAGAAGTTATCCAGACGGCATCAGAGGTCATTTCCCAAAAAAAAACAGAAAAAACACCAGCAGTAGCGTTTTGTAAAGACTTTACGGGCGTCAGGTGAAAGAGGTAATATTCAGAATATGGCATCTTCCCCGCAAGTTTATGATGAAAGCAAGATAAAAACCCTCAGTTCCCTTGAACATATACGCCTTCGCTCGGGTATGTACATCGGACGTCTGGGCGACGGTTCGAACTCCGAAGACGGTATCTACGTCCTGATGAAGGAAGTGGTGGATAACGCGGTTGATGAATACATCATGGGCTTCGGCAGGAAGATTGATGTAAAGCAGAAGGACGGGACAGTTTCCTGCCGGGATTACGGCCGGGGGATTCCCCACGGGAAACTGGTGGAATGTGTGAGTGTTATCAATACCGGCGCCAAGTACAACGATGAGGTGTTCCAGTTCTCTGTTGGCCTCAACGGTGTGGGTACAAAAGCGGTTAATGCCCTCTCCAGCCACTTTCTCATCCGCTCCTACCGGGAAGGTAAATACCGTGAGGCGACATTTTCCCGGGGTAATCTGCTCAAAGAGAGAAAAGGATCCTGTGAAGGGCATGCCGACGGCACTTATGTGGAGTTCACGCCGGATACTGAAATCTTCCCCGAGTACGAGTTTACCGATGAGTTTGTCCAGCGGCGGATGTGGATTTATGCCTGTCTGAACCGCAATTTGAAACTCTATTACAACGGGACAAAATCCGAATCGAAGAAGGGGCTGTACGACCTTCTGGACAGGGAGGTGGGGGACACCACTTTATATCCGATTGTCTATCATGCAGGGGATAAGATCGAAATTGCCTTTACTCATACGAGTGCCTACGGGGAGAATCACTTTTCCTTCGTCAATGGTCAGTTCACCTCCGACGGGGGAACCCATCTGAGCGCTTTTCGGGAGGGGATGCTCAAAGGGGTGAATGAGTTCACAAAGAAAAATTATTCAGGTACCGATGTCCGTGAGGGGATTGCCGGGGTTGTCTCGGTGAAAGTGAAAGACCCGGTATTTGAAAGCCAGACCAAGAACAAGCTGGGGAACACCGAGATACGCTCCTGGATTATCAACGAGGTGAAGGCTGCTGTTGTGGACTACCTCCACAAGAATCCTGAATCCGCCCGGGTACTTGAGAATAAAATCGTCAACAACGAAAAATTGCGTAAAGAGCTGGCCTCTGTTAAGAAGGAAGCCAATGCCGCAGCCAAGAAGATTTCTCTGAATATTCCCAAGCTCAAGGACTGCAAGTTTCACCGCATAGTGGATAAAAGGGGAGAGGAGTCCACCATATTCATTACCGAGGGTCAGTCGGCCACCGGCTCCATGGTGAGCTGCAGGGATGTCTATACTCAGGCTATTTATTCCCTTCGGGGCAAACCCTGGAACAGCTTCGGCAAGGGTAAGGCGGCGATTTACCGCAACGAAGAGTTATTTAATCTGATGATGGCTCTGGGTATTGAAAATAACATTGAAAACCTCCGCTACGAACGCATCGTTCTGGCTACCGATGCGGATACAGACGGGTTTCACATCCGTAACCTCATACTGACTTTCTTTCTGAATTACTTTGAAGAGTTGGTGACCGGCGGTCATATCTACATCCTGGAAACACCGCTATTCAGAGTTCGAAACAAGAAGGAAACCCGGTACTGCTATTCGGAAAAGGAACGGGACAAGGCCATGACTGCTATCCGGGGACCGGAAGTAACGAGGTTCAAGGGGCTCGGGGAGATAAATCCCAAAGAGTTCGGTCAGTTTATCGGTAAAGATATGCGTATTGTTCCGGTGGGTATTGATTCCCTGAAAAGCGTTCCGGCCACCCTGGCTTTCTACATGGGAAAGAACACCCCGCAGAGACGGGAATACATCATGGAGAACCTTGTTTAATGGCCTATATCAACAAACTGTTCGATGAGAATTTTTTGGAGTATGCCTCCTACGTAATCAAGGAGCGGGCCATTCCACATCTGGATGACGGACTTAAACCGGTACAGCGGCGCATACTCCAGTCTCTCCACGATGTGGATGATGGTAAGTTTAATAAAGTGGCCAATGTGGTGGGTCATGCCATGCAGTACCACCCCCATGGAGATGCCTCTATCTACGAAGCCCTGGTGAACCTGGCTAACAAAGAGCTTTTTATCGACAAACAGGGGAACTTCGGTAACACACTCACCGGCGATCCGGCTTCTGCGGCCCGGTACATTGAATGCCGGCTGCTGCCTCTGGGTAAAGAAGTTCTTTTCGGCCCGGAAATTACCGAGTTCACCGATTCCTACGATGGAAGGCGCAAAGAGCCGATTACCCTGCCGGCAAAGATTCCTCTGCCCCTGATACTGGGAGCCGAGGGAATTGCCGTGGGCATGTCCACCCGTATGCTGCCCCATAACTTTGTTGAAGTACTGGAAGCCGAGCAGGCCCATTTACGGGGTGAGGAGTTTGAACTGTTCCCCGATGTTCCTTCCGGGGGTATCATCGATGTTTCCAATTACAATCAGGGGAATGGAAAAATCCTGAGTCGGGCCAGGCTGGATTCATCGGATCCCAAGCGCATCGTGGTGAGAGAGCTCCCCTACGGGGTAACCACCGAAAGCCTGATCGCTTCGGTGGAGGCCGCCGCCCGGTCCAACAAAATCAAGATCGGGGCGATAAACGACTACACCACCGAGAACGTGGAAATTGAAATCAAACTCTCCCGGGGGGTCCATACCGAGGATGTTCTCGACGGCCTCTACGCTTTTACCGACTGTGAGGTGAGTGTTTCCCTGAACATGCTGATGATCCGGGATGAAAAACCCGCAGTGATGAGCGTTCCCGAGGTGATTGAGCACCATTCCGGCCGACTGGTGGAGCTGCTTGAAAAAGAACTGCTCCTGGAGAGGGGGCAATTACTGGATAAAATCCACGCCCGAACCCTGGAAAAGATATTCATCGTGGAGAAAATCTACAAGAGAATCGAGCCGATCAAAACCGTTCCGGGAATCTTCCGTACGGTGCACAAGGGATTCATCCCCTTCAGTGAGGAAATCGGCAGGGACGTGAGTGATGATGATGTGGAAAGGCTGCTGAAAATCCCCATCCGCCGAATCAGTCAGTTTGATATCGAGCGCATGGAAGACGAAATTAAGCAGCTTCAGGACCGCATCGATGTTGTAGATTATCATCTGAAGAATCTTGTTGAGTATGCTTTGGGATTTCTGGACGGGATACTGGAGAAGTACCGGAATAAATACCCCCGGAAAAGTGAAATTGTCAGCCTGCACAAGGTTGACGTCCGAGAAGCGGCCCAGAAGAATCTCAAGGTGAAATACAACCCGGATACAGGATATCTGGGGTATGAAGCTTCCGGAGGCCGGGTGCTTTTCGATGCCTCGGTGTACGACCGGGTTCTTTACATCAAAAAAGACGGCAGTTATCTGATTACTGATGTTCCCGACAAGCTCTTTGTGGGGAAGGGCATGCTTTACGCCGGTCTGGCGGATAAGGAAACCTGTGAGGAGGTTGTCTTCACCCTGGTGTACCGTAACATGGAGAACAAATATCCATACATCAAACGCTGCCGGATAATCCAATACATATTGAACCGCAGCTACAACCTGGTTCCCGATGAGGGAACTCTGATACGTCTGACAACCAAGGAAGATGTGGCCGCAGTGGTGGATTTCAAGCAGAAAAGCCTGATACCGGGTTCGGACCAGTTTCCGGTAAGTGACTATCTGATTAAAGGGGTGAAGGCCCGTGGGGTTCGTATCAAACCCAAGGATTTCACTTCCGCCCGGTTTATCAGTCTGAAAACCCTGGAGAAGAAAGAGGATTAGAGCGGTGTTGTTCAGTTTTCCCTGCGGGTTAAATGTGTCACTCTGGCCTGGCATGCGTTGGAGAAGTCTCTGGAGGATTGAGTTTCCTGCCCGGTCGGTAACAATCTGTACATAATATCCGGGAACCTCTTTTTTCTATAAGATTTCATGCAGACTGTTTTTTTAATATTTTAAAAGGGACGTTGCAATGAAAAATGATATTACGATGATTGGTCATATTTCCAGAGACATTATAATCTACGATGGAGATGAAGTCAGACTGACTGGAGGACCGGTAATATATTCCTCAGCTGCAGCTGTCAGATCCGGTAAAAAGGTAGAGGTAGTTACACGAGCCTCGGAAGATGCAGATAAAGACTTGGAAGGTATGAGGGCCAACGGAGTCAATGTCATCCGGCTTGAATCAGAACATACCACCAGCATTGAAAACATATACTTTACCCCGGACAAGGAGAAACGGAAGGTTACCCTCCTCACCCGTGCAGATCCATTTACGACTGAATTTCTACCTGATACAGACAGCCTGATTTACCATCTTGCAGGTTTGTTTCGGGGTGAAATACCGGATGCGTTTATCCCTTTCTTTGCAGCAAAGGGAAAGGTGGGCATCGATGCACAGGGATTACTTCGCTGCAGTGAAGATGGACGTCTCCTTTTCAGAGACTGGATTTCGAAAAGGGAGCTTCTTCCGCTGATAACGTACCTGAAAACTGATGCAGCAGAGGCAGAGATTCTCACTGGTGAAACGGATCGTGAAAAGGCAGCGTATATTCTGGCCTCATGGGGTGCCGACGAGATAATGGTTACCCACAATACGGAAGTTATTGTTCTGGTTGACGGCACTGTATACAGGGCTCCCTACACTCCAGCCAACCTTTCAGGCCGAACGGGGCGTGGTGATACGACTTTCGCTGCCTATCTTGCCTGGAGGTTGGATCATGGTCCGGATGAGTCTGTCCGATATGCTGCCGCACTCTGCTCCATTAAAATGGAAAACCCCGGACCCTTTACGGGAACCATAGCGGATGTACTTTCCAGGATGAGTACTGACTTGTCATTAGATGGGTCTGAATAACCCGATCCTGGTTATTCGGGTATCTTCGAGACGCTTTCAGAGAGCGATCAGTAACAGGGTATCTTTATATAGGATTCTCCTTGACCGCGTCATATAACCCATCTAATATGAACTCTGACTTTTACGATAATTATCGTGGGTGAAGCGGGATAAGTATGGTTCATGCCGGCTTAGTTGATGCATCAATTTTTATCCCTCTGATTTTTCTTTATGGATTTCCCGGCACTCTCTCTTGAAAGTGTCTGGTTATATACGAAAACATCCGTTTCTATTATGGAGGAAGGATTAGATGAAAAGAATCATTGTAATCAGTCTGATTTTGCTGATGCTCCCGGTCTTCGCAGTGATAGGCCAGCAGAAAGAGGTGAATCTCTACGGCAGTGCTGAGGTGCGAACAATCGAATACCTCGCGCAACAGTATGAAAAGGAGACGGGAGTCAGGGTTAACTGGATCCGCTTGTCCAGCGGGGAAACCCTGGCCAAACTGAGAGCAGAGTCCGCCAATCCCCAGGGGGATGTATGGTGGGGCGGTACAACTGATCCTCATTCCATAGCGGCGCTGGAGGGTCTTACTGAAGATTACGAGCCTTCAATTTATGATGAGATCGATCCCCGGTTCAGGGATCCGCTTGGTAACGGCAGTGTTATCGGTGTCTATGTTGGCGCTCTCGGCTTTTCTGTCAACAAAAAGCTTCTTGACAAAATGGGGCTTCCTGTCCCCAAAGGGTGGGAAGATTTACTCGATCCCCGGTACAAAGGTCTTATCGGTGTTGCCAATATAAACACTTCCGGCACAGCTCTCACAACTCTCGCCACCCAGATTTTCCGTCTTGGAGAGGATGAGGGTATGGAGTACATGAAAAAGCTTCACGCGAATATATCCAACTATACAAAATCCGGTTCAGCTCCCGGTATCCTTGCCGGGCGGGGGGAAATCGCTATAGCCATCATTTTTCTGCATGATTCCATTTATCATGCGGAACAGGGTTATCCGGTTATACCTGTCGCTCCTGTTGAAGGCACTGGATTTGAGATTGGGGCTGTTAATCTGATTGCAGGTGCACCTAATCCGGAAGAGGCTAAAAAGTTCATTGACTGGGTTATCAGTGCAAAAACCCAGGAAGGGCTGGGCTCGGTAGGATCCTATCAGATACCTACCAATATCAATGCAAAAGTTCCCGATGTTGCCATCCCGATCGATGAGGTTAATACAGTGGATTATGATTTTAATTGGGTTGCTGAAAATGGTACCCGAATTATGGACAGGTGGACCCGGGAAGTGTTTGTACTTCCACGTTGATGGATAATGATTTCATCTGCGATTAAAAAAGAACAGTTCATTTGGATCGGGAGCATAGTTGTTTTTATGCTCCTGGTTGTTCTTCCCTTTTACGCTCCCCTGAATCAGGGGACGGCAGAACTCCTGACAGAAGGAGACTTCTCCGGGACTCTGTGGAATGTGAGGTATGAAGCTCCGGCTGCAGCCCTGTTGCTACCCCTTCTACTCATATCCGCCATCCTGGCCATGTCTCCTATCAGAAAGAAGTTAAAACTCAGATTGTTCCTGGCGATAAGCCTTCTTGGGATAACTTTATTTCTGGTGCAGGTTGTATTACTTACCCCTGAACTGAAACTAACCAGTGGAGCCTTTATCCTCTTTTTTACTTTTCTGACTCTTCTTGCCCTTACCCTTTCGAGAATGGGTATCATCAGGGGGGACAGCTTTATATCAGGATCAATCCTGAGTATCAGTGTCCTGCTTGTTATTTTTATACTATTCCCCCTTCTTGTCATTCTTGTGCGAAGTGTTGTAGTTGAAGGTTCTCTGAAGCCGGGGAATTTCATCAGAACACTCACTGCATACCCCTCAACCATGAGGATACTCAAGAACAGTATATTAATGGCTGGAACCGTCGGTGTTCTGTCAACCATTATCGGCCTTGCCTTTGCCCTTGTGGTGGAACGTTCAAGATTCCGACTGAGACAGTTTATGAGGGCATTTTCTCTGTTGCCGATTATTACTCCCCCTTTTGTCATCGGATTGGCGATAATCTTCATGTTTGGAAGAGCCGGTTGGTTCACCAGCGGGATTCTCGGTCTCAGGGTTAATTTCGTTTTTGGTTATTTCGGGATTGTGCTGGCTCAGACTCTCTCATTTGCGCCTATGGCTTTTCTCATCCTCTCAGGAGTTATCCGTTCCCTCGATTCTGCACTTGAGGAGGCGAGTTACACTCTTGGCTCAAGCAGATGGCACTCTTTCAAAACCATCATCTGGCCCCTGCTCAGACCTGGTCTGGCAAATGCTTTTTTGTTATCGGTGATAGAATCTCTGGCAGATTTTGGAAACCCCATACTTCTGGGAGGAGATTTTGATGTTCTTGCAACCTCAATTTATCTTGCTATCGTAGGCCGTTATGACGAGATGCTTGCCGCCTGCCTCGGTCTTGTTCTCCTTTCAATCACACTGACCACCTTCATTATCCAACGGTACTGGGTGGGCAACCGCTCATATGTGACGGTGACCGGGAAGCCGAGCAGGAACAGACTCCTCCCTCTGCCGAAAGGGCTGGACTACACCCTTGTCGGGGGAACTATTCTCTGGGTAGTACTGACTGTAACGCTCTATGGTTCTGTTATTACCGGAAGTTTTGTGAAACTCTGGGGGATTAACTACGAGTTCACCCTCCAGCATTACAAGTATTTTCTGGAGGTGGGTCTCGAGTCCTACTTTACAACACTGAAGCTGGCAGCGATATCCGCACCTATAACGGCAACGATGGGACTGATGGTTGCCTATCTGGTCAGCCGTTATACCTTTTTTGGTAAAAAGACATTTGAATTCACTTCAATGCTCAGTTTCGCGATTCCGGGAACGATTGTTGGTATCGGTTATGTGATGACTTTCAATACCGGCCCCCTTTTCTTTGCCGGTACCGCGATGATTCTGATAATCTGTTTTGTGTTCAGGAATATGCCGGTTGGAATCCGGTCCGGGATGGCGGCCCTCCAGCAGATTGATGTCTCCCTGGAAGAAGCCTCAATCACACTTGGGGCAAGCAATTTTTATACATTGAGAAAAGTTGTACTCCCTCTGATAAAGCCGGCAATCTTCTCAGGGCTGGTATTTGCTTTTGTCAGGTCCATGACAGCAATCAGCGCGGTTATTTTTCTCGTAACCGCCAAAACCAAGCTTGCTACAACAGTTATCCTCGGCAGAATAGAAGGGGGTAAGTTGGGAATTGCAACAGCTTATTGCACGGTCCTCATTGTTACGATGATGATTGCAATTGGAATAATGTATTTCTTTACAAATAGAACCAGTAAACAAAATAATGCTGTAGCTGTATAAGGCAGGATAATAGATGGATGAAACGATGACAGGAACTGCAGATTTACGTTTTGAAAATATCACGAAGAAATTCGGGAATGTTACTGCTGTTAATGATGTCTCCTTTCAGATAGATCATGGAAAGCTTGTTACACTTCTAGGTCCATCAGGATGTGGTAAAACGACTATTCTCAGGATGATTGCAGGCCTTGAAGTTCCGACATCGGGAAAAATCTATCTTGGCGGGGAAGATATTACCGATATGCCCCCGAATGAACGGAAAATCACCATGGTTTTTCAATCCTACGCCCTTTTCCCCCACATGAATGTTTATCAGAACATATCATACGGACTGAAAGTTAAAAAATGGAAAAAAGACAGAATCCAGGTGGCCGTTAAAGAAGCTCTTGATGTCGTCGGGTTGAAAGGTCTTGAAATGCGGGGCGCGAGTGAACTCTCCGGCGGGCAGCAGCAGAGGGTTGCTCTTGCACGGGCTCTGGTTCTTAAGCCGAAGGTTCTCCTTTTTGACGAACCTCTATCCAATCTGGATGCAAAACTCCGAAACAGGATGCGTGGGGAGATTCGAAATCTTCAGAAAGACCTGGGGATTACATCGGTTTATGTGACTCACGATCAATCTGAGGCCCTGGCCATTGCAGACCGGATAGTTGTTATGGATAATTCCATCATTTCCCAGATTGGAGGGCCGGTGGAACTCTATACTCGCCCGGAAAACAATTTTGTTGCTGATTTTATCGGAGAGGCAAATATCGTGGAGGGGGAATTGCTTAAGGTTGAGGGAGATTTAGCCCTTATCAAGCTGGGCGGTATGCAACTGAAAGTACCCTATTCAAGCAGACCGGAAGCGGGAACACCGGTGAGGGTGATGATTCGCCCTGAAGATATCCTGATACAACCCGAAGGGAAGACGGGAATTACCGGAAAGATTGAGTTTGCCATGTATCAGGGTGCAATGAATGACTATACCGTTGTTACTGAAATGGGAGAACTCAGGATAAATGACTATGAAACAAAAGGCGTCGTTAAAGTCAGAGGTACAAAGGTTTCCCTGAGTTTCAGGGAAGATTCTCTATTTATAATTCACTAAGGCATGAAAAGGGTTATGGAGGTATTCAGTTATGAAGAAAGTGCTTAGCATCGTTTTTCTGGTTATGTTGGCTGCTGCTGTTATGGGTTGTGCCAGTTTACCGGAGTTTGTTCAGGATCAGTCCAGGAAGGATGTCGATGAATCGGAGGGTTGGGATGAACAGGATTCTTCCGGTCCGGTAAAGTTTCTGCAGGTTCAGACAACGGCTCCAGCGTCCGACGAGGGAACCGGAATGGTTCTGGATGGTTCATTCGGTGAGCGTCTCCTTGAGATTCTGACGGTACCGGCAAAGCCAGGTACAGATGTAGTCTGGAACCTGAAGAATAAAGGTGACAGTGATATTTATGTTGTTGCCGCGAAAAACTCCTCTATGGAACTTCCCGTTACCGTTCCAGGTGGTGAAGAAGTTGAAGTTTCCGATATTTTCGACGACGAGGGGTATACCTATCTTGTCTTCGATAACGAAGGGGGCGGAGGAATCACTCTGGAAGTACGTGCAGCTGTCGGGGAAGAAAGTGCAAAAACAACCCGCGGAAAGTACATGAAAATTCTCTGGTTCTAGAGCAGTTTTCAGAAATTGAAAATGACAGCCCCCTTCAATATTCCGGAGGGGGTGTCGCCGAATTCTGTTTTCTTCAATTGGGATAACTCCTCTTTACAAAGTCCTCCTTACATCTGTTTGAATATTTCTTACTCAGGTTGAAGTTGCTTCCTGTGATAACTGAAAAATAATCCCGAGACTGAATATGAGCAAATCAAACGGGATGCCATTCATTTTGAGCGTGGTGAAAAGCAGAGTTCACCCTCATTTTTTACACTTTTCATACTTGATTTGTCATATTTTTCCTTGTTCGCTATCAATTTATAGATTAAAATAAATCCATTAGACTCTGTTTGCTTGAGTTCATCTTTTTTACCCTGAAGGAATTGTTTTGAAGTACGAAGCCTTCTCGATGCCTATACCCTCCTCAATAATGGCTCCAGAGACTTCTGACATACTGGATTTCCTCTCACTGATTACCCCGGAAAAAATTCAATGGTGGAGTAAAGCCGATCAGTCCCGGGTTCTGGTGAACCTTCAGCCCCCCTTTAACCTTCAGGGATTTGACAGACTCAACGACGCCGATCTGGTGGAGGAAGATATTGATTTCATCCTGAGTGCAATAAAGAAACGGTTCGGACTGGATGAAGCTGTGGTTTCCGGACTTTCTGGACTTTCCGGCCATCTGGGAGATTTTGAGGGAATTATTCTCTCTCCCGGAGAAGTCCGACTCCTGTACAAAGGGATAACAAGCGGTTCTTTTGAAGATATCCGCTACGTTTACGTTTTTGTCGGTTCTAAAACAATCCATTCTGTGTTCAGGGTTAAAGTACCCGTGGATTCGAAAATCAGTGATGTTGTTTCTTTTCTTGAAGATGAAGGCCGAATTGATGTACAGGGAGAAAACACCTGCATTTTCAATCCTCTGAGCCACAGGTTGTTTAACCCTGAAGAACCCATCGGGCCGGAAACCTCGTTTTTGGCTCTCAGCGATGGAGAGAAGCGACTTGTCTCGGCAGGTTTGTTTTCACGCCCCTCAACACGTAGAAAACCTGCTTTCCGCAGAGTTACCCCATCCCTTGATTCAAGAAGACCCTGCAACAACTGCCTTATCTGTTCCTCAATCTGTCCGGCTGGCCTCTCCCCCAGCATTTTGTTTCACTTTGCCGAAGCGGGGGCTGAAGATCTTGATACTCTGGGGGCCGATCTCTGTTTCCGATGCGGACTTTGTACTTTTGTCTGCCCGTCAAACATCCCCCTATGTGAGGGAATCGGAGGTATCAATGCTGATTCTCTCTGAAACTCTGTTTCATCGATCCCAGAGAAACGATTATCTGATTGTTTCAGCATCCTTCCCCCTCTACCTTCTGGGAGTTGGCCGTTACGGATGGCGTCTCGGGGTTCTTCTTCTTATCTCCTGTACCCTGGGTATCCTTCTTGAGGAGGGTGCCCGGAGAATACAGAAGGATTCAAAGCGGGGGTATGGGGTAACAGCCTGGTTT
>Ga0164315_10002412_pt1 | contig 14318 bp, 11 predicted proteins | sample GuaBasSedimGuay6_FD_113737 | JGI IMG/M metagenome (GOLD analysis project Ga0164315, IMG submission 113737) | Subseafloor sediment microbial communities from Guaymas Basin, Gulf of California, Mexico - Guay6, Core 4569-2, 0-3 cm | ecosystem: Environmental > Aquatic > Marine > Hydrothermal vents... | reverse complement strand
TACTTTATGTAACACTTAACTCCTCAGTTTTACGCAGCGAATTACACATGGCAAGATCAAAAATCGTTCAATCCTTAAACAAAGAAGTGGGCAAGAATGTTATTGATGATATTGTGCTGAGGTAGAAAATTTTCAGCTCATCCAGATTTTTAATCTGGATGTTAAGGGCAAAAGATTTTCAATCTTTTTATTGGTATTGCTGTCAGACTCTTGACTTTATTTTCTGCCTCCTGGGTGCAAAAGGTCACCCGTCAGGTTTATTTCACATTAAAAGCAAGCAGTTTTTTCCCTTCAATAAATGCTTCAAAATGGTCATCAATTTTAGTTGGCCCTACGCCTTTTGGCGTGCCCGTGAAAATGTAATCGCCGATGCGCAAGGTGATAAATTTGGAAACGTAAGCAATAATCTGGTCGAACGAAAAAATCATGTCTTTGCTGTTTCCCTCTTGCCTGGTTTCGTTATTAATTAATAATGAAAACTGAATATTATTAAGGTTTTTAAAATCATCTTTCGGTAGAAAACTACCAACAGGGGCCGACTGGTCAAAAGCCTTGGCAATTTCCCAGGGGAGACCTTTTTGTTTGCATTCGGCTTGCAGGTCTCTTGCCGTAAAATCAATGCCAATGCCAATTTCATCGTAATACTTATGGGCAAATTCTTCTTCGATATGGCGACCGTTTTTACAGATTTTAAGAACGAGCTCAGCTTCAAAGTGAAGGTCGTTGGTGAAATCCGGGTAAAAGAAAGGATTCTTTTTTGGTAACAATGCGGTGTCTGGTTTCATAAAGAAAACAGGTTTTTCAGGTACTGGATTTTTCAATTCTTTGGCGTGGGCAATGTAATTGCGGCCAATGCAGATAATTTTCATTTTGCCATTCTAAATTTAATTCTTGTAATCATCTTTTTAGTGTAGAGCGGAAAATCAGCTTTCATCATCCAATTGTAATAAGAAGGCTCGCTACTGAAAACATCCTCAAGTAATTTTCCTTTGTGTTTTCCAAAATTGACAACTTCTTTTCCTTCCTCATTAAAAATAAATTGTCCAATCAGGTCGGCATTGCGGTGATGGCTTGAAAAAGCAGCAAGGGCTTCCATGTCATTTTTTACCGGGATGCTGGTATTTCCCTTTCGGTCGGTAAATTCTGTTTCCTTGTATTTGTCCAATTGGGCAGTCAGTACTTCATAGGTGGCCATGGTATCGGCCTCAGCAGCATGGGCGTTTTCCAGATTCTTTTGTAAGTAAAATTTATAAGCTGCCTTGAGTGTCCTCTGTTCCATTTTCATGAAAATATTCTGGACGTCAATCAGTTTTCTGTTTGTAACTTCGAAGTCAATATCGGCCCTTAAAAATTCTTCAACCAACATCGGGATGTCATATCTTAAAGCATTGTAGCCTGCAAGATCGCAGTTGTCAAGAAAACGGCTGATGTCTTTTGCCAGTTGCTTAAAAGTTGGTTTGTCTTTTAAATCGTCATTGGTATAACCATGGATTTCCGATGCCTCTGCCGTGATGGGATAGTCAGGGTTTATAAGCCAGGTTTTGGATTCATTCGATCCGTTGGGATTTACTTTTAAAATGCTGATTTCAACAATGCGGTCTTTGGCAATATTGAGGCCGGTGGCTTCCAAATCGAAAAATGCGAGTGGGCGTTTAAGGTTTAATTCCATGGGTTTATGTTGGATTGGAGAACGAAATTATTAAAATGGGGGTTTGTCAGTTTTACTAAGCTGCAGACAAGTTTTGATCTGCATTATTTTCTTTGCTATAATTTAATGTGTCGTGGCATACACTAGTTTTCACTACTACCAGGATGCGCTTTTTCTTTAACAATTATTAATTCTATATCAAGACGATTTTGTGGCAGATTTTTTTTCGCTATTTCCCAAATCATTTCATAGTCAATTCCAAAATACTCATGGGCAATTAAGTTTCTAAGTCCGTACATTTTTTTCCACGGTATCTCAGGATAATTGTTTTTGATATGTGTAGGAATGCTCTTCGATGCTTCACCTATAATTTCAAAATTCCTAATGATTGCATCTACTGCCATATATGACATTTTAAAACTTCTGAAATCAAGGCCGCCAAGATACTCTTCAATTTTTCTCATCGATTCAAGCATGTCTTCAAGGTACAAAACGTATTCTCTTTCCTTCGGCTTCATACGTACTTGACACTATTTAAAATAATTTGCCTTAATTGTTCTTTAAGCGCTTTTTCAGAAACTAAGTCAACTTTTAGTTTAAGTTCGTTTTCGAGTAATTCTTGAAGGTCAAAAAATTCCCAGCCTAAAGGCTTTCGAAAAGAAACTAAAATATCAATATCAGAATCTTTATTTTGTTCGTTACGTGAATAGGAACCGAAATACCCAATCCTGTCAACAAAATATTTCTGAAATAATATTGGTTTCAGTTCTTTCAGTTTATTTTCTATTTCAATATTAGTTTTCATTCTTCAAATTTAGACAATTTTAGGTTTCGTAGAAAAAATGCCTTTTGCAAAACTAGTAACAATTGAATGCTGCTGATCATTAATGGTTATCAAATAATCGTATTCACATCAAAGTTTTCCAGCAACTCTTTCATCCTTTTTAAATACATGCCTCCCAATGCACCATCAACAATACGGTGGTCATAGGCAAGAGAAAGAATCATGATGCTCCGAATACCAATAACATCACCTTGTGGCGTTTCAATAACAACTGCTTTTTTTCTGATAGCACCAATTCCTAAAATGGCTACCTGTGGTTGGTTGATAATAGGAGTTCCTGTCAGGCTGTCGAAAGAACCAAAATTGGTGGTGGTAAAAGTGCCTCCAGAAATTTCATCGGGCAATAGTTTGTTGGCCCTCGCCCTGGCGGCTAAATCATTTACTGTTTTCACCATACCAAGCAGACTTTTTTCATCCGCATTTTTAATAACGGGAACAATGAGGTTGCCATTGGGCAGGGCTGCTGCCATCCCTATATTTACATTCTTGCGGTAGATGATGTTGTAACCATCTAAAGATGCGTTGATTTGTGGAAAGTCCTTAATGGCCTGTGCCGCAGCCTGCATGAAAATGGGTGTGAAAGTTACTTTTTGACCTTCCCGTTTCAGGATACTTTCTTTGACTTTATTCCGCCAGTTGACCACATTGGTCACATCCACATCGATAAAGGAGGTAACATGGGGAGAAACCTGCTTCGACATCACCATATGATCGGCAATGAGTTTGCGCATGCGGTCCATTTCAACAATCTGGTCACCGGCTTCGGTATTTATGGCTGGCAATTGTACTTTTGGAGCAGCCGGTTTTGGTGGTGTAGCACCACTTTTCCGGTTCTTTAAATAGGCAAGTATATCGTCTTTGGTTACGCGATTGTCTTTGCCGCTTCCATTAATTCCATCCAATTCGCTAATGCTAATGTTTTCGGCTTTGGCGATGCTTTTAACAAGGGGAGAATAGAATTTATCAGTTTGGGAGAAATCACTTGCTGAAGTTTCAATTGGCGGCTTTTCCTCTTTGACAGCGGTTGACAATTCTTTGACTTCGGTTTCAAGCATTTCTGCTTTTTCTTCTGGTTTTCCTGATTCTTCTGTGGCTTCCCCTTCAATTTCTACTATTGCAATCACGGTTCCTACCGCAACCACATCACCTTCGTTAAACAGGGTTTCTATTAGTTTACCTTCTACCGGGCTTGGTATTTCTGAATCAACTTTATCGGTGGCAATTTCTACTATCGAATCATCCTCTTCCAATGTATCGCCCACATTTTTTACCCAGCGGGTGATGGTTGCTTCTATGATGCTTTCGCCCAGTTTGGGCATTATTATTTCAAATTTGGTCATTTGCTTTTATCTTAGATAAGCGTAAGTACTTTTGTTTCACTCGTTTATAATTTTCGGTTTGGAAAATTTGAGTTTTGCAAAAGTAATATTTTTTATAATGTGGAATGGGTCTAAATAGATTAATTGGGGTAAGGCTGATTGGAGGCTGCGGAGGCAAGCACTCTTCCTTTTTTTCTCACCTTTTCACCACCTTTATCCCTTCAATCTCCTTCCCATCCCAAAACATCACCACATGGTAAACGCCTGCCGGTAGTATATTGCCGTTGCCATCTTTGCCGTCCCATCGGGTCTGGATGCTACCTCGGCCGGAAGTACCTGATTTAAGTATTTTGACACGCAAACCCGAATTATTGTAAATCTCAATTTGTACATGGCCTGTAAAATCCCATTGGGCGGAGATGGTAGTTTGGTGGTTGAAAGGATTGGGTGCGGCATGCAAAAGTTTGGGTTTCTCGTTTTTGATGGGCTGGTATTGGTATTTATCAATCCCCACGGTTGAGTTCCATTCATAAGCACCCATATCGATGCTGTCGCCGACTATGCGTGGATTTCCGGCGAGGTCTGTTTCTGGCAGTACAATAAAATCGGGCAAGTTGGCCAATGTGCCGGCATCAATGCAGGGCGAGCCATCGGCTATTTGGTAGGGGTGTTCCCATTTGTGGAGGAAGAAGGGGTCGGTGTCGATATTGGTTTCATCGTAGTGGACAAAATTGAAATCCAAATCACCCCCAATTCCATCGTAGCCACCTGCAATTAATGAATTATATATCCACAACGAACAGGGGGCTTCGTTTGAACCAACGCGCATTTCCCTTGGATGCCCTCCATAGAATATTGAGTTATAAATATATGCCTTGGCATAAAACCCCCAAACAAAGAAAACAGCAGAAATATCCTGATGATAAACCGTGTTATCGGCAAAAGTACAATTGGAAAAAACAGCCTTTCCATAATCATAAGAAGTAATAATAAATCCATTATAATTATCATTATCGACCTGGTTGTTTTCAAACAGGCAATTGGTTAGTATATTTACCAATGAATCGGTAGCAATAGATTTTGTACTAAAAGCCCCTCCTGATCCAGCAGTGGAATCAGGGTTAGGTAAATTGTGCCTGAAAATGCAATTTTCGATAAATACGGAATCCGTCAAGCGGGGGTATTCTGGGGCATTGTACATAGTTCCGCCACCTAAAGTTTTTCCGCCAAAATTATCTTCAAAAGTGACATCTTTAAATGTTAACTGGCTACAACCGATAACCAGACCGCTGCTGTGTTGATAGCCTGTGTTCCCCTTGAAAAGTAAGTCTTCAAACAAGATGCTGTCGCAAGATACTAAAACAAATGAACCTTTCATAATGGATCTATTTATATCCCCGTTTCCGTTGACCAGGCTTATGTGTTTAACATTAAAACTATGCTCAAGGCGTGGGCTTTGTAAATGGTGTGTAAAGTTTTCGGCATTAAGAATTGTAGAATCACGTTTCTGGCCGATGATATCAATATTACTAAACAACCCCAATGGAAAAAACTCACCTGTTGATGAAGGGGAATAGGTGCCATTGGCGAGGTGGATGGTGTTTTTTTGCACCGAACCGGACACAACGAGTTGAATGGCTTTGGTCAATGATTTCAGTGGTGTAGCTTCACTGAGGCCGTTATTGCTGTCATCACCGGTTGGGCTGACAAACAAATCACCGTTTACCGATTCCCGTAAGTAGTGGTTCATTTGCACAGGGAAACTATCTCTCGGATAGAAATATTTGTTAACAGAATAAACATGTTGCCGTCCAGGCTGAGATACCGAAAAAGTGTCTAATACAATTTTAAACCCTTTTAAAGCACTACTAAAAGAAATATCTGCGCCGCAATAGGCATGGTTGTTATACACACTACAACGGTTGATAGTGTCAAAAGTTATGGTGTAAGTTACATCATTACTGGCTGTAAATGATATGCCCCCACCTTTATTAAGTGCCGAATGGTTATCTTTGATAGTAGTTCCTGAAAGATATAAATTTGTAAAATAGTTGGCAATGCCCCCACCATATCCACGGGCAAAATTATTATGGATGATACAATTGAAGATGGATACATTGCCCTGTTTTAGATAAAGGCCTCCTCCTCTGTAACCTGACCCTTGTTTCCCAGAACCATTTCGAATGGAAAATCCTTGGATAGTAAAAGTAGTAGGAGATAAAACCCATAAACATGACGTTTCTTCCTGACTACCATCGATGATAGTGCTGTATTTATACTGTGGATCACCGGTGGTTAAATCCAGGCTGGCCAGCATGATATTGTGGCCGCTCAAATCGAGGTTTTCATAATAAGTGCCTGGCCAAACCAGTACCGTGTCACCATCGGTTGAAGCATTTATAGCGGATTGAATAATGATGTAATCGCCTGTGCCATCTTGCTTAACGGTGAGGGTGTCGGCCTGGGCGATTTGGCATATTAAAAGGAAGAAGGCGAGTATTTTGATTGGTGTTTTCATTTTTTGTGTTTTTTGACCCCACCTAAATCCTCCCCTTGGGGGGAGGACTTTGGGGTCGCTCCATAAATCAGGCCAAATCAACAGAAAAGAAACCTTCTGTCCGGATAGGCCATGATAACCGGGAGAAACCCCTAACCCTCCTTTCGGGGGAGGGCAGGGGTGGGGTCATTTCACTATCAACATTTTAATTTTCATCATTTGTCCGGCCTTGATTTTTACAAGATAGATTCCGGGTTTCAGTTTTCTACCTGAATCATCTGCCAAAGAAAACTGAAGCCGGTGTTGCCCGGAATTCAAATTTTCATGTAATAACTCTGTAACAGGATTCCCAGTAATGTCCATTATCAGGATATTTACTATCTCATCATTGTCGAGTGTTAAGCTGCAAAACAAAATAGTAGAGGCCGGATTGGGCCAAATGTTGAATAATGGCGAAGCATCCGCTGCTTGTGGTAGTTTCTGTTTTTTGAAGGATACAAAATAATGGTCTTGTCGTTCTCCCGCATGGATAGCCCTTTTTTCATTCAATCGTTTTTCCCGGTTCCAGACATAATAGTCACCAATGCGATTTCGTGCAATGGATTTGGTGCCATAGTATTTTTCAAATACCACACTGTCGCCCGGACTACCATCCAGGTAAGTACGCACGGCCACCACGGAATCACCGCTTTCAACCACTGTTGCACCTATACAAGTATCGTTTATGAATGCACCAATTTCAACAGGATAGTCCGCACTGTCTAATTCTATTATCATAGGTGTATAATCTGCTTGTTCCTGGGCTGTATAGTAAGCAGGGTTTTGTGTCGGGTCTTCGCCGGCCGGTATCTGTCCGTTAAAAGTCCATTGAAAGGGGATAAAGCCATCGCTGAGACTTTTCAAAACAACCATTTCGCCATATTGGATGTTGTGTACTTTTTTGTCGCATTCCCAAACCAAATTATTGGGTGGCGGTGTACCTCCTGGAAAAGTCCAGGCATTGCTCATTACGCATGTCCAGTCCTCATGCTTGATCAGGTAAAAATAATTGGCCTTACTGCCCATTGCATCAAAAATATCCTGTGATTGGTAAAGCCAATATCCCGTCCAGTTTTCTTTGCTGTCACCATACAATTGTATGGCCGTTGAAGGGTCTGTAACCGTTCCATGCAGGTACAAATGCCTTTCTGCCAATTCATCTTTATGAAACTGCAGTTTATGACCCCGCACATTGTGGATATTGGTTAGGTTTCCACCAGTGTTCCAATTACTCCCATTGTATAGCAAGTATTCAACATTTAGAGGATCTGTCGTCCCAAAGGGCAGGTTTTCGAGATGTGACCAGGTAAACGATTGTGGTAGAATATTCCCATCTACAACAGAGATAGCTTCCTGAGGGTCGCTATTGGTTCTGGGAAACGACAGCCAGTTCCATTCATCAGCTTCTAGAAAAAGGGCTTCATTGGCATCAAAATCCACTACACTTACTTTAGAGTGCGCCCCATTGGGCAGGTAAATTTTGTTGTTGTAGGGGTTGATGTAAGGCTGGTTAAACGAATAATAAAAGAAACGGAAATCGGGACAGTGATCCAGTTCAGGGTAAAAGCTGGTCATGCCCAAATCCTCAACCAATTGCACAGTAATTGGGTTTTCAGAAGGATCAAATTTGTATAAACTCACATTGGTAGCAGCTAATTTCTTATCATCAAACTTCATGTGAATATACACCTTCATATTGTAGGGGTTGTAAAAAAAAGCTGCCGCCTGGCCTCCTATTTCTGCGACTTTAGTAAAATCAATTGAGGTCCCATTGTAGGTGATTTTGTCAATTTGAACATGGCGGTCTGTATCGCAGTTATCATCTTCCACATCTTTTAAGGCAAACAATACATCTTGCTCCGGACAGTAAATTATATTGTTGTATGACAGCCCGGTGTGTTCTATTGATTGACCGTTGGGACTGAAATCATATTCATAAAAATCTTCACCAATTACAAACAGTTTGTTGGCAAATTGCGAATTGGGGATGGCCCCCATTGCATTCGGACAAAGAATCTTTCCCGGATAAGCAAGTGTGCTGGCAACATTTTCTACAGCATCTTCACTAAAACTTACTACCCTGCCAACAGCCAAGTTTGGAGGGGGATAAACTTCACCAAAGTTAGACATACTGTTTGCAGTAGAGCTATACTGATCAAAAGTGTATTCAGTTGGGTGAATTGAGGCATACACTTTATTGAGACTGGCATTATAAGCAAAATATGCTGAGTAATATTCGTAATCCTCTGCATACCCCTGTGGAATAGCCACGTTTAGGTCACCAGTAAAAATCAATGTGTAGGCACTATTACTCCCCTCTTCTGTTGCTCTGTATACCAGTATCTTTGGCTTAAAGCTTGGGTCACCAGGTTTGTTTAGCATATTGGCCATTACATACAAACGTTTGTCGGGTGCAATAAACATTTCTTTCGGGTGTGTAACCAGTGGACTACTAGGTAATGTAATTGTGCCACCGTTTGAATTATCGTTATTGATAATCCTAATATTATAGGTTTCGGTTTCAAAAATGCTTTGTGATATAAGAAACTGATTTTCATATGGATTATAGACAACATCGCCAATCATTCCATCAATATTGTTGTTGGGATCCGCATCATGATTCAGGTTTGTGGTAGTATTCGCAACAACATCATGAACATACAATCCTGTTTTTTCATTATTTAACTGGTGAAATATATACATTTTACTTCCCAAAGTATTGGCAACAATCTTATTGGTAGAATACCCCATTTTTTTACTAATGGAGAGGTGCTCACCTGCAGCAGAAAAAACTTCGATTCCACTTCCAGCCAGATTGGTTACAAACAATTTAGCTCCTGAAGAAATCCCTTTCATAAAATGATTTCCCTCAGCTTCAAACCATTGACTCCATGTGTAGCTTCCATTTGATTTGTAGATTTTATTTACCTGGTCTTTTTTAAGTACCAGTGCGTTTGAATTATTCAATTTTACCAGGTCGAAAGAAGTATTCATATCGTAAGCAGATTTATTACCTCCCTGTTGATTTGTACTGAATACCTGGCTCGGGGAAGTCTCGAACTCATTATCGCCTTCATTGAATTCGTAAACCGCGATATCGCTATCATAGTCGTCCGTGTTTACAATTTCATCATTGTCCGGTGCAAAGCACAAAAGCAATTCATCATCTGTACTCAGGTATTCGGCATCCAGTATCTTTCTGCTTGCTGTTTGTATGAGCTGATGTGAACCATCCTCACCATCCAAAACAACCATGAGTGGCGTACAATTTTTTGTGCTAGAAGGATATCGATATGGTAGTGCAACAATTTTGTGAATATATGGTTCAGATTCACCCGGGTGTGTTTCATAAATGTATTTTATTTGGCCAAACTTATAATAGGCCCCACAGTAATAGGAGGGGTCTATAATTATCGAATCTATCCTTTGTGCAGATGATGTAGTAACTTCCCAGGTTTCAAGTTTGTTTAATTTAGTTAAATAAAACTTGTTGTTTGAGCGGTTGAAAGCAATATCCGAAATAGAAGAATTGATATAGCGGTTGTACACTGCATCACCTGTCTTACCCAGTATCTTGGCTCTTCTTTGTTCTGAAAAATGTAAAGAAAGACTTCCATCACTGGGATTAACATTGAAAATTGCAAAATATCTTTCCCTTACGTGGAAACCTCCCGTGCCGTTAAAATTACCACCGTTTTCATGATTTCCGATTTTACCTTTTACAACCCAATACAAACGATTGTGGTAACGGTCAAATTTAAGTATATTCAAACCATGTATTGGTTTAAAGTGAGAAATTGATTCTGGTGGAGCAATTTCATCAATATAATTTAATGAGATGGTACTGTAACGTTTAATTACCAAGTCAGGCGTTACAACAAATAATTCATTGCGTCCCTTGTTTAATGCCATCATGTTTGTTTCGCCGTGTAATCTTGCATTGTAAAAGAGCGGGTTAAATTTTCCGTAATCTTTATTGCAAAGTATGATTTCACCGGCATAACTCATGGTTCCGGAATTGTAAACCATAATTTTGCTACCGGTATACACAAATACTTTGCTGTTTGCAACAAGGATGTCCAGTGGCATATTACCGCCATTTGTTTGTGGCAGGTCTATTTGACCAACTTGTGCATCTGCTTGTTTAATGCTGAGCAAACTGAATAGGGTAAGTACTAAAACAAAAGATATATTTCGTATAAAAAGATGTGATTTAATTTTCATAGTAATGATTTTAAGTTAAAAAAATGTAAGTTTTAGCCTGATAGATCGGTACATTTTAATTTAACTTTAAGGTGGGTGGCGCCCTTTCGTTAGCTGGATTCTCTCTCTCTCTCTCTACTGTTTGCTGGTATTTTCATTTTTGCTTGAAATGTTGGGTAAAGTTAGGAAATTATATTGGATTTGCTAAAATAGGTTCTGAATTGTTTTTGATTTTTGTTGTGATGAAGTCCCGCAGCAGGGATAGTAGCGGCAGCCGTGCGAAGTGGCATTGGCTGTTGAGCCGCTTGGCGGAGGCTGCCGAAGAAAGCCCACGCACAAGTGTTGCGAAACGTCACTGGCACGAGCATGCTATAGCGGATAGCCCGGGTGCTGCCATAAAAATAGTCGGCAGTCCACAGTCTTCAGTCATCCAACATCTATCCACACCTGATTTTATCAGTCCACAGTCGTCAGTCTTTAAACAATAACAATTGATCAGTTCAACCCTCCAACTCTTACCGGTTTAGTGGTCGGACGACTTCTTTGTATCGGAATATAGTCGTCTGACCACCATCAAACCATCTACCCATTCAGCACATCTTATTAACAAATCAAATAATTGTTAACAAATGGCAATGCTCAAATCAATTTTTGAATTTAATTTTTAATTTTGTTTCGGTTAACATAAAACAATAAAGTAGCAGAATGGAAGAGCAAGGTAAACAGGAGAGACGGGAAGATATTTTCTCGAAAGTAGTAAGGGCTGGTAAGCGCACTTATTTTTTTGATGTGAAGGCCACACGTGCCAATCAGTATTATTTAACAATTACCGAGAGTAAGCGCCGCTTTGATACCGAAGGGGGCAAGTTTTATTACGAGAAACACAAGATGTTTTTGTATCAGGAGGATTTTGAGAAATTTGCCGAAGGACTGAAAATTGCCTTTAAATTTATTGAAACCGGAGAAAAACCTGTTGAAGAAGTTGCTAAAGAAATAGCAGTGGTGGAGACAGAAAAGAGCCTGGATGTAAACTTTGAAGATCTTGGAAAAGAGGACACCAATCCTGGTGAATAAGTTCAGCACCCAAAAATTTACGGTAGATATTTATTAAACCCGGATTTTTTAGGTAGCCTAACAGGCTGCTATAAAGTCCTTTCTGTTTGTTGATAACTCCACTTGTAAAAATAGGGGCAGGGCATTGAAAAATGTAATTTTGTTAGAAGGGAATTTCACTTAAAACTGTACAAATAATGGGAAAAATCATAGCCATAACAAATCAAAAAGGGGGTGTTGGAAAAACAACCACTGCCATAAATCTTGCGGCAAGCCTGGCTGTTTTGGAATACCGGACATTGATTGTGGATGCTGATCCGCAAGCCAATGCAACTTCGGGAATTGGTTTTGATCCTAAAAATATTCAGACAAGTATTTACGAGTGCATCATCGATGATACTAATCCCAATAACGTTATTCTACAAACCAAAACTCCCAACCTTGATTTGATTCCGGCACATATTGATTTGGTAGGAGCAGAAATAGAAATTATCAACCTGCCCAATCGCGAAAAAATGATGCGCAGGGTGCTGGCCAAAGTAAAGGACAATTACGATTTTGTAATTATCGACTGTTCGCCTTCGTTGGGTTTAATTACGGTGAACTCGCTTACCGCTGCCGATTCGGTCATTATTCCCGTACAATGTGAGTATTTTGCATTGGAAGGTTTGGGGAAATTGTTGAATACAATTAAAATAGTGCAGGAGCGATTAAACCCCGAATTAGATATTGAAGGCATTTTACTGACCATGTTTGATGTGCGCCTGAACCTGTCGAAACAAGTTGTAGAAGAAGTAAAGACCCATTTTCAGCAGATGGTTTTTAATACTTTGATTAACCGCAATACCACTCTGGGTGAAGCACCAAGTTATGGCGATTCGGCAATTATGTACGATGCAAAAAGTACGGGCGCCATTAATTACTTGAACCTGGCCAGGGAAATCCTGCAAAAAAATAACCTGACTGTCCTGAAGAATGAAGAGAAAATAATTGACACAAGCGATGAGTAGCAAAGGAAAGAAGAAAGCTTTGGGAAGAGGCCTTGATGCCATACTACAAAGTCCGGAGACAGACATTACTTCAGCTGATATTTCCGGGAGCTATGTTGCCGGTGCCATTGCCGAGATTAAAATCAGTAAAATTGAAGCCAATCCTTTTCAGCCCCGCAGCGATTTTAATGAAATGATGCTCCGTGAGATGGCCGACTCCATTAGGGAGCAGGGTGTAATTCAGCCCATTAGCGTTCGTAAGCTGGGTTATGACAAATACCAGTTGATTGCCGGTGAGCGCCGTTTGCGTGCAAGCAAAATGGCGGGTGTTGACACTATCCCGGTTTTTATCCGGGTGGCCAATGATGAGCAAATGCTCGAACTGGCACTTATTGAAAATATTCACCGCGAAAACCTGAATGCCATTGAAGTGGCCATTAGTTACCAACGCCTGATTGACGAATGTAAGCTGACGCAGGAAAAACTAAGTGACAGGCTTGGAAAGAACCGATCGACCATTGCGAATTTCTTGCGTTTGCTCAAACTTTCGCCCGAAGTACAGATTGCTTTGCGCGATGGATTTATTTCGATGGGTCACGCCCGCGCCCTTGTTCCTTTAGCTGATGAAAAATTGCAGACAAAAATCCTAAAACAAATTATTAAGCAGGCATTAAATGTCAGGCAGGTTGAGCAATTGATTAGAAAACTTTTAAAGGATACTCCATCTGAAGAAACAGAGAAATTGGAAACAGGGATTCCAGAGAAGTACAAAGAAATGCCTGCCTTATTGAGTAGGAGATTTAGCGCGAAAGTCAGTTTAAAACGCAACAATAAGGGAAAGGGTAGTATCGTTATTAATTTTAATGACGATGGTGAACTGGACAATATTATTTCGATTATCGGGGATTAAACAATTGATTTTAAGAAAAGTTGTAATGAATTTGTTTGCGAAGGTTCTCATCCTGGTTTTGTTTTTGCAATGCTTTTCCTTCCAAATTCTCGCACAGGATAAGCCGGATTCAAATTTGGTTGTTGGCGACACAGTGTTACCCCGGATGTCTATGTTTCCCCAAAAAACCCTTGAGATCAACCAAAGTTTCGAGCGCTTTTTTAATGGTCATAATCCTAAAACTGCAACATGGTTGGCTATAATCCCCGGGATGGGACAGGTTTACAATAAAAAATACTGGAAACTTCCCATTGTTTATGCCGGTTTTGGCGTATTGGGTTATTTTGCTATTTCGAATCGCAACGAATACTTATTGTTTGCCGATGCCTACAGTTGTAAATTGGCTGAAGATCCGGATGATCCGGAGACAACTTGTGAAGATCCTTTGGCCCTGAAATATACCGAGAATGCTTTGAAAGCCAATCGTGATTATTACCGTCGGAATATGGAATTGTCGTTTGTGATTATGGGGGTTTGGTATATTTTACAAATACTGGACGCAACGGTTGATGCCCATTTATACAGTTGGGAAGTGAATGAGGATTTGAAGGTAGAAGTGCAGCCGGTTTTTAATCCGCAATTTATTTTTTCTGCAGAACCAGCAGCAATTCCCATGCAGCAAACTGCTGTGAACGGGGTGACAGTTACTTTTAGTTTTTAGTTGTTTTAGAGAAGAAAATACATGAAAATTGTCATTTCAGGATATGGTAAAATGGGCAAAGAAGTGGAAGCCATTGCCCAAAAACGAGGCCACCAAGTTATTGCTAAAATCGACCG
>Ga0164315_10002411_pt1 | contig 14320 bp, 12 predicted proteins | sample GuaBasSedimGuay6_FD_113737 | JGI IMG/M metagenome (GOLD analysis project Ga0164315, IMG submission 113737) | Subseafloor sediment microbial communities from Guaymas Basin, Gulf of California, Mexico - Guay6, Core 4569-2, 0-3 cm | ecosystem: Environmental > Aquatic > Marine > Hydrothermal vents... | reverse complement strand
GAACACTGGCTCACACTGTGCATATTTATCTGCACCGATAGGTGGTGAGGTCAGTAGTTCACCATTTAGCTTATAGGCTGTACAGATTGAAACTGTTTCCAGCCCGTCCATAACATCCAATTTGGTCAGACAGATTCCGGTCAGGCTGTTCATTTGTGCTGATTTTTTCAGGCTGACTGCATCTAGCCAACCACAACGCCGTTTTCTGCCTGTGGTTGCGCCAAATTCCGCCCCCACTCTTCCTAGCCGCTCACCAATTTCATCATCCAGTTCAGTTGGGAAAGGGCCACTGCCTACGCGAGTCGTGTACGCTTTTGTAATTCCGAGGATATAGCCCAGATCACGTGGACCGACGCCACTCCCACTGGCTGCGCCACCTGCTGTTGTGGTTGATGAGGTCACAAAGGGATAAGTGCCATGGTCAATATCCAGTAACGCACCCTGCGCCCCTTCAAACAAAATTGGTTTCCCCGCATCCTGTAATTGATGAAGGCGAGATGAAACATCTTCCAGCATTGGAATAATCTGTTCACCATAAGCAAGGGTCTCATCCAAAAGTTGCTGGAAGTCGAAACCTTCTTCTTTAAAATATTCTTTTAGAGTAAAGTTGTGAACATCTAAAAGAGCACGTAATTTTTCAGCCAGCTTGTCAGAATCCAGGAAGTCCCCTGCACGCAATCCTCTACGCGCCACTTTATCTTCATATGCTGGACCAATACCACGACCCGTTGTACCAATCGCCTCTTTACCTCTTGCACGTTCTCTCGCCTGGTCTAAGGCAATATGTACAGGCAAGATCAAAGTACAGGCTTCACTGATCTTTAAGCGGCTTCTAACATCGACACCCGCTTTTTCCAGCTTTTCAATCTCGCTCATTAACGCTTCAGGTGAAAGCACCACACCATTACCAATAAAACAGTCAACACCCTCTCTCATGATCCCGGAAGGAATCAGGTGCAAGACTGTTTTTTCATCGCCGATAATAAGTGTATGCCCTGCATTGTGCCCGCCCTGAAAACGTACGACGGCTGATGCACGATCGGTCAGCAGGTCAACCAGCTTGCCCTTTCCTTCATCACCCCACTGGGTTCCAATTACAACAACGTTATTACCCATTTCGATACTTTCCTTTTTTATATTTATTTATTGACCAAAACAACCAGCCAATCATCACCTGTTTTGACCAGAGCAGAATCACATCCCATTGCTGCTGCATCACTCTCCTGCCCAGTTAGGTTACGAATAACAACTCGGCCTTGCTGGCGAAGTTTTCTAATCTCACTTTCCAACTGCTCATCGTTTATATAACCTGGCGCAAAAATTTTCTCACTATTTTCTGCTACTTCTGTAATCGCTAATCTTGAAATAGTCTTAAGATCTGCACTGAAGCCGGTAGCAGCCCTACTCCTGCCAAATTCCTGGCCAATGTTATCGTACCGGCCACCTCGAGCCACTTCTCGACCGTAGCCCGGTACAAATGCAGCAAAAACAAGACCTGCGTGGTAGTGATAACCTTGCAGTTCTGCTAAATCTATATTCAAAGGGCATTCCGGCATTTGTAGTCTGATCCACTCGGCCATCTGCTCGAGCTCGTCCAGAGCTTCCATGACCGATTTGTCAGCCTTCATCAACTTAGTTCGGGCAATATTGATAACCTCACTGCCACCATTTAGCTCTGGTAACACGGCCAACATCTCAACCAAATCATCTGACAGCGAATATTGGCTTAGCAACTTAGCGAGCTCTGAAGTCGCTTTCCTCTGTAGCACATCAAAAAGCTCCGCTTCCTGCTCTTCAGTCAGCATCGCTTGCTTCGCCAAACCTCGAAAAATTCCGACATGACCTATATCAACATGAACATTCTCGAGACCTGCCTGCCCCAGCATTTCGAGCATCAGGCTTAAAATTTCGAGGTCACTTTCAATGCCAGAGTGGCCATAAAGCTCTGCGCCAATCTGCATAGGACTACGTGATTTCTCAAGGTGGTCCCCCCGTGTGAGCAAAACGGTCCCGAGATAACAAAGACGAGTTGGTTCATCACGTTTAAGATTGTGCGCATCAATCCGGGCAACCTGAGGAGTCATGTCCGCCCGAACACCCATCATTCGCCCACTAACTTGATCGGTTAGTTTGAAGGTCTGCAAGTCAATATCTTGTCCAGTCCCAATCAATAAGGATTCCAGAAACTCAATAAGTGGCGGGATCACTAACTCATAACCCCAGCTATCAAAAAGATCGAGCAATCGACGCCTTAGCAACTCAAGTTGCTGAGCCTCTTCTGGTAATATTTCTTCAACCCCGTCGGGGAGTAACCAATGATCCTGAGCCATATTTATTCGTCACAAAACTGGGAAGAACCCATTTAAAAAACAAAAACTAAATTTACTAGAGATGTTTTAAGTATTCAAAAAACATCTTTCTGATAGGGAGCTACCTTACTAGGTATAACAGCAATGCCCCACCTAACATACTAAAGAAGCCAATCTTGCGGACTGTGCTGTCGTCCATTTGTAAAATACGCGCCATCGCCTCTTTCCATTGCTCGGGGCTCAAAAAGGGCATCATCCCTTCAAGAACAAGCACCAACGCAAAGGCTGCCAACAGATCATCCCACATTGTTAAAAACCCTATTCACTAAAGCGTATACCAAAATAATAAAAGCCCAAACACTACTCAGCCCCATAACTGGGGCTGAGTTACCTATTCTATGACCATGCCGAACATGGTCAAGCCAGCGGTTATTTACCTTTTTCGCTCTTAAAGTAACTAAAGAAATCAGAATCAGGTTCTAAAACCAGCAATCCACCCGCTTTCGAAAAGGTATTTTTATAGGCCTCTAAACTACGATAAAAAGCAAAAAATTCAGTGTTGGCATTATACGCTTTTGCGTAGGTTGCTGTCGCGACCGCATCACCCTCACCCTTCGTTGCCTCAGCATCCCGGAAAGCATTAGCTAAAATCACTTCACGCTGCCTATCAGCATCTGCTCGAATTCGCTCAGCCGCCTCAGCACCTCTGGAGCGAAAATCTCTTGCTACACGTGCTCGCTCTGCCTCCATCCGGCTATACACCGAGTGACGAACTTCGTCAGGCAAATCGATCCGTTTGATCCGAATATCACTGATTTCAATACCCAAATCAGCCGCAACTGGATTCACTTTTTTGAGCAGGATTTCACGAATTTGCTCTCTGTCTGTTGAGACAAGCTCTTTGATCGTCCGCTTACTAAACTCACCACGAAACGCGTCTTTAATAATCTGATTTAATCGCAGATTAGCTTGTCTTTCATCACCAGCTACTGATGTATAGTAAACCGACACATCAGAAATTCGCCATTTTACGAACGAATCGACAATCACATTCTTCTTTTCTGATGTCAGGAATCGTTCTGGCCTTGAATCCAACGTCAAAATCCTTGCATCAAACTTTTTAACGTTGTTGATAAAAGGTGTTTTGAAATGAAAACCTGGTTTGAAATCAGCATCAACAATTTCACCCAAACGAAACAAAATTGCTTTTTCAGTCTCCTGAACTGTAAAAACAGCTGAAGAACCCACCGTCAATAAAGCAAACAGAAGAATCGCCGGTATCATAATTTTATTATTTGGCATTTTAGCGTCCTCTTCCTTCGCGACTACTACTTCTAATCGGCTGTTTTTGCTGGCTAGTCGAGTCTTGAGTCGGTGTTATATATACGGGTCTTGCACCTGGGTTAATTTGCCTTGCTGAGCCACCTGATAACTTATCGAGTGGCAAATACAGCAAATTATTTCCATTTTTAACATCCACCAAAACTTTCTCAGAATTTGACAGGACAATTTCCATTGCATCGATATAAAGGCGCTTACGTGTCACCTCAGGCGCCTTTTCGTACTCAGTGAGTAGCTGACTGAAACGGCTAGCGTTACCTTCTGCCTCAGCAACCGTTTTTGCTTTGTAACCCTCAGCCTCTTGAGTCAATCTAGCTGCCGCACCACGTGCTTTCGGAATCACTTCATTTGAGTAGGTTTCTGCCTCATTTTTCAAACGCTGCTCATCTTCACGCGCTTTAATCGCATCTTCAAATGCACCCTGCACCTGTTCAGGTGGCTGCGCATCCTGCAAGTTTACACTCGTGACCCTGATACCTGATTGATAAGAATCCATGATGGTCTGAATATCTTTTTCTATTTTAGCGCCCACCTGACTACGGCCTTCCGTCAATAGAAAGTCCATTGCATGCTGCCCAACAACTGCACGTTGAGCACTTTCTATTGCCTGCTTAAGCGTATCAGAGGGGTCTTTCAAACTAAAAAGGAAGTTTTTCGCATCTTTAATGGTGTACTGAACGGCCAAACGTACATCGACAATATTCTCATCTCTAGTCAGCATCAATGCCTCTCTAGGCACCGAACCACTTGTTCCCTGGCCACCGCCACTACGATAACCCACCTCAATAAAGCGCTGCTGCTCCACATTAACAATCAACAGCTCATCAATCGGCGCGGGTAAGCGCCAGTGAGGGCCTGGCTGGGTTGTTTCAATATATTTCCCAAATCGCAGGATGACCCCACGGTTACCTTCATCAATAATATAGATTCCAGAAAGTCCCCAAACGAGCAGACCGATACCGGCCAACAGACCAATTCCAAAAGAGCCGGGGGTTTTATTGATGATTCCATTGCCTCCACCATCACCACCATTTCCGCTCTTCCCACCAAAAATATTACTAATTTTTTCCTGAAAAGACTTTAATGCCTCATCAAGATCAGGCGGTCCTTGCTGTTTATCACGACCACTCCACGGGTCTTTGTTTTTCTCACCGGGTTCATTCCAGGACATTATAAAACTCCACTCTCTGTGATTTTTTGTTATCTAGTTAAGTTTACTTCAATCTAATCTCAACATCTGAAGTAAATTGTAATAAATAGGCTTAATAAATCGACCTATCAATAGCTCAATATTAATACTTCCAAGACAGACCAAAAAAGGATTCCTCCAATCTTCTGGCTCTCTTAACTAAGCATAATTGTTCCCATTATGGGTGCATCGCACCTCCCATGACAACCATCCGCATCATAAGATAATGCTAATGTTACTTTTTAACACCAATTTCGTCCAGCAGCCAGCGATTTCTCTGATGAAATTCAACAACCATATTCCAGCCACCATTCTCATCAACTTCATCGCTCAGAACTTTTGCATGCTCAAACAGCTGCGCATGTAGCCTTGCCTGCGAAACATTCAATTGAACGGCCACCTCTTCCGTTCGTTTCCCGAAATGGCTTTCGAGCACCTCTTCTATAAGACTTGTTCCTTCCCCAGACAGCGCAGAAAGCCAGACCCTGCGAGCCTTACCGTCACTATCTCGGTCAATTTTCGGCGAAACATCCCTCAGAAGATCTATTTTATTATAAACCTCTATTTGAGGAATTTCATCCGCACCAATCTCCACTAAAACCTCGTTCACTTGATCCATCATCTCTAACCGCTCTTCACTGCTCGAATCAATGACGTGCAATAAAAGGTCTGCATCACAGGCTTCTTGCAATGTTGAACGAAACGCAGCCACCAGTGCGTGAGGTAAATGGCGAATAAAGCCAACTGTATCGGCAAGGACAACAACCTCTCCATTTTTAAGCTCAAAACGTCGTAAGGTGGGATCTAGCGTTGCAAATAGTTGGTCGGCTGCATAAACATCCGAGCCGGTCAGTGCATTAAATAGCGTCGATTTGCCTGCATTCGTGTAACCCACTAGGGAAACAGAAAAAGTTTCTGAACGCTTTCGAGCACCACGCCCCTGTTCTCGCTGTTTTTCAACTTTCGCAAGTCTCTGCCTGATCAAGCGAATCCGGTTACTCAGCAAACGGCGATCCGTTTCAAGCTGCGTTTCACCCGGTCCTCGCATGCCAATCCCGCCTTTCTGCCGCTCTAAGTGAGTCCAGCCCCTTATCAAGCGAGTAGACAGGTGCCTAAGTTGTGCTAACTCCACCTGCAGTTTACCAACATGGGTTTGCGCCCTTTGTGCAAAGATATCAAGGATCAAGCCTGTTCGGTCTACTACCCTGACACAAAGCTCTTTTTCGATATTGCGCTCCTGGCTTGGCGAAAGCGCGTGGTTAAAAAGCACCAAACCAGCCTCTTCGGCCTCAACAATCAATTTAATTTCTTCGAGCTTTCCTTTACCCACAAAAAAACGGGCATCCGGCGCACGCCGAGAACCCGTTACCACTGCGCAAGTTTCTGCACCAGCCGTAGATGCTAACTCTTTTAGCTCTGAAATATCTTCCTGATCTTTTTCCGCAGGCAAATCGATATGTACGAGGACTGCTCGCTCATTCGAGCTGGGTCTATCAAACAATAATGGCTCCCAAGTAATAACCAACCACTAACAGGCTCCTGGAATTCTACTGACGCAGCCATCAACGGCGTTCAAACCAAACTGAAAAATGCTCATTTACACATGTAAACTCTGCTTTTTCACTCAATTTTGCCTTGTATTTGGATCGACTCAGCGAATTTAGACAACCTGTTATCGATTATTTTTAAATTTAAAGGTTACTCGCCAGCCTCGGCTTCATCATCCCCATGTGGAATTCTGACCGCACGGCTAGGTACAATTGTTGAAATAGCGTGTTTGTAGACCATCTGGTTAACTGCATTTTTCAGAACAACCACATACTGATCAAAGGAATCTACCTGCCCCTGCAGTTTAATACCATTTACCAAAAAAATTGATACTGGAACCCGCTCTTTTCTAAGTGTATTTAAGAATGGATCTTGTAAATTCTGGCCTTTTGACATCCTGAGTCTCCTTATAATTTGGCTAAATCAACCTGTAACGGGATTATTGTACTACAGCCCACACACCAAATCGCAATGGTTGTTAAGAAAGCAGCTGCTTTTGTAGGTCAGATAACACATGATTAACGAGCTGTTTATCTTCACTTTGATAGTGGGTGGCTGTTGTTTGTTTTCGTAACCAGGTGAACTGCCTTTTCGCTAACTGACGTGTCGCAATAACCCCTCGCTCGACCATTTCATCATGACTATAAAAACCTTCAAGATACTGCCAAGCCTGCCGGTAGCCAACGGTCCTGATGGAAGGCATTGATTCATTCAAATCACCACGATCACGTAATGCTTCCACTTCTTTTATAAAGCCCGTGGCTAACATCTCTTTAAACCGTATCTCGATCCATTTATGAAGCATTTTACGATCAGAAGGTGCCAACACTATTTTAATTTGACGGTAAGGAAGCGGCTCATTTGTTGCCTCTTCACAAAGTTGTGTCAACGACTTTCCAGTCACTCGAAAAACCTCAAGCGCTCGCTGAATTCTTTGCGGGTCATTGGGATGGATTCTCTTAGCCGCCACGGGATCAATCTGTTTTAGCTGGTCGTGCATTGCCTGCCAACCCAAATCCCTGGCTTCATCCTCAATCTCATCTCTTATCGCCTGGTTTGCAGTTGGTAGCTTCGCCAAACCATTAAATAACGCGTTAAAGTAGAGCATCGTACCGCCCACCAGGAGCGGGATTTTCCCTCTCAAAGTAATCTCTTCCATTAGTTGAAGTGACTGCTCTCTGAATGCCCCTGTTGAAAAGGATTCTGCCGGCTCGATGATATCAATCAGGTGGTGAGGTACGCCTCGCATCTCCTCTATCGTTGGCTTGGCTGTACCGATATTTAGGTGACGATAGACCAGTGCAGAGTCGACGCTAATAATTTCACAATTAAATTCTTCTGCAATTTTAATCGATAATGCTGTTTTTCCTGAGGCGGTTGGCCCCATTAAAAAAATTGCGGGTGGGTACACTGGCAAACCTGATGATGCCGGCATCATGCGCCCTACGTGCCTCTCAAAAATAGACGATCAAGCGCCTGATGGTTAATCTCAACCCAAGTCGGCCTGCCGTGATTGCACTGACCACTCCGCTCGGTCTCTTCCATCTGTCTTAACAGACCATTCATCTCATCCCGAGTTAGCATTCGGTTAGCTCGCACCGATCCATGACATGCCATGCTCGCTAATAACGCATTACGCGCCTCACCAACCCGCTCACTATCGCCATGCTGAATCAGGTCAGCCAGTAAATCACGCAACAGCAACTCAATATTACCTTTAGCCAATAAAGCCGGCATCGCTCTAACTAAAATAAGCTCCAAACCTGCACGACTTACATCAATTCCCAGCGACTCAAAAAAAGACTGTTTTTCCTCGACAAGCCGAGCCTCGCGATCACTCACAGCAAGTTGAACAGGCAACAATAAAGGCTGAACAATCAGTTCACCTTGATCATATTGGGTTTTCAATCGCTCGTAAGTAATCCTCTCGTGGGCCGCGTGTGCATCCACCACAATCAAGCCATTTGCCGATTCCGACAATATATAAATACCATGCAAATGTGCAACGGCATAACCCAAAGGTGGTATTGCTTTATCTCGTTTGCCGCTTTCACCCTCTATTGAAAAACTGGCCTGATTAGAACTGTTTTCTAATAGCCTCTCACCAAGCAGCTTTCCGTAATTTTGAATTTGACGCTCCTGGACCGAGAAAGGGATTGATGACTGTTCGGCTTGCCGGTTTGCTCTGAAATATTCTCCTTCCCGCTTTTCTACAAGATCCTGTTCGGGTGTTCCATGGTTCTCATTATCGCTCCCTCCAACGTGAACTGAAGCGAGTGACTTATGTAATGCCCTGAATAAAAAATCATGGACCAAACGTCCTTCGCGGAAACGAACCTCCTGTTTTGCTGGATGCGCATTCACATCAACCAGCGCGGGGTCCAGCTCAAGAAATAGGACATAAACAGAGTGCCTACCGTGGTACAAAACATCCTGATAGGCCTGTCTAACGGCATGCGTCACCAATTTATCCTTGATTAAACGGCCATTAACATAAAAATACTGCATGTCCGCCTGACTGCGAGAAAAGGTTGGTAGACCGACCCAACCCCATAACTTCAATCCTGCCGCCTCAAAATCGATCACCAACGACTGCGAAAGCAGTCCAGACCCACAAACCAACCCGATACGCTCCTCTTGCGCTTGCTGGGATAGCGCCTGCTTGAGGTGCAGCACCTCTTTCTGGTTATGGCGCAAAACAAAAGCCACATCGAAGCGACTCAGAGCAAGCCTTCTAACCGCATTTTCAAGATGGGAAAATTCGGTTTTTTCTGTTCTTAAAAACTTGCGCCGAGCTGGCGTATTAAAAAACAGATCACGTACTTCTACTGTCGTTCCTGGTGGGTTAGCGGCAGGGGTCAAGTCAAATGAAGACTCACTCCCATCAGCAGATAACTGCCAGGCATATTCTGCTTCAGTTGTCCTCGAAACCAGAGTAAGGCGAGATACGGAGCTAATGCTGGGCAGCGCCTCTCCCCGAAACCCCATCGTCACCACCTGCTCTAGATCTCTAAGCGATGCAATCTTGCTGGTCGCATGGCGTGATAAAGCCAAAGCCATATCTTCTTTATCAATGCCCGCCCCATTATCCCGGATGCGGATTAACTTAGTACCGCCTTGCTCAATATCTATTTCAATCAGGGTAGATCCGGCATCAAGGCTATTTTCAATCAACTCTTTCACGACCGAAGCAGGCCGTTCAACAACCTCTCCGGCTGCTATTTGATTAATTAATTTGGGCGGTAATTGGGTAATACGCATAACAGTCTGGAAAATTCTTAAGGCCAGACTATTGTATGGGGGTTTCTTTTCCGTTGCCGGATTTTTTACTTTATGGCCAAAGGCGAGCTGAGCAATCACCCTGGAATATCGATTACCTGCCCCACCCTCACAACGGTTGATTTGAGTGAATTATACGCAAGTATTTCTTTCGTGGTGACACCGTAGCGGCTTGCCACATGGGAAAGCGTATCACCTCGTGCAATAGTGTGTTTGCGGGCAGCCAGCCGAGTACCCATAGGCGCACTTTTAGCAAAATAACCGCGAATCCCAGACAGGATGGATCTAGCAAGTTTCGCCTGATATTTATGGCTTTTTAAATTTCGTTCTTCCTGCGGGTTTGAGATGAATGCAGTCTCAACCAGAATCGATGGAATATCGGGTGACTTGAGCACAAGAAATCCGGCCTGCTGAACATGGCGTTTATGCAATTTTCCATTGCCCTTCAGCCTTTTTAAAACCTCATTGGCTACTTTTTTACTCGCATCCTGTGTTGCTGCCTGCGATAAATCCAGTAACACCGAGGCCAACAGGTCATCCTTATCGACTAGGCTCACACCCCCGACTAAATCTGCTGCATTTTCTGATTTGGCCAGCCATCTCGCCGCTTCACTGGTCGCACCGCGGCGTGACAAGGTATAGACCGACGCACCACGAACCGACGAATCTCTAAAGGCATCTGCATGAATAGAGATAAAGAGATCGGCCTTAGCTTCCCGTGCCTTTTTCATACGGTCACGCAGGCCAACATAATAATCTCCACTACGAACCATTACCGGCCGCATACCCGGCTCTTTTTTAATTAAGGCCTGTAACTTTTTAGCTATTGCAAAAACAACATCCTTCTCTCGCACACCACGCGGGCCTCGCGCGCCCGGATCCTCGCCACCATGACCGGCATCAATCGCTATGACCAGATCACGTAATTTACTGGATTTAACTTTTTTGGGTTTTGACTCCGAACGATTCTGGCTAATAGTTGAGCTTTTCTCATCATATAAATCAACAACTAACCGGTTTCCGTAGTCTTTATTTGGCTTCAGGAAAAAGCTTTTAGGTTTAACTTTCGATTTCAGATCAAGGACAACACGCAAATCAGCACCACCACGCCGAGCACTACGAATTTTACTCAGAAGTGGGTGGTTCTTTTCTGGTTGTGAGAGTGTTGTTTTAAGGCGTGAGCTCGAAAGGTCAATTACAAGACGCTGCGGGTTACTCATCAGAAAAATCTTATGATTCACCGATGAGGTTACATCAAAGACCAAGCGGGTATGATCTGGGGCTGTCCAATAGCGAAGCGCACTAACTTCTGCTGCGCTAGCAACACCACCTGATAAAATCAGCAAAGCCAGAAATAGTGTTTTTACGATTCTGCCCATTTTATAACCGATCCTCAACAAAGAACCGCCCCCTCATAAACTATATTCACCATGAACTTACATCCATAACTATAGATTGTCAAAGGTTTTTTTGTCTATTTATAACGGTTATTTAATCTTTGTCAGGTGGCTTTCCCTACCTCCATACTCAGTTCCCGCCCATTTCCTTTCTTACCAAAAGTAAGTGTTATATCAGGTGAGGGTAAAAAACCCTTCCCTTTTTGCGGCCATTCCACCAAACAGACCGCTTCTTTTCTAAGATAATCAGCAAGACCCATCCACTCAAGCTCCTCTGGATCAGCGAGGCGATACAGGTCAAAATGATAGAGTGGCGTTTCCCCCAGACTATACTCTTCAACAATTGTGTAAGTAGGGCTCTTAACGGCACCTTTGTGGCCAGATGCCCTCAAGATACCTCGAACCAATGTTGTTTTCCCCGCGCCCAGATCACCTTCCAGAAACACTAACATTCCCGGCTTTAGCATCGGCAGTAACGTCTTACCTAGTGAAAGCGTCTCCCCCTCATTCGCCAGAAACCATTTCACTGGTTCACCAATACTCTTAATGGTCGCAACAAATCGGATGCAAGAAGTCCTCGCTCGCCTTCTTTCGCAGCAATATCACCTGCTTTACCGTGCAGCCATACACCGAGCCGAGCTGACTGACTTAAAGAGAGACCCTGAGCTAGGAGCGCCGCAATCACGCCGCTTAAAACATCTCCCATGCCACCACTTGCCATTCCGGGGTTTCCGGTTGTATTAATTACCATCTCGGAGCCATCGAAAATCAGTGTTCCAGCACCCTTCAAAACAACGACTCCCCCATATTTTTTCTGCAATGCCTTAACCGAGCTAAAGCGATCACTTTCAATTTCTTTGATTGTTATACCCAATAACCGCGCTGCCTCACCGGGGTGCGGCGTTAAAACCCAGTTATCTCGCTTAAACGGCTCTTTCGCGAGTAGATTCAAAGCATCTGCATCAACAACCAGGGGCATCGCTGTGTCAAACAGTTCGGCCAGCAGGTTCTGTGCCCAAACAGTTTGCCCTAAACCAGGACCGACAGCAGCGACTGATGACTTTTTCAGCAAAGGGGCAAGGTCAACTCTTTTATCAATGCCATGAACCATTAATTCGGGTCGCACCAGATTCAATAACGCTGCATGCTCAGAACGCGTGGCCAGACTCACAAGCCCTGCACCTACTCTTAACGCTGCACTCGCCGCCATTTGAACTGCACCACTAAAACCACGCTCCCCACCAGCTACCAGAACATGTCCAAATAGCCCTTTATGAGCCGTTTTTTCCCGTTTAGGCAGGCAAGTTCCATCGGCGGTAAAGCGTTTAGATTCGCTCTGTTGAGAAGTCAAAACAGACTCAGGCACATCTAACGAGTCGTAATAGACTTCACCTGACAATGCGACTCCCTCACCGGTAAATAACCCCTGCTTTAAACCAATGAAGCTGATGGTTGCTTCAGCGTCAACACTCGTACCTAGCGAAGCCCCTTTATCCGAATGAAGCCCTGAGGCGATATCCAGCGCTAAAACCGGTACGTCCATGCTGTTTATCTCATTAATAACCGTTGCCATCTCCCCATCAACGAGCCGATCTAATCCCGTACCTAGTAATCCATCAACGACAAGGTCAAAATTTTTCTTGTTTGGAGAAAGCGGCTTCTCAAGTCCACCACCTGCATCCAGCCAAAGCTGGCAAACCGTTGCCGCATCACCTTTTAGCCGACTACTTTCTGTTGATGAATAGAGATGAACAGTTAGTCCCGCCTCTTTTGCTAACCGAGCAACCACATATCCATCACCACCATTATTTCCCGGGCCACAAAAAACGGCAATATTTATTGCACCTGGCCATTTCTTCTGCAGTAATTCCCACGCTGCTTTCCCCGCTCGCTCCATCAGGATAAGACCAGGGATACCAACGATTTCGATTGCCTGCCGATCCATCGCACGAACCTGCTCTGCCCGGTAGAGTTGAACAGGTAATATGACTTCTTTTTCAGGTGATGATAATGACATTGTTACAATAGCCCCGTTAACCATTAATTAAGTGCATTGTAATGCGAATCCATTATGCCTAACCATCCCTGCGAAGAAGTTGATTATTTAGAGCTCACCCAACAGATAAAGCAATGGGGAAATGAATTAGGCTTTCAGCAGGTCGGCGTCACTGATACCCAGCTTAATGAAGCTGAAAAGCATCTCAATGACTGGCTTGACAAAGGGCATCATGGTGGGATGAATTTCATGCAAAAGCATGGCTCCTCTCGCACTCATCCAGCCGAGCTCGTCCCGGGAACAATTCGGGTTATTTCGCTTCGCATGGACTATCTTCCAGAACCCCAACAAGTGGCTAAAGAGGCACTTAAAGAGCCGATTAATGCCTTTATCTCCCGTTACGCATTAGGTCGTGATTATCACAAATTAATCCGCAAGCGCCTGCAAAAGTTGGCCATCAAAATTGAGCAATCCGCTCACTCACATGGCTACCGTGTTTTCACAGATAGCGCCCCCATTATGGAAAAGGCACTGGCTGAAAAGGCAGGCCTCGGCTGGATTGGTAAGCATAGTAACCTGATCAATAAAAAATCGGGTTCATGGTTTTTCCTGGGTGAAATCTATACAGACTTACCCCTACCGGTTGATACTGCCGCAACCCATCACTGTGGAGATTGTATAGATTGCATCCATTACTGCCCAACTCAAGCAATTATTGCCCCCTTTCAAGTCGATGCACGGCGTTGCATCTCCTATCTTACAATTGAACTAAAAGGGGCTATCCCAGAGGCGCTTCGAAAACCGATGGGGAATCGTATCTATGGCTGCGATGATTGCCAACAAGCTTGTCCCTGGAATCGATTCGCTCAATTAACAACAGAAACAGATTTCCTGCCTCGCCAGGGGCTTGACTCAGCCTCTTTAGTCGAACTGTTCAGCTGGGATGAAGAGGCTTTCCTGAAGAAAACAGAAGGTTCGGCCATCCGTCGGATAGGCCATCTGAGCTGGCTACGAAATATCGCAGTTGGGCTTGGCAATGCACAGCAAAGTGAGGCTCTAATGGCTGCACTCAATAACAGAAAAGAGCATCCCTCAGAACTGGTTAGGGAGCATGTTGAGTGGGCACTTTCTCAGTATACAAAAAGGCCTTTGCCTGACAAATAGACAAAGGCCTCCAGCAACAACTTATCGATCGCTTTGAGGGCTATTTCAAAGATTCTAAAAGTTTCTCAGCCTCTTCTCTCTCCGCAAACCGTTTCTT
>Ga0164315_10002410_pt1 | contig 14320 bp, 10 predicted proteins | sample GuaBasSedimGuay6_FD_113737 | JGI IMG/M metagenome (GOLD analysis project Ga0164315, IMG submission 113737) | Subseafloor sediment microbial communities from Guaymas Basin, Gulf of California, Mexico - Guay6, Core 4569-2, 0-3 cm | ecosystem: Environmental > Aquatic > Marine > Hydrothermal vents... | reverse complement strand
GACAATGTAACGATAACGGCCGAACTGATCACTCCCATCGCAATGGAAAAAGAACTCAGGTTTGCTATACGTGAAGGCGGTCGAACCGTCGGTGCCGGCGTGGTAAGCGAAATAATCGAATAACGGCGAAGGAGTTTACTGGTGAGAATAATAGTTACCCTTGCATGTACCGAATGCAAAAGAAGAAATTATACAACTACGAAGAACAAAAGGACGACACCGGATAAGCTGGGATTCAATAAATACTGCCGATTCTGTCGCAAACACACGTTACACAAGGAAACGAAATAGCGTGATCAGCGAGATTCGTGATAATATTTATGATAATTCGCCCATGCAGGCCAGTAGCTCTAACGGTAGAGCGTCGGACTCCAAATCCGGGTGTTGGGGGTTCGAATCCCTCCTGGCCTGCCAGTTTAGGGGAGAGAACAGCAACCTAATACGCAAATTTCAGCAGTGAATGAATCGATGGGGTGCTATGCCTCTTTGATGAATGTTCACTTTTTCAGGAGACCAATGGGACGGTTAAAACGGAAGAAGACTTCGGGTCAGAAACAATCAGCGGCAACTGTTGTGAAGAAAGCGCTGTTGTCGGATGCGGCAGAGACTGGTACGCCGGGAACGGGTGTGGTAAAAAAGAGCCCTGACACGAGAGCCAAAGCCAAGAAAATCGTACCGGTCAAGAAATCTTCAAAGCTGGTTAAGGCGGTGAGCGGCAAGAAGAAACAGAACATTATTGATAAGAGCCTCCAGTTTCTAAGAGAGGTCAAGGTAGAGCTTAAAAAGGTGACGTGGCCCTCCAGAAAGCAAACCATCGGATCTACTGTTGTCGTGTTGATACTTACCATGATCATATCCCTTTTCCTCGGTGTTGTTGATATGGGATTGTCAGGACTGATCCGGGTCATCCTCAATTAAATATCAGGAGAAAAGCGAGATGGCACTTAAGTGGTATATTGTCCATGTTTATTCGGGATTTGAAAGCAAGGTCAAGATTGCGTTGGAAGAACGGGTGGCGTCGTCTCCCCATCCCGAAAAATTTGGTGAAGTACTCGTGCCCACAGAGGAAATCGTCGAATTGGTCAAGGGTAAACGGAAGACATCGTCCCGGAAATTTTATCCCGGGTATATCCTGGTACGGATGGAACTTGATGACGAGACTTGGCATATTGTCAATGATACTGCCAAGGTCAGCGGTTTTTTAGGCGGCAGAGAGAGGCCGACACCCATATCGGATGAAGAGGCGGAACAGATCATCAACCGCATGGAAGCAGGCAAGGAGAAACCCCAGCCAAAGTACTATTTCGAAACGGGCGATGAAATCAGGGTTATTGACGGACCCTTCTCAAATTTTAACGGGACCGTAGAAGATGTGAACCCGGAAAAGGGAAAAATCAAGGTTCTCGTAAGTATTTTCGGCAGGTCCACACCGGTCGAACTGGAGTTTGTACAAGTTCAGAAAATTTAGAAACAGGAATCAGGAGTATACTAAATGGCAAAAAAAGTGATGGCTCTAATTAAACTTCAGGTTGAGGCAGGGAAAGCCAATCCTTCCCCCCCGATCGGGCCCGCATTAGGACAGCATGGCGTCAATATCATGGATTTCTGCAAGGCTTTTAACGCCAGGACGGCCAATGATGAGGGGATGATTATACCTGTCGTGATAACGGTTTTCCAGGACAGAACATTCAAGTTTATCACCAAGACACCACCGGCGGCTGTCCTGCTTAAAAAAGCGGCAGCAGTTGCAAAAGGTGCGGGTGATCCCAAACGCGAACGTGTGGGATCCGTTACACGCGCACAGGTAGAAGAGATCGCTAAGCTCAAAATGGTCGACCTGAACGCCAATGATCTGGATGCAGCATGCAAGATCATCAGTGGAACTGCCAGAAGCATGGGAATAGAGGTGGGATAGTCTGTTTTGCGGATATGACGGGGCAACCCATATTTCCATAGGGGGTTGTCATATTTTAATGGCAAAAGGGAGTAAGTGAGCAAAATGCCGAAACGGGGTAAAAATTATTTAGGTGCTACAAAGAGCCTGAGCAGTGAAAGACAGAGTGTGTTCGATGCCTTGAAAACAGCCATCGATGCTTCGTTCGCCAAATTTGATGAAACAATAGATATTGCCGTTCGCCTGGGTGTCGATCCCAGACATGCGGATCAGATGATACGCGGTTCTGTCATTCTGCCCAACGGTCTCGGAAAAAAGGTAGCCGTTCTTGTCTTCGCCAAAGGAGAAAAGGAAACCGAGGCTCAGGAAGCGGGTGCTGATTTTGTAGGCAACGACGAGTTGATTGAAAAGATCAAAGGCGGCTGGCTGGGTTTCGACAAAGCAGTGGCTACACCGGACATCATGGGTTCTGTTGGAAAAATAGGAAAACTGCTCGGTCCGCGTGGTCTGATGCCGAATGCCAAAACAGGCACCGTGACGTTTGATGTGGCCCGGGCTATCCAGGAACTCAAGGCTGGAAAAATTGAATTTCGAGTCGAAAAGACGGGAATCATTCACGCGCCCATGGGAAAAGTTTCATTTGGTGTAGACAAGATTTTTCAGAATGTAACCGCATTTTTGGAAACCATCATTCGACTTAAACCGGCGTCAAGCAAAGGAACTTATCTTAAGGGAATTGCTGTCTCTACGACAATGGGGCCCGGGATTAAGATCGATATTTCCTCTATCAAAGACCTGACCAAGTAAACTGTTCCTGAAAAAGGATATCACAGGTTTGAAACTGCGAAGACTACCCAACTCACAGCATAGGGGCCGTTCTGTTGACCCTGCTGGAATGGATAGTTTTTTGCGTAGTTAATATCAATGAAAAAAGCCTGTCAAAGACAGTAGGTGCACCTATCCGTGCCTAAGTGGCCATGCCATCCTACCGAGGCGGCTTATTGAAGCAAACGCTGCAAAGGTTTGTCTCCTCCGGTTTTTTTCAGAAAAAAGGAAGGAGGTGTGAGTTAACATTGAAAAAAGAAAAAAAGAAAATGATTGCCGAGAATCTCAAGGAAAGATTTTCGAAATCGAAGGTCGTAATCGTCACGGATTACAAGGGTCTTGACGTAATGGCCATCAACGCTTTGCGTCGAAAACTCAGGGAAGCGGACATCGATTACCAGGTTGCCAAGAACACGCTTCTCATCAGGGCATCTGAAGGTACTGACGTTGCCGTGATTAAGGAACATTTTGTTGGCCCCAGCGCGATAGCCATTAGTTATGAGGATCCGGTTGCACCGGCAAAGGTTCTTACTGACTTTGCCAAGGAGAATCAAAAGCTTGAGATCAAGGCAGGTGTCATGGGGAATAAGATGCTGGACGCCGCTGCCATCAAGTCTCTGGCATCCCTCCCATCTCGAGATGTTCTCTTGGGACAGGTGCTTTCGACCATGAATGGCGTGTCAAGCGCCTTCGTGAGAGTACTCAATGGTGTTACCGGTAATTTCCTCAACGTCCTGACTGCGATAAAGGATCAGAAAGAAGCCGGATAGGTAAAATAAAAAAAATTGGAGGATTTGTTAAAATGGCTGATATCACAAAAGAAGATGTAATTGAATTTATAGCGAATATGACTGTTCTGGATCTTTCGGAACTTGTCAAGGAAATGGAAGAAAAATTTGGCGTTTCAGCTGCTGCCCCTGTTGCCATGATGGCAGTGGGTGCTGGTGATGCAGGTGCTGCGCAGGAAGAAGAACAGACCGAATTCGATGTGATCCTGGTTGCCTGCGGTGATAAAAAGATCGCAGTCATCAAGGAAGTTCGGGCAATTACGGGACTCGGCCTGAAAGATGCCAAGGCGCTTGTCGATGATGCACCCAAACCCGTCAAAGAGGGTATTGCCAAGGAAGAAGCAGAGAAACTTGTTGCTCAGCTTGAAGAAACCGGCGCCCAGGTGGAAATGAAATAACGTTTTGTCTATTTAGCCTGTTTGGCCAATTTGCCTGTTTAGTCGGTCCGGCCCGTTCCACAACCAGCCGAACCGACTTAACGGGCTGTCCGGCTGGGCCGGCTTGTTCGATGACTTATTAAGTAAAACCTAATTAGATAAAAGATTGGAACTGTAAATTAAACCGATACAGAACCTTTTAAAAAATTGGAGATGCCATGTCGAATAGACCTTCGGCCACAAAGCGCATTCGAAAGAATTTTGGCAAAATACGTAAGATAGTGGACATTCCGGACCTGATCGGTATGCAGAGGGAGTCCTTTGCACGTTTCCTGCAGAAGGACATTCCTCCGGAACAGAGAGAGGAGATCGGTCTTCAGGCCGTGTTCAAGTCCGTATATCCCATCAAAGATTTTACGGGAAGTGCTTCTCTCGAATTCGTCTCTTACCGATTTGGAGAAATCAAGCACAGTGAAGAGGAGTGTGTGCAGAGGGGCATGACCTATGAACTGCCGGTACGTATTACGGTTCGTCTCGTTGTTTACGAGGTAGACAAAGAATCCGGCGTGTCCAATATTCGTGACATCAAAGAGCAGGAGATCTACTTTGGAACGATTCCTCTTATGACGGAAAAGGGGACTTTCATCATTAACGGAACCGAGCGTGTCGTCGTCAGCCAGTTGCACCGGTCATCCGGCGTATTTTTCGACCATGACAAGGGAAAATCACATTCCAGCGGTAAGATTATATACAGTTCCCGGATCATACCGGTACGGGGCTCCTGGATCGACATGGAAATCGACCCCAAAGATATTTTGCACATCAGAATCGACCGGAGGCGTAAATTTCCCGTAACGATTCTGTTCAAGGCCTTTGGTTATTCAACCGAGGATATCCTTTCCTATTATTACAATTTTGACCGGATATTTTTGAAAGGGAAGGCAATTCTCAAAGCCTTCAATCCGGAACTGCTGAAAGGCCAACGGGCTGTCGAGGATATCAAAGATCCCAAATCGGGAGAGATCATCGTTAAAAAGGGACGCATGTTCACCAAGCGGTCTCTCAAACAGATGGCCGACAATAAAATCGAAACGATTCCCATCAGCAGGGAAGAGCTGGAAAACCGTATTTCGGCTTATACCATTACCGATCCGGGAACAGGTGATATACTTGCCGGACCGAACACGGTTATCGATGTGGAGATTCTGGAGCGGATCCTTGAGTCCGGTATAACAGAGTTTCATATCCTGCACATTGACGGCGTTACAAGCAGCGATTCGATTCATAAAACCCTCAATCTCGACAAGGTCGAGAAAAAAGAAGATGCCCTGATAGAGATTTACAGGCGCTTGCGACCCGGAAATCCTGCAACACCCGAAGTCGCCCAGGATTTCATGGATCACCTGTTCTTCAAGTCGTCTTATTACGATCTGTCAAGTGTGGGCCGGCTCAAATTAAATCTGCGCCTGGGTATCGATACGCCGATTCAGCTCAGAACGCTCAGGAAAGAAGATATTTTTCTCACAGCCAAGACACTTCTGACGCTCAAGGACACTCAGGGAGTTGTCGATGATATCGATCACCTGGGCAACCGCCGCGTGCGCGCGGTGGGCGAGCTTCTTGAAAACCAGTACCGTATCGGACTTGTGCGGATGGAACGCGCTATAAAGGAAAGGATGAGTCTTCAGGAAGTCGATGCACTCATGCCGCATGATCTCGTCAATCCCAAGCCGGTTTCAGCTGTCGTCAAAGAGTTTTTCGGAACGAGCCAGCTCAGTCAATTCATGGACCAGACCAATCCGCTGTCCGAGACGACACATAAGCGGCGACTAAGCGCCCTGGGACCTGGCGGGCTGACGCGCGAGCGTGCCGGATTTGAAGTCCGGGATGTGCACCCTTCTCATTATGGCAGAATATGTCCCATTGAAACCCCCGAGGGTCCCAACATCGGTCTGATTGTATCTCTGAGTACGTATGCACGTGTGAACAATTTCGGGTTTATCGAAACGCCTTACCAGGTCGTCGAAAATTCCAAGGTAACTGACAAGGTCAAATTTCTCAGTGCATTCGAAGAAAAAAAGCATCCCATTGCCCAGGCCAACGCCAGTGTCAACGAGAAGAGGGAATTTGTCAATCAGCTGGTAACGTCTCGAGTTGAGGGTGAATTCATGATGGTCAACAGGGAGGATCTCGAGTTCATGGACATTTCGCCCAACCAGCTTGTGAGCGTGTCCGCCTCTTTGATTCCGTTTCTTGAGAATGATGATGCCAACAGGGCGTTGATGGGATCCAACATGCAGCGGCAGGCCGTGCCGTTGATCATGAATGAAGCACCACTCGTGGGCACCGGTATAGAGGGTGTTGTTGCCAAAGATTCCGGTGTCACCGTCGTGGCGGACCGGGATGGGATTGTGGAGGATGTCGATGCTTCCCGCATCGTTCTTTCACATGGCCGTACAGATGACGGATTTGAAAAACCAGTGACCATTTACAACCTTTCCAAGTTCAGTCGATCAAATCAGAACACCTGCTTTAATCACCGGCCCATCGTCAGAAAAGATGACATCATTTCTGCAGGCGATATCATCGCAGACGGGCCGGCCACTGATCAGGGAGAGCTTGCTCTCGGGAAAAACGTTACCGTGGCTTTTATGCCCTGGGGTGGTTATAACTTTGAAGATTCAATTCTGGTGAGCGAAAGACTGGTTCGGGATGGTATTTATACATCCGTGCATATCGAGGAGTTCGAGGTAGTTGCCAGAGACACCAAGCTGGGCAAGGAAGAAATTACGAGAGATATTCCGAATGTTGGTGAAGAGGCGCTTAAAGATCTGGACGAAAGCGGGATTATACGACTCGGTGCCGAGGTGACCCAGGGTGATATTCTGGTTGGGAAAATTACACCCAAGGGAGATACGCAACTCTCTCCCGAAGAAAAACTGCTTCGGGCGATATTCGGTGAAAAGGCCGGAGATGTCAAGGACACATCTTTGCGCGTGCCGCCGGGCGTTGAAGGCATCGTCATCGATGCAAAGGTATTTGCCAGGAGAGGTACTGAAAAAGATGAGCGGGCACAGCTTATAGAGAATGAGGAGATTGGCATCCTCGAAAGCAACAGGGATGCCAAACTATCCGTCATGAGCGGGATGATGCGAACACGGCTCGAGGAGATCCTGGTGGGCCAAAAATGTGCATCCCCCCTGAAAAATGGCCTAAAAACGCTTCTTAAGAAGGATGTACAGATCGACAGGAAAATGTTGGAAAACATTCCCGTTGCCCATTTTGAAGGCATTGTTCTGAACGATGCACAAATCACCGAGAAAGTTCACGATTTCCTGGAGCTCTACCGCAATGAGCAGGAACGTGTGCGGGATGAGTTCGAGAATAAGCTTCTTCGATACGAAAAAGGCGATGAAATGCCGCCGGGTGTCATCAAGATGGTCAAGGTATACGTGGCCATGAAGCGCAAGCTCTCCGTGGGTGATAAGATGGCCGGGCGACACGGCAACAAGGGTGTCGTGTCGAGAATCCTGCCTGTGGAGGACATGCCGTATTTCGAGAACGGTGAAACGGTGGACATGGTTCTTAATCCATTGGGTGTTCCATCGCGTATGAATGTGGGCCAGATTTTGGAAATTCATCTGGGATGTGTCGCAAAGGGCCTTGGCGATCAGCTCAACCAGTTCATGAGAGACAACGAAATGAATCTGATCCGTGAAAAGATGAAACGGATCTTTGACGATGATTCCATTAATAATATGGTCAAAAAGATGGATGATGGCGAACTGAGGGATTTTGCTCAGGGATATGCGAACGGTGTTCACATGGCCACTCCGGTATTTGACGGTGCAAAAGAGGATGAGGTGAAAGAGCTCCTGAAGGAAGCCGGACTATCCACGACTGCGCAGACGACACTCTATGACGGCCATACAGGAGAGGCCTTCAAGGGAAGCATTACCGTGGGTACCATGTACATGCTGAAACTACATCATCTTGTCGACGATAAGATCCACGCCAGATCTATCGGGCCATATTCGCTGGTAACACAACAACCACTGGGCGGAAAGGCACAGTTCGGCGGCCAGCGTCTCGGGGAAATGGAAGTATGGGCCATGGAAGCATATGGCGCTGCGCATGCTCTGCAGGAATTTATTACCGTCAAGTCGGACGACATGGCCGGTAGAACCCGCATGTACGAAAAGATCGTAAAGGGTCAGAATGTGCTGGAACCCGGCATACCCGAATCCTTTAAAGTTCTGACAAAAGAACTGCAGAGTTTAGGTTTAGACGTGACGCTCCTGGAAGACGACGTAAACAAGTAAAATCGTTATACGATTTTATTTAAACGCATAAAAAGGTAATTATCTATGGATACATTATACGATTTTTTTGCCAAGCCCAAAGACCCGAAGCTTTACAATGGTGTTCGAATATCGCTTGCATCATCCGAGCAGATTCTGCAGTGGTCCAGCGGCGAGATCAAAAAGCCGGAGACGATTAATTACAGGACGTTTAAACCGGAGCGTGATGGTCTTTTCTGTGCAAAAATCTTCGGCCCCACCAAGGACTATGAATGTAACTGCGGCAAGTACAAGCGCATGAAGCATCGTGGTGTTATCTGCGAGAAATGCGGGGTTGAAGTTATCCAGTCCAAAGTACGGCGGGAGCGGATGGCCCATATAGCACTGGCAACGCCGGTATCCCACATCTGGTTTCTAAAGAGCCTGCCGAGCAAGATCGGGAACCTCCTGGACCTGACATTGAAAAATATGGAAAAGGTTCTCTATTTCGACAGTTATATCGTGACTGACCCGAAGGATACGGGACTGGCCAAGTGCCAGCTGCTGACCGATGAAAAATACCGTGAAGCCCAGGAGCTTTATGGATCGAAATTTGAGGCGGGCATTGGTGCCGAAGCTGTCAAGAAGCTCTTGGAAGAGATCGATCTTGAGGTGCTATATGTACAGCTCCGCGAAGACATGCGGGCCACAAACTCCATTGCCAAACGGCAGAAGCTTTCCAAGCGACTTAAAATAGTCGATTCTTTTCGTCGATCCGGGGTTAATCCGGTCTGGATGATCATGGATGTCATTCCGGTCCTGCCTCCGGATTTGCGACCCCTTGTCCCACTGGAAGGCGGACGTTTTGCAACGTCTGATCTCAACGATCTTTACCGGCGGGTCATTAACAGGAACAACCGTCTGAAACGGCTTGTGGATCTGAAAGCACCGGATATTATCGTGCGTAATGAAAAGCGGATGCTCCAGGAATCCGTGGATGTACTTTTTGACAATGGACGGCACGGCAGGGTTATAACAGGTTCCAACAAGCGACCCCTGAAATCCTTGAGTGATACCCTGAAAGGGAAGCAGGGACGTTTTAGACAGAATCTTCTGGGCAAGCGTGTGGATTACTCCGGACGAACTGTTATCTCGGTGGGACCGGAATTGCGACTTCACCAATGCGGTTTGCCTAAAAAGATGGCGCTCGAGCTCTTTAAACCTTTTGTTTACTATCGACTTGAGCAGAAAGGCCTGGTTTCTACCGTTAAAAGTGCCAAAAAAATGGTCGAAAAGGAAATCCCGGAAGTTTGGGACACCCTTGATGAGGTCGTAAAAGAATATCCAGTGCTTCTGAACCGCGCGCCGACACTTCACCGTCTGGGTATCCAAGCGTTTGAGCCTATTCTTATCGAGGGTAAGGCGATTCAACTTCATCCGCTGGTCTGTACGGCGTTCAATGCAGATTTCGACGGTGACCAGATGGCGGTTCATGTGCCGCTGTCTGTTGAATCCCAGATTGAAGCACGTACATTGATGCTCTCCAGCAACAACATTTTGTCCCCTGCAAACGGCAGCCCCATCATCGTTCCCAGTCAGGATATTGTTCTGGGGATCTATTATATGACCAGATCTATCGAGGGTTCCAAAGGAGAAGGACAGCTTTTTTCAAATCCTGAAGAAGTGCGTTCTGCATACGATGCCCGTTCCGTAGAATTGCATGCCCGGATAACCGTTCGAATAGCCGGTGAGCGTGTTGAAACCACCGTTGGTCGGATCCTTCTCTGGGAGATCATGCCCCGGGAAGACATCATGCGCTTACGGCATATCATGGTGTCCAATGAAAAATCTGCGCGGGCTGTTCTGAAAAAAAGCAAGAAAGACCATGCGTTCATCAAACTGGTTGATTCCTATTCTGAAAGTGTCGACAAACGGTTTGACGGAGACATCGGACTGGTTAAAAAACGCGATCTTACCGGGATCCTGCATATCGACGAAACCGATGCCGAGAGTCTGTTTGCTTTGAATTCAGGCGAAGTCAGCGGCATTATCATGTCCAACGATCTGCTGTTTCATCTGTTCGAAGTTATCGAAAAACGGCCGGAAATACCATTTGACATCGTCAACAAGGTCATGGACAAGGGCGAGCTCAGAAAAATCATTGACTATGCCTACAGGAACCTGGGACCTAAGGCCACCGTTATCCTGGCAGACCGACTGAAGAACATCGGCTACAAGTATTCCACCAAGGGAGGCCTGTCCATTTCTATTGATGCCATGATTATTCCAGATGCCAAGTGGGATATTCTCAAGACCGCAGAGACGCGGGTTACGGAAATCAGCAGGCAGTACACCGAGGGTCTCATTACCCAGGGTGAAAAGTACAACAAGGTTGTCGATATATGGGCCAAGGCAACGGATGATGTTGCCAACGAGATGATGAACTCCATGAAGATTGCCCCCGTTATCGATAAAGACGGAAACCCGGTGCTGGATGAGGACAAGAAACCGGTTGTCACGGAAAGCCTGAATCCAATTTATATGATGGCGGATTCCGGAGCCAGGGGCAGCAAGGATCAGATGCGGCAGCTGGCCGGTATGCGTGGGCTCATGGCCAAACCATCCGGCGAGATCATTGAAACGCCGATTACGGCCAATTTTCGTGAAGGGCTGTCCGTTCTGCAGTACTTTATTTCCACACACGGCGCACGAAAGGGTCTGGCGGACACGGCTCTTAAAACGGCAAATTCAGGCTATTTGACCCGGAGGTTAGCCGATGTCGCTCAGGATTGTATTATCCTGCAAGATGACTGCGGCACCATGATGGGCGTGGAAGTCGAGCCACTCATGGAAGGCGGCGAGGTGATACAACGTCTGTCCGAACGTGTTCTAGGGAGGACGGCGCTCGAAGATATTCTGGATCCATTTACGGATAAGGTGCTGGTGAAGGCTGGAGAAGAAATTGATGAAGCGGCTGTAGATCTCATCGAAAACGCGGGTATAACCAACGCAAAAATCCGTTCGGTTCTGACATGTAAAGCCGAGCATGGTGTATGCGCAGGTTGTTATGGCCGCGATCTTGCTTACGGAAAGAAGGTGGAGATGGGACAGGCTATCGGTATCCTGGCAGCACAGTCCATCGGTGAACCCGGCACACAGCTGACCATGAGGACATTCCATATCGGTGGTACTGCGAGTCGACGGGTAGAGCAGGCGGACATCCGTGCACGCGTCCAAGGCACTATCAAGTTTATCGATCTCGATGTCGTGAAGAATGCCGCCAATAAACATGTGGTCATGAACCGAAGGGGTGGTGAATTTGCCATCGTCAGCGATTCCGGACGAGAGCGGGAAAAGTTTCCGGTTATTTACGGCGCCCATCTGGATATAAATGACGGCGACAAGGTCGAGATTGGAGATCTGCTTTCTAACTGGGATCCTTTTACCACACCGATTCTTTCGGAAGTGAGTGGAACCGTCAAGTTCGGTGATCTGGCTCTCGGGAAGACGCTCCAGGAAAAAGTGGATCCTGTCACGGGAAAATCGAGCCGTACCGTTATCGAATCAAAAACCGCGGAAGAAAGACCCAGGATCTCAATCAAGGACAAGGAGGGTAAAACCGCCTCCCTGCCCAAAAAAACCGGCCAGGCCAGATACATACTGCCTGTGAATGCCATTCTTCTCGTTGAAGAAGGAGATACCATTGAGGCCGGCGATGTGCTTGCCAAACTACCGAGAGCCACGACCAAAACCAAGGATATTACCGGCGGTCTTCCACGGGTTGCAGAGCTTTTTGAAGTCAGGAAGCCCAAGGAGATATCGGTTCTCAGCGAAATTGACGGCTATGTGTCGATTGCCAAGGGAACCAAGAAGGGCAAACAGAAAATCACGGTTGAACCGGTGGATGTGGGTGAGAAAAAGGAATACCTGATTCCCCGGGGAAAACACATCAATGTCTATGAGGGTGATTATGTGCGAGCCGGTGAACCGTTGATCGGTGGTTCGGCTATTCCCCAGGATATTTTGAATATCAAGGGTGAAGTAGCTCTCGCGAGATATCTCGTGGACGAAGTGCAGGAGGTTTACCGGCTGCAGGGTGTCCGTATTAACGATAAGCACATCGAGGTGATAGTCCGGCAGATGATGCGCCGGGTAAAGGTTCGTGAAATTGGTGACACCGATTTCATCGTCGAAGAGCAGGTGGATAAAAACATTTTCGAGACGGCCAACCGGGCGATCATCGAGAAGGGTGGCAGGCCTGCTGTGGCAGAACCCCTGATCCTCGGTATCACCAAAGCTTCACTGAGTACGGAAAGCTTCATTTCAGCGGCCTCTTTCCAGGAGACGACCAAGGTTCTGACCGAGGCGAGCATTTCCGGGGCGGTTGACTGCTTGCGGGGCCTGAAAGAAAACGTGATTATGGGTAGGATAATACCTGCCGGAACGGGTCTGAAGGTCCACCGGGATGTCGAGATAGAGCGGGCGGAATAGCTTTGCAGACGTCAGGGTTCGCACAAAAATAAGTTCATAGAATTAGGTGTCCAGGCGCCCGGACGGCAAGGCACGAAAACGAAAGGAATATCGGGATATTTCGAGTTTTCGTAACGCCGCAGAACGGGATGGACGGGCGCCTAAAATGTGAAGTTATTTTTGTGCGAGCCCTAAGTTGAGGATCATTGAGAATAAGCGGCGATTTTAAAGAAAAAAATGGATAAAAGGCTTGACAGTATCATGCAAAATGTATACATATTCGCTTTTGTGCGATATCGCATATTTTGCTGATGTAACCATTAAATTTGATTGTTCCCCGCTGTTGCACAGCGGGAAACAATCAAATTGAGATTAAGATCAATATTAGATGAAAGTACTGATGTAAAAACTTTGTAATACCCCTGCAGCGGCTTGATTGTCTTCGACCCGGACCTCAGACCGAAGTAAACTCGTAGAAGCCTTGTCAAAAATCCTGGATTTTTGGAGCTGGGGGGATGGGAAATTTAGCCTTTCGCAAAAAAGCGACAATGTCGCGTTACATAAAAACATTAAAATGATTTTATTAACACATTAAACGAGGAGCGTATGCCAACCATAAACCAGCTGGTCAGAAAGGGCCGTAAAAGGGTAATAAAGAAAACCAATACACCGGCTCTAAAGAAGGCACCCCAAAAGAGAGGTGTCTGCACGCGTGTTTATACGTCAACGCCAAAGAAACCGAATTCGGCGCTGCGTAAGGTTGCAAGGGTCAGGTTGACGACCGGAATAGAGGTAACGGCCTATATCCCGGGTATCGGTCACAACCTGCAAGAGCATTCAGTTGTCCTGGTACGTGGTGGGCGTGTAAAAGACCTTCCCGGTGTCCGTTATCATATTGTGAGAGGTACCCTCGACACACTGGGAGTAGTGGAAAGAAAGCAGGGCAGGTCCAAATACGGCGCAAAGAAACCAAAATAGATAAAGATTCAGGATCAAGGTACGAACCAAAAGGATTTAGAGGATGCCAAGAAGAAGAGAAGTGCCGGAACGCGTTATCATTCCAGATGTAAGATTTAACAGCAAGCTGGTATCGAAGTTTATTGCCTGCATCATGAGGGATGGCAAAAAAAGTACTGCAGAGTCAATCGTGTATGGTGCGTTTGGTATCATAGAAGAGAAGACGGGTAAACCACCGCTGAAGGTATTTGAGCAGGCGATAGACAACACCCGGCCCATGATCGAGGTCAAGTCACGGCGGGTAGGCGGATCGACTTACCAGGTTCCTACGGAGATCAGGCCTTCACGCAGAACGGCCCTGGCGCTCCGCTGGTTGATCAATTATGCCCGGAGCCGTTCAGAAAAAGGAATGGCGGGAAAGCTCGCTGGAGAATTTATGGATGCAGCCGGCAACCGGGGAGCGACCGTCAAGAAAAAAGAAGATACGCACAAGATGGCCGATGCCAACAAAGCGTTCGCACATTATCGCTGGTAGCGACGTTCTTGAACCAATCGAATGAAAAAAATCTCACAGTCAGGTGTGTTGAACCGATCAAAAAATCAAAGGGGAGGGTGAGAAGATGGCAAAGGAAAAATTTGAGCGAACCAAGCCGCATGTAAACGTAGGAACGATAGGCCATATTGATCACGGTAAGACGACTTTGACAGCGGCGATGACCAAGCATGCCG
>Ga0164315_10002409_pt1 | contig 14321 bp, 25 predicted proteins | sample GuaBasSedimGuay6_FD_113737 | JGI IMG/M metagenome (GOLD analysis project Ga0164315, IMG submission 113737) | Subseafloor sediment microbial communities from Guaymas Basin, Gulf of California, Mexico - Guay6, Core 4569-2, 0-3 cm | ecosystem: Environmental > Aquatic > Marine > Hydrothermal vents... | reverse complement strand
TACCTCTCGAATATGAGGGTAGAGGTGACATGATGTATGGCGGACAGGCATTTGGGTACGGGTTGGTTTACCTTGATCAAGAAGGGAATGTAGATTTCCAAAAAAGTGGACCTGTATATCTAGGTACCGGCACAGTCATCAAAACCGACGATCCCCTATCCCTTCTATAAATATTACTTGACATAAAGTAAAAATTCATCTAACATTTTCTGTGTAACCGCTGATTTCCATGAACATGTGAAATCACTTGCACAGGGAGATGTCATGAATCAAAAACAAACAAGATTTGAAAAATCCCTTGACGAACTACCCGAAGATATCGTTTTGAACTTCAAAAAGAAAAAGTGGGGGTTAAAAAGTCTTATTTTGTATTTGTTGAAGGAAAATAAAAGATTATCTAAAAGCCAGAAGACACAAACGACATACTACCCAACAGACTATTTTACAGAATAGTTTCCGAATAAATCTTGTAGCAGCCTTCGCTAATCTCTTCGATTGGACGTCCACCATATATAGCAAACCTAAGGCAAGGGTCATATTTTTTAAAAAACCAATCATCATACAAATCAACGAGGCGTTTACGTTGTTCGCTACCCTCATATGCATCGATAGCGCCTCCACGGTCTTTAACTCGTTTTTCAAGTTCTTGTGGCCGCATAGTTAGATATATCGCTGCATCAGGAGTGAGCAGAGGGTACCCCCACTCCGGGTCCGACTCATACATAAACAGACCCATCATCTCGTCATACATGTGCTCCATGCGCTCTCCTGCGTCTTTTCGGGTATATGGCTCATCATGAGACGACTGATACACCAGCGTAGAAGGATAGTATCGGTCACAGATGACGTCAAACCCGTCGTCTAGGTGAGGTAGGATGAATTTCTGGGTATAGTCTATCATGTCCGCATAGAACAGGCACATCATCACCCTCCAGTCTTTTACTTTAAATCCAGTAATTAGACTGCGGGTGAATTTACCAATGTCAAGTTCTGAAGGTGTGTGGCCGGCAACTGCTTTGCCCCCGTTACGAAATATACTTTGTACTAATTCGTTTGTCTGCGTCGTGGTACCAGCGCCATCTGCACCCTCTAAAACTATGAACTTACCTCTTGAGCGCATTTATTATCTCCTTGGACAAGTCTATCGGTCTATTGTGCGTCATTTTGAACGTGATGGCATCTACTTCCGAGGCGTCTAATGATCCTGCTCCAAATGTATCAAATACAACTAGAGCTGCATTTTGCACAGCTTCTTCCATTGTATCTCCTATACCCTCAACCAGGAATGTTCCGTTTACTACTATGGTGCATTCTACCTCTATCTTTTCTCTTTTCATTCATTCTCCTAGTTTCTTGGAATACGATATTTTCCATACTCCTCGTACGTCACGTCTTTGGTCAAATCCGACAGCTCACACTCAAGCGCATCAATAAATTTACGCTGTGTCTTGGGCGTCGGTCGACCATGGTTTAGAATGCCACGCAGGGATTGTTGTGTCATTCCGATTGTTCTAGATAACCAAGCTTGGTTCTCACCTTTCTTTGCTAGCATTATCTCCACATTCGCCTTAAAATGATTAATCTTTTTTTCAAACATTGTCAATTCCTTTCGTTTGTTAAATCAAACATAAGCCTTAAACTTTATTCTGTCAAATCTGCCATATTAAAACGTTATTATGACCCGTACTGATACATAGGTAGCTTTAACCTTCACAAAGCGCATCATACGCATTACGTCGGCCACACATAATGCCAACGGTTCGCGTATTTGGTTCAACGTGGTTACCTTAGCAACCGTACCAGCGCGGCCATCGATTAGGATGCGTTGCACTACCTGCTCTCCAGATTTTGGGCCACATCTATTCATGTGATGCTTATACCTCTGAATGTGGAGAGCTATTTCTTCATAAGTCAACCTCTCTGGGTACGTCATTGGCGTATAGTCAAAATCGCTATATTCTTGTGTATCGTATAACTGGACGTGTACTTCTCTCTCCTGCTGTGCTGGGATTAGGTTTTGTAGTGTTTCCCACAGCGCTAAACGTTCTTTTACCTTTTTCTTTGTTCTTTGTGATTTACTGACGCACCTGCCCGACATATACTTTGTGATTGCACCGTTCCAATTTCCACATTTTTTGTATGTTTTGGATAGCCAGTATGTACCACAGCGTAGTTGACCAGCTTGTGTTCTCAGCTTCATGCGTTTTCTTTTGCAGACCTCCAGCCAGTCTCCATGGACCTGCATTGTAGTTACTTCTCCAATTTTTCCTACTGCGTTTGTTCTAAACGAGCCTTCTTTGAATGCTGTCATTGTAACAACGCCATGCGGAACATCATATTCCTCTGCTGCACTCACTATATTGCGTACAAGGCGTCCACGTGCCTTCTCAGACCTGCTCAACAGCCTGTTAGGTGCAGGGGCTAGCAGATGTATGACGGCGGCGTCGGTGGCTTCTAGGGCCGTTTCTGTGGTATGCGCCGGCGAACATAGTAACAGAGCGAATAGCGTGATGATTCCTGTCTTCATCTTTATCTCCTTGATTCTACCACGGTTATTGGTTTCCATACTTAACTTCGAGAGATTTGTACAGAGCTAATTCCCTTGCCGTTTCCTCGGCAGCTAACTTTTGTTCCTCTTTTTCTTTTATAGACTGTGCATTTCGGACACCATCATCACGCTTTTTAACCTGGTCAAGAAAATATGAATTCAAATCGCCGCCAGTCTCGCTGAAGGCTTCAAGGTCAAAATATAAAGCAACCTCTTCATAAGGACTGTATACCGAACCGCAAATTTGGATTAGCGGATCTGTGTCCGAGCGGGCGATACTTAAATGAACGTTGTCAAACTCGTGTTCTCGCCGTGGATAGTTAATTTCCATGAAACCTTCAATCAATTCTTTTGCCTTGCTAATCAACTCTCTAACACACATTTCTAACTTCACTTCTGCTTGGTCACTCATATAAAGCTCTCTTTCTAATTACCTGTCCATCTGGCTCTGCCTGGTCGTACATCCACGTGGACAAAATTGTCACGGTAGTAAAGACCAATGCCGCCAGATTGGAATTCCGGGATTTGATTCGCGAAATAAGATATCTGATCAATAGTAAAGCCTTGTATACGAATATCCGCAGCTGTCCCGAGCATGTGCTGAGACCTCTTTGCTCCATGTATATTCGTATTGTATACCGGACATCGATATCCAGAGATGACCTTAATTGATGCTCCAACCAATTCGCGAAGGGCCTGTAGAGCCTTTATTAGCACTGGGCTCATTGGTGGTGGCCCAATGCAATCGCACCTTTTGCGTACATTCCTATGGTCGCGTCCTCTACACCTGAATTCGGACGAGTTGAAGTTTTTACTTAGTTGAGTCATCTTATGTAATATCCATAAATGCTATACGGATCAAAGGGATCCTATCGTTTTTGTCATAATTAAGCTCAATTTCATCTGGAACCAGGACAATCTTCCCGTTGAATTTAAATTCCCTATATCTAAAGCCGGAAATTTTGCCTTCTCTCTGACATCCGTCCGTTGTCTCCATCGCAATATACTTATCTACCGAAGCCATTAATACATCTACCCAGTCTCCACTACATTTTTCATCCATTTTATTCCCACTCCTCTTCGTCATAATTGTTATATTCGTCTATCGCGTCTTCCCAGCCATCCCAACCTTGTACGTTTTGTTTCTCAAAACAATTTAAAAGCTTATCCCTTTCAACAAGCCTATCATACTCCTTTTTTGAAATGCACATCATCTCCATTTTTATTTCCTTTCTAATTTGAAATCAGCACAGTCGTTATTTTGATTTACACTTTCACATGCCTCAAAATATCTAGGTGTCTTCTTGTCTAGCATTATAGGGCTCTTCTTGTAACAACGATAGATACCACCTATTTTGCATCTGCCTGAGCATTGCTTACATTCTTTTCGTTCTGTTGCTGTGACTACTTCCTTTACTACTTCTTGTTCCGTATCATTTTCAGGCGTCATTCTCACTCCTTTGTTTGCATTCTAACGAACAATATGTTTTTGCCGGCAACACAAGTAGTTTGCACCCGGCGCACTGCGTAAGCTGCTCTGGGGATATCATGAATACTCCCAGCATACGCGTTAATAGTTTAGCCTCCTCTGGCGTAGTATAGTCGATCAAAAAGTTGAACATCAGAATTTTGCTAGGGTACGACCTTGATTCCAAAACAGCCTCGCAATCTCTGGACCCAGGATTTTCCTTAGGTCACGTTTGTGTAAAATAGCAATTGCTGGAATATCCAGTTTTTTGCCATTGTCTTGCCTATGCAAATCAAATGTACCCTTCCAGTGTATTACTCCTTGTGGGCTAAGGATGATATAGTCCTTGTAGTTGCCCTTTATCTTCTGGTCTTTCATCAGATTGAAGATCATTATGCCATTTTGAGTAGATGGAGTCAACCTCTTTTTTGTTTTCTTTTTGAGCCTCTTGTGTTTTCTTTTATTCATAACTGAATTCCTCCGATATATCTTGAGTGTCTTCATCAACATCTTCACCCTCTACAGGCTCGGTGCTTAAAGATTCACACTTGGGACATGCTGGTGATGTGACGTGATATTTATCGTCAAAGAAATCATCAGAACAGTCAAAGCACCAGAACCATCCGGGATCTATTAATTCTTTATTATCCTTCTTCTTGTCCAATCCAACTCCTCCCTAAGATGTTAATAGGGTAACTTTTTGTTACTCTATTTAAAACTCGTATCTTCTCTTCTCCCAAGTCCTTCAATTCTATTAGCCCATGTCTTAGTTGATATTCCAACCATACCATTTTGGCCACTGCATAAGAATCACATAGGTCCTCAGACGTGGTATGATCTTTCTCCGATTTATTGTATCTTGTGAAATCTACTCCATATTCTTCTAGTACAGCAGCTTCCATAGCGGGTTTTTTAGAGTTTCCTTTTCCGGTGGTGAACAATTTAATACTAAGCGGATCATGCAGACGGAATAATGTTTTAGAATCACTACACAATAGACGCGCCGCACCTCCTATCTCACCGACCAGATGGGCATAACTTGTTGATTTTATTGCATAATCTTCGATTCCAATAAAGTCGGCAGGGTGCCAGGCTATCAAGTCATTGAGCCATGACCTAAAGATAGATAATCTCTCCATGTGCATTTGCTGCTTATCTTCCATCTTTTTTACGTTCAGAAGTGTAGAATGGTCTCCATCCAAGCCCTTTTTATATGACGTCTTATTGGGTGTGATATACCAATAACCAGTAAGCTCTCCATCTGTAAGCTCGACAACCGCGCTGTGAGTTAGCGCTAGGTCGTATCCGTGTACTTTAATCCCAGTCTTCATCATAATCTTCTTCTTCGGAGTCTAGGTATCTATATCTATTCCCGTTATTCTTGAAGTTGAATTTTTCTAGGGTTCCAACGTATCCGCAATCACACCTACTTTCTCCAAATGATAATTTCTCTTCATTTGTGTCTATATAAATTTCTTTTTCAGCGCCGCACTTTTTGCATCGCCAATTTTCTAATCTCACCATTTTGCCTCCTTGTAAAACAGTTGCCACAACTTGAGCATTTAAATATCAAGCTGTTTTCTAAATCTACACGAGGTTGATTAGAAAAGTCAAGTAATTGAACAATCTCACTATAGTCAATTAAATCAACACACCCAACGTCAGCACATATAGGGCACCATTCGATTAGCACGGTAGGGATAAATGCTTGATATGCGAAACTCCCTCGTTTTTCTCTACCGTGATGTAAGACTCAAAAGCCTCCGATATGTTCGAGTCATGTGAAATAACAAAAACTGTATTGCGGTATCTATTTACTTCTTCTAACAATTGAAGCACTCGCTGGCGGCCAGTGTCATCTAGACCATCAAGTACTTCATCTAGGATTAAAATATTTGTGTTATGGCCCTCTCGGTACGTTACCAAATCCATTAGCGCTAGGTCAGTAGCAATCTCTATCTTCTTTGCTTGGCCTCCCGAAGGTGGATAAGACGTTTCTTGGCCTTCAATCATCCAAGTGATGTCAATTTTATCTCTGTACTCGTTTTTAGATGACTTTAGTTCCTTCTGTGTAGAGAACAGTATTTTTATATCACCATCAGCTAGGATTTCTAGGTAATGATTGGCGCGTTCGGTGAGATATGGCATAACACTGTCGAGAACGTAGCTAGCGACCCCTTGGTTGGAGAAGCCTTTGTTCCAGAACTCAGCGTATGCAAGTTCTTTACGGAGCGCTGTGACCCTCTTACGGAGCTTTTTCAACTCATCACCGTGTTCATCAACTTTAGCTTTGGATTCTTCTAGCAACTCATCAAATGGGTTTCCTTTTGCATTAGTCTCAATCAATGAACGCTTAGCCACCTCTACGGTATCTTGGGCTGCTGATAATTTATCTTGTGCTGCAACTACGCGCTCTGCGCCTAATTTTAATTCATTTTTAATTTCTATTGATTTTATTAATTTGTTTTTACTGTCTTGCCTGATAGAACGGATATCTTCTAGACCTGCCCGAGTTGCCTTATCTGTTCTCTTTCGCAATTCAGATTCCAAAACTCCGATACGTTCAGTCTCTGTATCTTTTTTACTGGTTATAGCACCCGCTGCCAGCTTGGTTTGTGCTTTCAGACTTAGGATGTCATCGGCATTCTTTGCCATAGCCAGGGTTATTTTCTCAATTAGAGCATCAAGCTTTTTACATTTATCGTCAGCTTGGTCCTTTTCTTCTGATAACTCGGTTCGGTATTCTTCAACTCCACTACTTTGTAAAGAAGTATTACACACCGGACATTGGTCGCCAACTATTTTGGCCAATGATTTCTGTGCAGTTTTACTTTTCGACTCAAATTTAGCTGTTGCGACATGTGCGTCGTTTTTCTTGGTTGCAAGAGCAGAATATTTATCTCGAAGTATTTTTTCTTGTGACTCGTGTTCATTTTGCAGCAAGTCTTGTTCATTTGCTTGCTCACTATTTATTTTGCGATACACATCCCTTAAAGATTCAGATTCCGCTCTTAACTCGGCAAGTTTTACATCAAGTTGAGTTTCCATCTCATCCGATTGTGCAGATAAATCAGCTGAATCTTTTGCAAGGACCTCCACGTCTCGCTTCATGTCGGCTACTACACGTGGATGAGCTTTAGATGTATCTGCATTCTCTTGGGCTATTACCAGGGACTCTTCTGCGTTTGTTATGCGCAGTAAGCAATTTGCCTCTGTATGCAGTTTGTCTCTCTTCCAGAAGTCTGATTTGTCAACTAATGCCTGTAAGTCATACTCGCTAATACGCGCTTCAAGCTGTCCAATGCCCGTTTCTTTGTCTTTAATGTCATAGTCCAGGCGTTTTTTGTCTTCAGACGCAAAGTCACGGCACACTGAGAATATGCTAGAACGGAGAATACAATGTAGCATCTCCTTTCGGTCAGAGTCAGACGTCTTGCTATTGGTGAAGCGGTTAATGTCGTTCTGCCCATATAGCACGGTATTTCGGAACGCAAGGAAGTCCAACCCCAGCATGTCAATTATTTTTTGCTGTAAGTCCTTTGTGCTGGCCTTAAAAGCCTCTCCACCCGGTAGGAATATATCCAGTTTTGTAGATCCTTTTTTTCTTGTTCGCTGAATAGTCCAGGTGCCTTCTTTATCAGCCAGCTCAATAGTGACAACAGCTTTTTTAGCGCCAGCTCTGATAATGCCGTCACCTTTTTCTCCATCAATCGTGTTAGAATATAATCCCCAAACCAGCGCTTTAAACAAAGAGCTTTTTCCGCTACCGTTAGAACTCGCAGACTCAGAGTCATTGTTCACTCCAGACACCCATACTAGGCCATTATTAGCCACCGGTAGGTCGAATTCACCAAAACAACAAAAGTCTTTTGCTTTTATATTTTTAATTTCCATTAGTTATTCCTCTGTCTTCCATTCTTTTTTGTCACAGGCCATACACACCCTACTATGAGTATGCAAGAGGTGTCCGCCTATTGAATAAGAAGTATATTCAAACCAGTCCGACCACTCATGGCCCCCTAGATGCAAACACAAAGCAGTTAGTCTTTTGCTTTGGCTTTTCAAAAAATCAGATAGTAATCTTCTATCTAGCCCCTTTTGTCTCCTTATGAGGTCAACATCACGTTTATTCATTTTTATCCATTGCCTTTTTCAAGAACCGTTGGCCATACTCTACCAATTTATCCTCATCTAATGTGCCTGTGTTCACGTCCTCTGATTTTACGTAGTCTTCAATCAACGCGACATAGGACAACTCATCTCGGTTGGTATCCAAACGCATGGAGTGTTGATATACAGGATTATGCTGGAAAAAGAAGTGCACACCATGTTTATCCGCTGTAGCCTTCAACTCATTTATATCGTTCACCATCTCGTGTAGCTCTGGCACTGTGCTCTCTATGGTGAGACGCAAGTAATCTCCCTTGTGGTAGAGCCAATTTATTTTATCGGGGTCATCGTATTGAAAAAACTTTGGATTGTTTAACTCGATACGCTTTAGCTCAAAGCCTTCATTGCTAAAATTCGCCAGCATTACACAATTACGCTTACCGCAGTCACCAAAGTGATATTGCATCGGAGCGCCAATGTATTCAACGTTTTTTATAACCTGGTGTGGCTCATGGTAGTGCCCACCCAGCGCCAGGTCGAACCCCTGTAAAAGTGCAGCAGGCCCGAACCCTTTGTCAGAAGTGTAATTGCCATTCTTGGCACCTATAACACTGTTGTGGAACAACATCACATGATTTTTGACTTCCGGAAGCTCCCGACTATCGCGGGCCTGGCGCAATTCTTCAAGTGGGGCAATACTGTCATCCATAGACAGGTATTCCAATGGATAAAAGTGAACAAATTCATCCCGAAATATGGTGTCATTGTGCGTAACTACATGCATACCCAACAAAGGAAAGATATCTGTGATATACGGACCACCAGAAATGGTTACAGAATCATGGTTTCCTGGTAAAATGTATACAGGAGCTGTAAAACATTTCTGGAACGCCTCTGCAACGTGAAAAAAGGTTACGGGATCTACAACAGATTTATCAAATAGGTCGCCAGCAACAATGTATCCATCTACCTCATTCTTCTCACCAATAGCAGCAATCCTTTTTAACAAATCTAGTTGGTGTATAAATCTATCCGTTTTGTATGCGTCGTCTGTTGGCACAGAGTATGGCAATTTATTTGACAAGTGCAAATCTGCCATTAGTAAATAGTTACTGGATTTTTTCATATCACTCCTACTAGTTTATTCTTACCCTCTTTTATCTGCCTAAAATCTTCATCTCGGCACTCCTTAGACTCGTATGATAATGTCACTCCATGGTTATCGCCAATGGTTCTCGTATACGTTACTATAATCTTTAAACAACCCAATTTCTCAATAATTGCAATCAATCTTAGGTCTATAGCAAAACAGGAACTAACATTTGTTTCGTACATTATCTTTGGTGTCATGTCTATCTCCTTTTAAAGAAGGCTAGCATAAACCGTATGTGTAGTCAAGAGGATTTTTGTGTAGAACTATCTTTTTTTGGATTTTTTAGGAGTTTTTATGATGGGGTCGCTATGGTTAGGAGATTTCTGTATTTCGCTTGATAGACCATGAAGCTCTCGTAGCAAACCGTTGATCTTCGACGCTACCTCTGGGTTCTGTTTTAGGTATTCTTTAGCCTTTTCTCTACCTTGCCCAATACGGGTACCCTCATAAGAGAACCATGCGCCGGCCTTGTCCACTATCCCGTCTTCAACGCCCATGTCAATCAAGGCACCCTCGTGGCTGATACCCTCGCCATACATAAGGTCAAATTCAACCTCTTTGAATGGTGACGCAAGCTTGTTTTTGACGACCTTTACACGGGTCCTATTGCCTATCAACTCATCGCCTTGCTTGATGGCACCAATGCGACGGATATCTAGGCGTTGAGACGCGTAAAATTTGAGGGCGTTTCCTCCGCTGGTCGTCTCCGGAGATCCGAACATGACACCAATTTTCATTCTTATCTGGTTGATAAAAATGATACACGTGTCAGACTTAGACAGGTTACCCGTCAACTTACGAAGCGCTTGGCTCATTAACCTAGCCTGTAATCCAACATGAGAATCACCCATCTCACCGTTTAATTCTGCTTTAGGTGTCAAAGCTGCAACAGAGTCAACAATAACAAGGTCTACAGAACCCGATCTGATCAATACATCAACTATTTCTAAAGCCTGCTCTCCACTATCAGGTTGAGAAAGCAACAAATCCTGTACATTCACCCCAAGCTTGGCAGCATAGTTGATGTCCAGCGCGTGCTCGGCGTCTATAAAAGCACAAATACCACCCTGCTTTTGTGCTTCTGCAATAGCATGTAGAGTTAACGTGGTTTTTCCAGAACTGGGGGGGCCAAAAATTTCTACCACACGCTTACGTGCGTATCCACCGGCACCTAGGATAATGTCAAGGCCAATAGACCCAGTAGGAATAACAGAAACATCACTAATCAGAGATACGTCATCACCAAGCCGCATAATGGCCCCCGCACCAAACGACTGCTCAATAGAAGCCATCGCTAATTCAAGGGGCGTCTTGCCTGTATCTTTCGGTTTTGTTGCCATCTTATTCACCAAGCAGTTCTTTCATCTCTGCGTCAATATCGGACATGTCTGAATCAGTACTATCTCCTCCAAATTCACCTGGCTCTTCTTCTTCAACTACTTTATCCGCTTCGACTTCTACAGCACTGCTTTCTTCTTTTTTGCCCTCTTCTGGCTCTTCCATACCCCAACCATCAGAATCCAGGTCGTCAACACTCTCCTCTTCTAGTGGAACACCAGCAAACAGAGCGGAGATATCTTTCTCGTCTCGAACCATATCAGAAATCACGCGAAACAGGTCACATTGATGCTTGAACGATTCCAATATAGCATTGTGAAAAGGCTCTGGAAGCACAAGCGGCTTTTTAAGAGAAGCGTTATCGGCAGAAACCTTGTATTTCGTATGGAAAGCACCTTTGCCAGTTTTACGCACTTGAGCAAGAATAGCGTATTTAGGGTCTGTAATATCTCCATTGTCGTAAAACAACTCCATGAGACCTTCATACACCGTTTTGCCTGTCATGATGACGCTTTGTTTGTGCTCCACTTTTTCAAATTTATGTTGTGATTCAAGTCTATATTTGATCGGAGTAACTCCCCACAAGTATTTGAATTGACCTCTAATTCGATTAGACGAGTCAGCATCAATTGAATCCCTATTCAATTCATTACATACAGGACATTGGCCTCCGGAAATATCAATATTTCTCTTTTTTAGAAAATGCCTGATGAATGGATGACTAAGAATAGGATTGCGTTTTTTGTCCAGGCATACAACCATATTGTTGTTTGCGCCTACACCATAATGAACTCGAACTCTCAAAAACGGCATATCCTTGGTGATCTTATCCTCGTCGTTATCCCTGCATGGTGGGTGTACATAGTATACTGTATCTCCGCTCTTAACGGCAGTGATGTCGCTTTTTCGGTTATATTCCTCTTGTCGGTTTCTTAGTTGGTCAATATTTACGCCCATGTTTTATTCTCCTCGTGTTTTGGAAATTGCATCTCTTGCTGCATTTTCTTTGTCTTCAATGGTTATTTTTTCTTCGGTTTTTTGTGGTTGTGTTGTTTTTTTGGTTGTCATGCTTGTCGCATCGTGCTCTGCTCTGAGGAACGCTCCTTTTGATTGCAAGATGCTTGCTTTGACGCGGAATGACTCAAAGTGAGATTTCGCGATGATTACATTTTTAACTGCGCGTGCCTGTGATGCTTTAAGCAGCTTAAAATTTGAGTCTGCTTCAATTAAAGCCGCAATCTTTGGTAACGCTAGTTTGTGGTCCTTAGACATAATTGTTTTTGTTTGTTGTGCCTTCCATATTCTGTAGTGTGCGTCCATGTTTAGTTTTTCTTCTTCTGCGGCAGCCCATATTGCTCCCCAGTAGCCCATTAATGCCGCGACCCTGTCCATGTCGTCTGACACATCCTGAATAGTTAAATCAGCGCTGATGTCTATGTCGATTGGCTTACCATCTACTAGAATCTTGTCCTTAGCTGTCATTCGCTGTCCTTTCTTATGTCTGCTCCAACTTGCCCATCTATTGTTATATTAAGGAGAGCATTTTTTTTGAGGCGAGATTCGCCTTCGTGTTGTTTTACCCAGATTTGATCAAGGTATTCCATTAAGATTTGTGGGTCTCCATTCACAAACAGACTTGCCAGAAGACGCGGATCATCACGCTCACACTTTGACGGGCAGTTTTTGGTTGATTCGCCGTATATGGGGGAATCCATACTAAATGACGAATCAAAAACTAGCACTTCTGTTCTTTCATTGTCATTTATAGTAACTAGAATGTCTCCGGTCCCTATCGGTATACACGTGTGTACTTTAACTTCTGTCATTCGCTGTCCTTCTCTTTGAAGATGTCATACAACTCTCCAATTTTTTTAACGCCCAATACACAAAGTTTGAACTTAACCGATACGCCCTCTCTTGTGATTACCTTCTTTCCATATCTTATTATTTCGTTCGCCTTTTTCTTTCTTGTAAAGAATGCCCCGAACCCTGTTATTGATAGCCTCTCGCCACGGGCGAGGGTTGCCATCATTTGTTCAATGAACTCATCGAACACAGGACCCATTTTTGTTTTTCGTCTACAGTGGCGGCAGGTAACATGCAATAGGCCTACCTGTTCTGCTATTTGTCTTACATTAATCACTATCTAAAATCTCCTTCAACAACAGGTGAAGATGTACCTCATCGGCTGCTAGCGCGACCAGTAATTCTGCCCGAGACACCAAATCTGTATTCCAAAATGGTTGCAACGATCCAGAGGCAACGTCACTATAATAGACAAATCCACCACTGTCAAGTCGCTCACTATACAGGGCTCCTCCTGAGGGTAAATCACACACAAATTCTAGAACTGGTACCGTACTTTTACTCGTCATTCTTTAACACCTTGTGCCTTCCATCATATGTATAACTATTGCCATACTTTTCGTTCTTGTGTTTTTCTAAATGTTCACAATGCCAGAGGGGCTGGATATTTGTCCAGTGGCCGGCTACAGCATATTGATTTTTGTCTGTCAGGTCAAATGAATTTAAACTTTTGATGTGGTCAATATTCCATTTACCCTCCCCTTTCCCTCGATTCTTAAAATCCATTTCTATCCCAGTATCAGGATGAACATGAAATTTACTTTCTAGATACGACCTCACAAATTCACTTGTTCCACCAAGTAGGTCTACAGATTTCCCTTTTTCTAAATTTTTAACTACAACGTCTCCTGTTGCATGACGTATTCTAGTTGCTGATTTAAATTGTGGATTACTCAATCTTTTCTTTCTATCGTACTGAACCCGATTTATTCTAATTCTCTCTTTATTCACCGGCCTTTCTTTATAGGCTTTTGCTTGAGCCGCTATCTCTTCTTTATGTTCCTCTCGATAAGCAGCTCTTTGTTCTTTATGTGATTTTTTATAAACTCTATCACGAGCCGCTATCTCTTCTTTATGGGAATCTCTATATTTTTTATTACGAATAGCAATTTCTTCTTTGTGGGATTCCCCATATTTTTTGTTGTAAGCATCAATTTCTTCTTTGTGGGATTTATTATAAGCTCTCTTGCGCTCAGCTGCATCATCCTTGTGTAGTTTTAGATAAGCTCGTGACCTAGCTCTGACACAAACTTTACATTCAGACGTAAATCCCCTTTTTACATTTGCATTCTTATAAAAAAACTCCGTTGTTTCTTCTTTAGTCTCTCCACAAGGTCCTGTACATTTATGATAATTCATTATAATATCTTATGTTTTCTATCGTAAACAAAACTGTCTCCATATTTTTCGTTCTTGTGCAATTTTGTTTTAACACAAACGCACGTTCTTGGCTTAAAACCCTTCCCGACCCTCTCCCACTCTTTGCCCCAAAAGGTTATCTCCTGGAACCCGTGCAGGGCAAGCAGACCAACAAATGCCATAATATTTCCTCTTATGTCCTCTCTCTTTTTGATATTGGTGATGAGACCGCAATATAACCCGCCTTCTGATTTCTTAAAATATTTACCCTTCAGTGCATCCTTCATTTTGGGCTGCGCGTTCTCAGCAAGAGCCAACAATGGGTTCTCACCGAGTAGGAATTTATCATAAAACCCTTGATGTTCAGGATTAGCACTATAGCGCATTAAACGGTCAATGTCAACAGCAAATCTTGCAGTAACTATTTTCCTTTTTGAATTTGTACTGCAAAAAATAGCAATGGATGTGCCTGCGGCAGC
>Ga0164315_10002408_pt1 | contig 14323 bp, 13 predicted proteins | sample GuaBasSedimGuay6_FD_113737 | JGI IMG/M metagenome (GOLD analysis project Ga0164315, IMG submission 113737) | Subseafloor sediment microbial communities from Guaymas Basin, Gulf of California, Mexico - Guay6, Core 4569-2, 0-3 cm | ecosystem: Environmental > Aquatic > Marine > Hydrothermal vents... | reverse complement strand
AACCAATATTTGTATTTTTATCCTTCAAACCTAATCCTGAAAGTAAAGCTAATTTATGAACCTTTTCATAAGATTTTTAATCCTGATTATTATTGTTCAGTTCAGTACAACGCAGCTTATTGCAGATGACATCTGGATTGAAACATTTTCTACTCCTGAAAAAGGATATTGGGGCGGAGGAAGTGATATGTCGGAAGTTTTTACCTGGACACTGGACGCTTCAGCTTGTACTTTATTGGATGTTGATGATTATGTAAAAACAATTGCAACAAGTGGTGGTAGAATGGAAGCCCGTGATATTGATGGCGAAGCTATTTGGATATCAGAGTTAATTGACCTTTCAGACTATAAAAATGTAGCTCTTTCTGTTGAAACATCAGAAACTGGTTCTTCAACAAATACGAGTAAATACGTTAAAGTATATTATAAATTGGACGGTGGAGTCGAAACCCTTTTTGAAACCAATGGCGAAAATATTGGCAATTGGTCAAGCGCAACTGCAAGTCAATCAGTTCCCACTGCTTTAACCGTGCAAATAATTGTTCGAATAAACAACCCAAATAGTAGTGACCTTTCTATTTTTGATAATATCTACGTTATCGGGGATCCTGACATACCGGATACACAAGCCCCAAAGTTGGCATCTTTGGTGGTAAATACAACCAACACGCTTCGATTGAAATTTTCAGAAAGTATCGATCCAACCACTGCTGAAAATGTTTTAAGCTATACGGTTGATAATTCAATTGGAAATCCAGTAACTGTGGTTTTAAATATAAGTAATGATTCAATTGTTGATTTGGATTTTTCTTTGGCATTTGTTGCCGGGCAAATATATCAATTGGATATAAATGCTGTGCAAGACCTTAACGGAAATTCTATTAACGATACAACGGTTCAATTTGAGTACATCCCTTTTAATTTGGATGAAATTTATGTGATCAATAAAAATGAATTAATTATTGAGTTTAGCAGAAATTTAAACCCAAATTCGGCGTCAATTCTTACTAATTACATTGTTGACAATGCTATTGGTAGCCCTGTTACTGCTGTTTTGCAGGAAGATAATAATCAGGTAAAACTGAGCTTTATTTCTGACTTCCTAAGTGATACTAAATTAAATTTGCATATTGAAAACATTGAAGATGAGAATAATATCGTATTGGAAACAATTGATACAGTATTTTACTGGCATAATACATTACGATATGATTTAGTTATAAATGAGATATTGGCAGACCCTGTTCCATCTGTTGGTTTACCGGAATATGAATATCTTGAAATCTATAATAAAACTGTCTATACAATTTCTTTGTATAACTGGAACTTAATTATTGGTGATAAAACGAAAATTTTTCCATTAAAAAATATTCAGCCAAAGGAATATTTACTCATTTGTTCCGAATCAGCACAGTCAGAACTTAATGTATATGGTGAAACAGTAGGGTTATTAGGCAGTAATGATTTAATTAATGCAGGGAGAGAACTTGCTCTAAGAACATATGAGCAATTAACTATTGATACTATAAATTATACTCTTGACTGGTATCAGGATGAAAATAAGGACAATGGTGGATGGGCTTTGGAACGGATAGATCCTGAAAATACTTGTGGCCGTTTAAGTAACTGGAAAGCTTCAGTTGATGTCTCAGGAGGAACACCTGGTAAGCAGAATTCGGTATATGTGTCAAATATTGACACTTCCGCTCCTAAACTTGTTGAAATAAAATTACTTTCTTCAACGGAGATAGAATTAACTTTTAATGAGGAATTGTTATACCAAAGTGCCTCGGATACTTTGAGCTATTTACTTGATAATTCTCTTTATCCTACAACTGTATTTTTATCGGGTGAACAGCAAAATATTATTCAAATTGCTTTTCAAAATTCATTTGGTATTGGTGAACACAATTTGAAAATTTTGAATATTGAAGACTTATGTAGCAATTCAACAGGAACATTTGACACGACTTTTACATACTATCCGGGTTTTGAATTTGATATAGTTATTAACGAAATAATGCTTGATGTCAACCCGGAACCTAATGTGCTCCCACCAGCAAAATATATTGAAATATATAACCCAACTGAGGTAAATATTAATTTATCGGGTTGGTCATTATTAGTTAATGATGATATTGCATATTTTACAGATTTGCAGATAGATGCAAAGAGTTTTATAATTTTGACTGATGAAGATGATGAGGGTTTATTCTTAAATTACGGAACAAGCTATGGAATATTTTCAGAAAGTAATTTAGGCAGTTCAAAAGGGCAAATTAGTTTGTTTAACGATAATAACCTGTTAATTGATTATCTGAACTATTCTTCTGATTGGTATGATGATGATAAAAGAACAGGCGGTTGGTCTCTTGAAAGAATTGACCCTTCTAATTATTGTGGATTAAATTCAAACTGGTTAGTATCGGATGATTACAAAGGTGGAACACCTGGAAGTATAAACTCTGCTTTTGACCAAAATAAAGATACCGGATCATTTGAACTGTTAAATATTGAGATTTTATCATCCACTAAACTTTTGCTGCAGTTTTCAAAAAACATAAAGGAAGGGCAAGCACTGAATACAGATAATTATTTTGTGGATAATGGTCCCGGCAACCCTATGTTTGTCAGTTTTTCGGATACCAGTCGGGCAACGATAGTTTTACAATTTGCAACCCAATTTTCCGATGCTTATATCCATATTTTAAGCATCAAAAATTTGTTGGATTTTTGTGAAAATCCAATGATTAATCCACAAAAGGAATTTACTTACCATTTAATATATCCGGAAGTAGCTTATGCGGAAATAAACAAGATGGTGAAAATCATTTTTTCTGAAGAAGTGGAAATTGTAACAGCACAGCAAACAGGGAATTATGTGACTGAACCTGATTTAGGTACACCTTTTAAAGTATATAAACATGCTACAAAAACCAATGAAGTTTATTTAGAATTTGATATTCCGTTTGATAATGGTGCAAATTATACCATTCATGTTAAAAATGTGAAAGATTTAAACGGAAATTCCATAAACCCTATAGAGCTTTTTTTTAGCTATTTTGAACCAAAGCACAATGATCTGGTTATAAACGAGATTTTGTTTAACCCCAAAAATGGTGGTGTTGATTTTGTTGAAATATATAACAATTCGGCCTTTCCAGTTGATCTGAATCATTTAAAAATTGCCAAAAGAGATGATGAAAATAATATAGCATCTGCTTATTTATTAAGTGACGTAAACTCTCTATTCTTGTCCGGAAAATATTTGGCTATTTCTTCTGATACTTCAATTACAAAAACTAATTACCCTGCAATAAGTTATCAGCGTTTTGTTCAATTGAATTCTCTTCCTTCATATCCTGATGATAAAGGTACAGTTGTATTACTTTTTCAAGATACTGTTGTTGATGAATTTAGCTATTCTTCTGGTATGCATTTAGCTTTAATAAGTGATGCTAATGGTGTTTCATTGGAAAAGCTTAATCCTGATTCAGAAAGTTCAAACCCGCAAAACTGGTTTTCTGCTGCTGAAAGTGTTGGCTTTGCAACACCCGCCAACAGAAATTCTCAATTTACTGAATTTTCAACGGAGAATATGGATGAAATTTTCATAGAACCAGAAGTTTTTTCACCAGATAATGATGGTTATGATGATCGGGTATTTATCCGTTATAAATTTGATGAGCCTGGTTATGTTGGTAGTGTGACAATATTTAATAGCAATGGGCAATTGGTAAAGCGAATAGCCAATAATGAATTAATGGCCGTCGAAGGCAGTTTCTTTTGGGATGGATTATATGAAAACAATCAAAGGGCGAATATTGGGATTTATATTATCTATTTCGAGGTATTTAACCTACAAGGGAAAGTAAAAATGTATAAAGAAATCTGTGTGGTAGCCACGAAATTGCGATAACGAAAATTCATTAATTTACAGTTATAGATTAGATCAAATAGCGTTCTAATTGTAAATTAGGTTATTCATTATAAAATGTGTCATCCGTCCAGTTTGCAGGATTATTTTTAATGTAGAATTTAATTCGGTTATGTTCTTCTATGTTGCGAATTACATGATCGTGATAATTGGGTTGCCAATTTTTCGTACCGGGCGATTCATTCAACAAATTGATTTGTTTGGATGTTTGTTGCTGAAATTTTCCAATTATTTTAGGAATTAGCATTTTTCGCCGTTTTTCGCGATATTGTTTTATTTCGTCATTTGTTGGTTGATTTTGATATGGTCTTTGCGGCGTTGGTTGTGGTTGTGACTGTAGAGAAAATTCATGAATTTTCTCTACAATATCCATATTTTTACCCATATTGGTTATCCTATTGTCAAAATCATAACCACCCAATGTTATGATACAATGAATATGGTTTGGCATAATTACCCATTCATCCAAAATAATACGTTTATGATATGACTGAATTTCCACAAAATGATCGGCAATAATTTTCCCGACATCTGATAAAATCATTTTTTTATTATCTATTTGCCCAAATATTTCCATACGCCCATAAACAACAATGGTTATAAAATACGATGCTGGTGCAGAATAATCCCAAAACTGCCACCTGTTTGGTTCTATACGGTATTTGTTTCTGAATAAAGACATGGCAATTTTATTTTTCTCTCACCTCAAACCTTTTTATCAACTGGCAGTCTTTTGTATCTGTAATGATTACTTCATGTATACCTTTACGCAGATTAATGATTTTTTCTATAGTTTGTCCCTCATCCCAAAGAATAGAGTATGGCTTTGCCCCACCTGTAATGTTAATTGTAATTGTACCTATCTGTTTATCACTTTCAGTGGGTGTAATAACTGCTTTCAATTTTAACTCACTCATTTGTTCGAGTTCAATAATTTCTATCCTTTCACATAAATTATTATCGGTAACGGTAACTGTGTATTTCCCCGCTCCAAGACCAATTAAGTTTTGTGCCTGTTCACCATTTGTCCATTCATATGTGTAGCCCGGGTTTCCTCCTTGGGCTGTGATATAAATTGACCCTGATTTTTCATTGTAGCAATCAATATTAATTTTTTCAATTTTTATTAGCAAAGGTTCTTTTGCTTCCGTTATAATTATATCTTTCTTCAGTTTACAGTTATGCTTATCAGTTACTACAACAGATAACTTTCCTGCTTTTAAACCTTTTAATTCTGTGCCCGCTTTTTTGTTGGACCATGTTGCCAAATAGTCCGGAGTGCCACCTTCAATAAACAATTTTATTTCACCGGTATTGCCACCGGTACAGATAACATTTTTCTTTTCAAAGTCAATAAAAAGAGCTTTATCCGGACTAATAATTTCTACTGTATCATAAACAATACAACTGTTTTGATCGGTAACTTTGAGTTTGTAAATACCTTTGGTAAGTCTTTTCAGGTTGTTTTTTGTCATTCCGTTAGACCATGAATAATTATATCCTGGTGTGCCCCCAGTGACACTGACAATTGCACTTCCATCGGTTTCACCATAGCAACTAATATCTTTTTTGCCATGAGAAATAATAAGTGGTTTTTCAGGTTGTGGTACAAAAATGCTGTCTTTTATGGTACATTCATTATTGTCTGTGATATTAATTTGGTAATAACCTGTAGGAACAGCTCTCAGGTTTTTGTTGTTACTACCATCAGACCAAAAATAGGCATAGCCTGGTTTACCACCTTTTACACTTAATTCAATAGTCCCGTTGAAACCACCATAGCAACTAACCGGTTTAATATTTTTTGTTACAACAAGAGCTGTGCTTGGTTGTTTAATAAGTCCATCGGTTTTGTATGTGCAACCATTGGCATCAGTAACTAATACGCTGTAAGTTCCTGCTCTAAGTCCTGCGGCAGCATAGCAGGTATCCTTATTTGACCATTCAAAATGATATGGCGGTGTTCCTCCTTCAGCTATAGCTGTTAATTTTCCATCAGAACCATTAAAACACGAAACATGCTTTTTCTCAATGGATGCTCTTAATTTCAATTCGGGCTGAGTAATTTCTATGCTATCGGTTATCACGCAAGTACCGGCATCTTTTATCCAAACTTTATATGTTCCAGGCCTTAAATTTTTTAATTCAAAATTTGTTGAATCATTTGACCAGATAAAATCATAAGGTTCCCTGCCACCATTAATTTCCAGACTAACAGAGCCATTACCAGCACCTGGGCAACTAACATTTTTTGCATCAAACAAGGCGTATAAGGCTACAAGTGGTTCAGTAACCGTATAGGTGGCTGATATCTCTCTCCCTTTATTATCAGTAACCGTAACATTATAGGTTCCTGCTTTTACATTTCTTAAGTTCTGGCTTTTAATCCCGTTTGACCATTTGAATTCATAATCGGGGATACCACCGCTAACAATTAAATCTACAAATCCATCATTCCCGCCTTTACAACTAACATGTTTTGCAGAAAAAGCCAAACGCAATGGTGAATCGTACTGAAAGCGAATATATTCAATATAATCATGCTTATTGATATTTACTTCCGCTAATTGCAATCCATTTTCTGCTGAGTACCATCTGTATAAAGTAAAATTTTTATTTAACGAGTATTCCGGTGCCGGGGTCCAGCCAAATACCGAATACTTATAACCACGCACACGTTTATGAACAAATACTACTTCCCTTAGTGTTTCGTATTTGCCAAGTGGTGTTTTTAAATATCCTTCTGCATCAATCCTTGCTTCGTATCGGTATGTTATATCTGCACGAATCGAGTCTGTTCCAGGTTTGTGATAATAAGGAGAAACAAATTTAGATATTGTGGTATCAGCATAAATTATATTTAATCGTGTTTCGTTATTTCGGTATAGAAACTTATCTTCAAATTTTAAAAGAACAGGGATTTCAACTTCCATAAAATCGCCAATTAGCCCTGTTTGAAAAACTTTACCAGAATCTATACGCAAATATTCAATTTCAACAGGACTAGAAACAAGCGCTATTTGAGCATCAGGAAACCGTCTCCAATATTTGGTTTTACGTGGTTTTTTTAGACGGATTGTATCAAAAACGGTGGGATTAAAAGTTGAAATATCCCATTCATCCATACCCAGATCATTTATTTGTATTTTTTTTTCAGGATAAAGTTTTACGTTAGCAAATATATAGTTTGTGCCAATTTTGGGAAAAGTTTCACTTCCCAGTTTAATTTGCGCATTAATTGGATAAATTGGGGAAATAGTCAGAAAAAAAAATAAAATTGTCCTGAAATGACTCATTAAACAAGTATTTTTGAATTTTAATATCAATTTTATTTAATTTTGTAAGATAATAAGCTAAGCAAATTTTAATCCAGTCTATAATATGTTAAGCGTAATATCTGAAAATCAGTGTTTATCATAGTCCCCCTTTTGGCGGATTTGATAGAAATTTGCTGAAAATATAGTGCCAATTCGATAAAAATTGAGCTCAAATTTATAAAATTAAAACTTTTTAAGAATCACAATATACTAAAATATGGAAAAAACAAGACTAAAAAAGGTAGATCGATTGATTCAGAAAGAGTTAAGTATTATATTTCAGCAAAACCCATTACCAGAATATAATAATATACTTATATCAGTTACGGTGGTTCGTATAAGTCCTGATTTATCAGTCGCAAGAGTTTATTTAAGTATTTTCCCGTCTGATGATAGCGAAGAAATTGTTGAGAAAATAACAGAACGTACAGGCAAAATAAAATATGAATTGGGTAAAAAAGTGAGAAACCAATTACGCAAATTGCCTGATTTGAAATTCTTTGTTGATGACTCACTTGAGTATGCAGGAAAAATTGATAATTTATTGAAATAAAAATCCTATTGTTTTATAGATAAATTTTACGCTACCACTCAAGAAATTACTTTGCTGAGTTGTCATTTTTTTGGCTTGCAATTATAGAATTTAACAATAATATTTAGGGCAATTTAACCATATAATAGTTTAACAATTTGAACTTATCCTTTTTTATAGCAAAAAGATATCTTTTCTCAAAAAAAACACGAAATCTGATTAATTGGATTTCGGGAATATCGGTTTTTGGTGTGAGTATCTTTACTATGGCCATGATTGTTATATTATCTGTTTTTAATGGTCTTGATAGTGTTGTAAAATCCCTTTTCAGTTCTTTTGATCCGGATTTTAAAATAACCGCTAGCAAAGGAAAAGTTTTTTCAAGTGAAGACAGTTTAATTAAGCAAATTGATAAGCTGAATGAAATTGCGTTTTATACGAAAGTGTTGGAAGAGAACGCCTTGCTTGAATATGATGAAAGACAGTCTATTGGCAGGGTAAAAGGTGTTTCAGCTAATTTTGGTGAAACCAGTGGGATTGATAGTATGGTGATTAGTGGTGAGTTTTTACTCGAAAATGAATATGAAAAATTTGCCACCCTCGGTTGGGGTTTGTCTAACACGCTTTCAATCAATTTAAATTTATTGCGACCAGTTAAAATATGGGTACCAAAAAGAAATGCTAAACCAGGTCTTATGGTTAACAATGCATTTAATATAAAAGCTATTTTTCCTATTGGAATTTTTTCTGTTTTACAGGATGATTATGATGCTCAATTAATGATCGTTCCTCTTGAGTTTGCACAGGATTTGCTTGAATATACTGATGAAATTAGTTCCATTGAAATAAAAGCTGCGGAAAATGTTGATTTAGATAATTTGCAAGAAAAAATAGAAAGTCTTTTGGGTGAAGCTTATATTGTAAAAAACAGGTTTCAGCAGCATGAATTTTTATTTAAAGTGATGCAATCAGAAAAATGGGCAATTTTTTTAATTTTTTCTTTTATTTTAATCATAGCATCTTTTAATCTTACGGGTTCATTAACGATGCTCATTATTGATAAAAAGAAAGATATTATCACTTTACAGAATATGGGTGCTGAAAATAATTTAATTAGGAAAATCTTTTTAATTGAAGGTTGGCTTATTGCATTTATTGGTGCCATTTCTGGACTGATTTTAGGAGTTGTGATTTGTTGGGCACAACTTGAATTTGGATTGGTTGAGTTGCCACAGGCATTTGTTGTAAGATATTACCCTGTTGAAATGCGGTTGAATGATTTTATGGCGGTATTTTTTATCGTGCTAACAATTGGTTTTATTTCATCCTGGTTACCTGTCCGGTTTATTACAAAAAAGCATTTGAAGATTTAAAAAGGATGTGTAAATGTGAGGATGTGGAGATGAGGAAATGTGAAGATGAATGGGGGTGAGTTTAACAGTATACCTGCACCAATCAGTGTTTAAATGTTGGAGATGTGAAGATGTAATGACTAAAGAAGAGTTAAAATTAATTCAATAATCAATAGACAATAGACTATGCAAGGAGTTCTTTCAAAAATGAAAAGTGCTTATGGAAATCCAGTACATTATCATTTGCCTGTTGGCGATGAATTAATAGATATGAATGAACTCATTGGAAAAGAGATTGAACTTGAGTTCTCAGGTGAAATCCATTGAGTTTCTTGTGGAAAAATCACAAACAAATCATTTGCACAAGGTTATTGTTACCCTTGTTTTGTGAGTGTCCCTGAAACATCAGAATGTATTTTACGTCCGGAACTATGTCGTGCCCATGAAGGTGTTTCGCGTGATATGAAATGGTCAGAAGATCACTGTTTACAAGATCATTATGTATACCTTGCTGTTTCAAGTGGCTTAAAAGTTGGTGTAACCCGTGCAACACAAGTTCCTACTCGCTGGATTGATCAGGGTGCATGGAAAGCAATTAAATTGGCAAAAACCCCAAACAGGTATTTGGCTGGCGAAATTGAAGTGGCATTAAAAGCTTATATGAGTGATAAAACCAGTTGGCAAAAAATGCTAAAAAATGATATTGCACAAGATATTGACCTTGAGGATGAAAAACAGAAAGCCTGGGAACTTCTTGATGAGGAATTACAACAATACATAGTTGATGATGATGAAATTATGGAAATTAACTATCCGGTTACTGAATACCCACAAAAAGTAAAAAGCTTAAATTTTGATAAGTGCCCTGTTATCAAAGGAAATCTTGCCGGAATTAAAGGACAATATCTTATTTTTGAAGATAATACAGTTCTAAATATCAGAAGGCATACAGGTTACAAAGTGAAGATTAAATATTAATATGGACGCAAAACAATTAGAAGAAGTAAAAAACAAAATTGCTGAAGAAATTCAAAAAACGGAAAAATCAGTTACCACTTTTAAAGAAATGACCAAACCTATTGCACCGGATTGTGCCATTGGCCGTATTTCTCGTATGGATGCTATAAATAATAAAAGTGTTGCTGAAGCTGCCTTACGTGAAGCTGAAGAAAAACTATCCAAATTAAAATATGTACTTACAAAAATTGATGATGAGGGTTTTGGCTTATGTGTTAAATGTGGGAAACCTATTCCTATAGGACGGGTTTTATTAATGCCCCAAAGCAGGCATTGTGTTCATTGTGCCAGTTGATTGGTGAACTATCTATTTGACTATAATCTAAGCTTATTATTCAATAAAAAAATCATCACTCACTGAAGTGCTGTCACCGCTTACTAAATCATAAATAGTTACTTTAAAACTATGTTTTCCAATTTTGTCATCAAGATTAGTTTCATATGAACCATAAGGTTTTCTGAGAATATTGTCATTAAAATCGCTATGTCCGTCAGGACCAAATAAGTTTTCTCGTATAGAAATTCTCTGACCAATAGCATCAAAAATTTCCACTTTCATTTCAGCATGGTTTAAGCTATCTTTTCCCCTGGCAAACCGACCTACATTTTTTAAAACCATAAAAACTTCATCGCCGCGATGATAAATTGCTTTGTTATAAGGTATCGGTTTATTATTACTATCTAAAACAGCAAAATCATAATCTTCAATTAATAATTTCCTTACTAATTCTTTTTTTTCTTTTTGTTGGTCAGAGTCAGTATTGCTCTTTTGATCTGAAAATTTACAAGCCGTTACAGCAAAAATGAGAATTAATGTTGAAATAAAAAGTAGTTTGTTCATTTGATATGCTTATTAAATAAGTTTGCAAATATACGACGTATTACACATAAAAACGAAGCTGAAAATCTGTATTTAAATAAATACTGATATTAGTCATTGTATCTTGTTGTATTTATTGTGAATTTTACATAATTGCAATAGAAGTGCAGAATATATAAAAATTAGAACGATGAGTAAACCCTTAACCATAGATACCATACGGGACAATAAGAAAAAAATTGAAGAATTAATTCAGTTTTTTGCAAAATCAATAGAGGAAAAAAGGTGCGAAGACGAAATAGTTAATGTATTTCATAAAATAAGTTTTTATACACATGATTTTTTTATAAATGAAGAACTTTTTATGAAGAAATATGAAATGCCATCATTTTCTGAACATATAGGGGAACACCGTGATTTTGCTGATAAAATGATCTATTTCCAAAAAGAGTTTGAACAGGGTAAACCCAATTTGTGTCCAAATTTATTATCGTACCTGCAGCTTTGGTATGATAAACATATTCTTAATTCTGATGAAGAAATAATTAAATATATTGGTGGAAAATAGACTTCGAATGTTCTTCAATCAATTAATATTCAGTAAATAACACTTAATTCATTGGCATTACTTTTCAAGTTGCGGGGTGCTTGATTTTGATTAATCTGTAACAATTTATACAACAACTTCAATTTATGAATAAAAATATCTAATAGGTAGAATATTAATAAGAAGCAGTATATTGAAACTATTTGTAATCACTTAAAAGTTTTATTGCTGAGGGAATTACATCAACACGTAAAGGTGTATATCCCGGATTGTCTCCATCCAGATCAATTGGGTAAGCTTTATCTGAACTAATTTCACACCAATCTACCGTTTGGTAATGTGCTTCAGGGTGCTCTACTTTTTTTAATTTTCTTAAATTGGGAAGATACTTTAAAAAATGAATAATTCTCATATTTCCGATAATTACCAGACTGAGTTTTCCGTCATTTAGTTTTGCATAGGGTGCAATACCTAATCCACTTCCAAAAAATTGTCCATTGGCAAGGCTGACATTTACAATTTTTCCTGACCATTTAAAATCGTTTGCTTTAATGTTTAATTGTTGTTGTTCGTAACCCAAAAAAGATCTGAGAACACTTATTACAAATGTTAATCGAGCACCAAGTATTTTATTACCATTATTAACCAATTCAACTGTTTTTGCACCAACCCCTACATCAGTAACATTCGTAAAAAATCGTATTTTTTTATTACCATTTTTCTCATGGTATTCTACCTGACCAATATCAATTTTTGTATAGGTGTTGTTTTTAATCAGGCTAGCAATGTCTTCTGGTGATTTACTAATGTTGGCTGTTCTTGCAAAATCGTTACCAGTACCTAAAGGGAATAAACCAACAATTACTTGCTCTCGTTTATCTTTATCTGCTGACATTACTCCATTTGCAACTTCACTTAGTAAGCCATCACCCCCACAAGAAATGATAAAATCTGTTCCGTTATTTACTTCGTTTTTTGCCAATTCGATGGCATGGTCGTGATATTCGGTAAATTTTTCATTTATTTGAAAATCAGCAGAAAGGACTTTTGCGATTTTTTCTTTTAGTAATTTTCCTTTTTTCGATTTTCCGTGAATAATTAAACTTACTTTTTTCATTGGTTTATTCAAATAGTTTACTAATTAAATCATAGTTGTACGGTTTATTCGTCTTGTTACTTTAATAAAAGTTACTTATTGTCAGTTCCCCAGCACCACGAATCTAAAATTTAAACCTATAATGAAAATATTAAATCCCTCTATGAGGGTTATCCACCGGATTTTTTTGCTTTATATCCGGCTTTGGTAAGTATGTCCATTATTTTATCCCTAAATTCTCCCTGAATAAGAATTTCACCATCTTTAGCAGAACCACCAACCCCACATTTGGTTTTAAGCAACTTAGCCAGTTCTTTTATATCATTTTCAGTACCAATAAAGCCGGAAATTAATGTTACCGCTTTCCCTTTTCGGCCTTTTTTATCAAGGCTTACCTTCAGGTTTTGTCGTTTGGGTTCTAAAGTTTCCTGTTCTTCTTCACGGTTATGTTCATATTCGTAATCCGGATTTGTTGAATATACCGTTCCTAATCTATCCTTCCAGTCTTTTGCCATTACTTATTTTTTAAACAAAAATAAAAAAAGTTTCGACATCAACGTCTTGGTGTGTTGTCTAAAAAAATATTTAAAGGATTTTGACCACTTGTATTCATTGATTTTATCCAATCTATTAAGGGTTGGCGGTAATTCACTGAGGTATTATTAGGTTCCTGATCGTAAATACTGAAATCGGGATCCGCAGAATATAAATAGTCTGTTGTTAGCACTGAATAAGTGCTGTCTGAATAAATGGGTGTTCTATCAGAAAGGGTGTACCTCCCTATAGTAGTCATTCCGCCGATTAAATAATTGTCTATACAATCAATTAATTCAGAGCCGGTTAAGTTGAGCTCGTAAATTGAGTTTTCAAAAGGTAATAAACCTACAATTGTCAGGAGTTTAATGCTTCCCTGATTAATATTTTGTCTTATTCCGCCGGAATTTGTAATTGAAACATCAGCATCAGGGAATGTGTAAAACCATGAATCCGTAACTAAATTTCCCATTGCAACTGCTATAAACAGAATTAAGTTTCTGCAATTACCCATAATATTTGATTTTTTGTAAAAACTCAAAGTTACAAAAGTCGTAAAGGAATACAATATTTAAGTAATCATATATTTTGTTAAAACCCGTAAACAGACTAACTTTAGGGGCTAAAATTAAATTTATGGATAATATTTACAAAAAAATTAATGAACTGGCTGAAAAATATAGGAATTATACGGCAGAAAATCTTTCAAAACTGATTAAAATCAAATCATTAAGCATGCAGGAAAAAGAAGTTCAGCATGAATTAAAAAAACAGATGGAAGAAGCGGGTTTTGATGAGGTTCGTTTTGATGGCCTGGGAAATGTAATTGGAAGGATTGGAAATGGGAAGAAAATTCTGGCGATTGACGGGCACATGGATACCGTTGATTTGGGAAATCTGGAAAACTGGGATTTTAACCCATTGGGTGGTGAAATTAAGGATGGTTTTGTTCACGGGCGTGGTACGGTTGATCAGGAAGGTGGTCCGGCTGCCTTTGTTACGTCCGGGAGAATTTTAAAAGAATTGGGCTTTGATAAGGATATGACTATCTATTTTGTTGGGAGTGTTATGGAGGAAGATTGTGACGGACTTTGCTGGAAATATATCATTGAAGAAGAAGGTATTAAACCCGATTTTGTGATTAGTACAGAACCAACCAATTTAGGGATTT
>Ga0164315_10002407_pt1 | contig 14324 bp, 10 predicted proteins | sample GuaBasSedimGuay6_FD_113737 | JGI IMG/M metagenome (GOLD analysis project Ga0164315, IMG submission 113737) | Subseafloor sediment microbial communities from Guaymas Basin, Gulf of California, Mexico - Guay6, Core 4569-2, 0-3 cm | ecosystem: Environmental > Aquatic > Marine > Hydrothermal vents... | reverse complement strand
GTAGTTTCAAAAGATTCATCCGTAGAATCATCCAATACTTGAATCTCTAATTTGTCTTTTGGATATTCAATTTTTGCGATGTTTGAAAGTAAACGCTCCATTACATACAACTCATTATAAACAGGAAGTTGTATTGTTACAAAAGGTGTTTCATCAGGATTATTAATGTCAAATTTTTCACTGGTATCTTCTTTATTCTTAGCTTTTAGATAATTGAAAAGCAAATTGAGTTGTGCCAATGAATACAAGAAAATAAGTATCAGGGCAAGTGAATAAATGATGATGATGATAACTTCTAGTATCATTTTTTGAATGAATATTTAAATATCCAAAGTAAAATTTTAATGCCGGCAAATATAGCCCCTTTTAGAGTTCCTGAAACTTTTGATACTCCTATTCTGTTTCTGTAATTTACAGGAATTTCTATATAAGAGTATTTTCTTTTAATCGCTTTTAGTTGCATTTCTACAGTCCATCCATAGGTTTTATCTTCCATTTTAAGAGCCAACAATTTGTTGTATTTAATTGCCCTGAAAGGACCAAGATCTGTAAAACTTGACCCATAGAATAGTTTCATTAGCCTTGTAGCGAGCCAATTGCCGAAAATTTGAGGAATTGTCATGGATCCTTTTTCTCTTAATTCTGATTTTCTTGCTCCAACAACAAAATCTATATCATTTTCAATAATAGGTGCTATTATTTTTGAAAGTTCTTCTGGATAATCACTATAGTCTCCATCCAAAAAAACAATTATTTCTGGTGGCTCTTCAAGTTTTGAAATATATTCCATTCCAGCAAGGCAAGCATAGCCATATCCCTTTCTCTTTTCGGTTAGAACAGTTGCTCCAGCTTCTTTTGCTTTTTGAAAAGTCATATCGGAAGAGTTATTATTAACTACAATAATTTCAGAAACAATAGCTGGAATATCTTTGATGACCAATCCGATAGATTCCTCTTCGTTATAAGCAGGTATTATGACTTTAATGTTTAGGTTCATTTAATAAATAGTTCTCGACTGCGCTCGAACAGACAAATTATTTTTTATTGACAAGCTTCATTAAATCAACATCGTTTCCTAATACTATTTCAGTAGGATTTATTCTCCCTTTTTCAGAATCGTTCTCCAGTTTTAAAACACCTCTTGGACAAACTGCCGAACAAATTCCGCAGCCCACACAACTACTCCGAACAATATTTTCACCTTTTTGAGCATAGGCACGTACATCAATCCCCATTTCGCAATAGGTAGAACAATTTCCACATGAAATGCATTGCCCTCCATTGGTTGTAATTCTGAATCGGGATTTAAATCGTTGAAATAGTCCCATATATCCTGCCATAGGGCAACCAAAGCGACACCAAACTCTATTCCCTAACAATGGATAAAAACCAACACCAATCACTCCAGAAAAAGCAGCTCCAATTAAAAATCCGTAGGGCTTCTGAAAATATTCATAGATAGATAAACCCAATACAGTTGAACTATTTGTGAAGTATCCATAAAGTGTTGCTGCAGTCATAATAAAAACGAAAACCATGATTCCATGTATCAACCATCGCTCTAATTTCCAGGCTGAAAGTTTTTTTGAAGAAAGATGCCTAAAAGCATCCCCTGTAGTTTCAGCTAAACCTCCGCAACCGCAAACCCAGGAGCAATACCATCGTTTTCCAACAAAATAGGTAATAATCGGAGTGAGAACCAGAAAGAAAATAATTCCCCAAACTAAATAGAACATTCCAATTGGTTGATACGATTCTACTTGCATCGCATCTAAATGCCAGGAATTAAAAAAATCGTAATCCAAAGGCCAGGTATTTTTTAGATCGGTATCATACCAGCCCAAATATTCCCCTTGAGAATTAGTAGTGTCATTATAATTAAGTCCAGCTAATATTTCAGGAATTAAATAGGCTAAAAAAGTTTGAGAGATCATCACAACTAGCGTTCTAATAACTTGATATCTGTTATGACGGTATTTATAAATAAATTTAATCCCAAGTGTAATGATTAATACAGTATATAAAGTTCCATAAACAAACCACTGACTTGCATGGGTTCCTTTAAAAAATATACTTAAAGGATCAAATAAAGCAATCAAACCTTGATTGACACCGTTTTCCCCAGATTGATAGCCTAATACGTGTGGATACCAATACAACAGTATATAAAAGCCTGTTAAAATGATTGCTAAAAACCAGCCTAATACACCTCTGTTTGATAGAGAATTAAACCAAACATGGTTGTTTTTTATTCCTTCGGGATGAATTAAATAGGTTCGTCTAGAATAAATAAATACTCCTAAGACCATCATCCCTAATGAGGCAGCTAAAAACCACTCTGGCTTGGGTACATGTATTCCAAACCAGGCAACAAATAAAATAGCGACACCAGTAAGAGCTAATAACATCCCAGCTTTTTGAATTGCATCAAGCCCAATTGAGTGAGGATTTGATATAGCATAGCTTTGTTGGTTTGAAGTACTCATAAATTAAGAAACAGTTAGCGGTTTATTGGAAAACACCTTACGGATTTCGGTTTCATATTTTTTGAAAAATTCTGGATCGAAATTAGCTTCAGCCAAGTGATTGATAACATACTCTACATCTTGTTTTTCAGAAAGCCAGGAATTAAATACTTCGTGACGCATTCGTATTCCAAAAGTATTAATCCCTAAAAATTCTTTGGTCTCTTTGTGATAGGCTAGGGTAATACATTTTGTATTGTCTTGATGTTTCCAATGAAAATGAGCCTCATATTCAGGGCGTCCAACCTTTCCATGAACCCAGCCGTAAGTTTGGTATTCTATATCTAAAAATTTTGCAGAATTAAACCATATTCCAGGTTTGTATTTCAAGCGATTTCCACAAATAGTTTGAGCCAATGTTTCACCCATCATTCTTCCCGTATACCAAACTGCTTCAATAGGCCGCCTATTTCTAATTGGCTCAATTTGCTCTGCACAATCGCCAATTGCATAAATATCCTTAATGTTAGTCTCTAAAAATCGATTTACTTTAATTCCCTTTCCTAATTCGATTCCAGAATCTTTTAAAAATGAAATATTAGGAGAGACACCTGCTGTTAGACCCACAAAGTTACAAGGGATTTCTTCACCGGTTTCTTCAATTACAACAGCTCTTGCCTTTCCGTTTTCATCTGAAAGAATCTCTTTTAAATTAAGTCCAAGTTTTAAATCAATATGATGCTTTTTAATATGCTGGTTGATCATTTCACTTTCGCCTTCAGGTAAAACTACATCCCAAAAACTTTCTTCCCTAATTAAAAATGTAACTGGTATATTTCGGGAACGCAACATTTCGGCTAATTCAATTCCTATTAGCCCTCCACCAACTATAACAGCACGTTTACAGATTTTGTTATTGGGTGTATGCTGCTCTAATGTGTCCAGATCTTGTTTTGAGTACAAGCCCTGTACTCCTTCTAAATCTTGTCCAGGCCATCCAAATTTATTGGGTTTTGATCCTACTGCAAATATCAATTTGTCATAGCTCATTTTTTCACCAGTAGAAAAAAGAAGTTCTTTAGAATTATGATTGACTGTTTGAACAAATCCCTTTTTAAGATCGATATTGTTTTTCTTCCAAAACCAGTTTTCATAGGCTTGAGTGTGTTCAAATTTCATATGCCCCATATAGACGTACATTAAAGCAGTTCGGGAAAAGAAATAATCGGTTTCGGCAGAAATGATGGTGATTTTGTAATCTGAAAGTTTTCGAATATGCCTAGCAGCAGTAACTCCAGAGATTCCGTTGCCGATAATTACAATGTGTTGCATAAATCTTTATTAGTGTAGGGTATGTCGGTAATAAATATAATACCTTAAAAAAAGAAATAATAATTTAAAATGTATGTATTTTGGTAAAGGTAGGGTTTAAATAAATATTGTTGTTTTATTACTATTAAACCTTCAAAACAATAATAAAAGCCGTTTTATTTTTAGTAATTTAACGCATTAAATATAAACTATGAAATTATGAAAAAATTATTACTCCCTTTTAGTCTGATCTTATTCTTACTAAATGCAAATGCTCAAATAATTATCAATGAAATTAATTATAAGGATGCCATAGATTTTGAAACAAAAGATTGGATAGAGCTCTATAATAATGGGGGTTCATCGGTTGATGTTTCTAACTGGGTTTTTAAAGATGAAGATGATTTACATGAGTTTGTAATTCCTAATGGAACAATTATGCAAGCTAGTTCATATTTAGTGTTAGTTAATAGTTTGGTAGATTTTCAGGCACTTTTTCCAGCAGTTTCTCCTGTTTTAGGTGATTTTGATTTTGGCTTAAGTGGCGGTGGTGAATTAATAAGATTGTTTGATGATAATGAAGTGCTTGTTGATTTTGTAGAATACGATGACGAAGACCCTTGGCCTACAGAGCCAGATGGGAATGGCCCCACTTTAGAATTACTAAGCCCAAATTTAGATAATAATTTAGCTTCTAGTTGGGCTGCTTCAATTCCTCCTGATGGAGTGCATGGTACTCCTGGAGATATAAATAGCACTTCTCTTCTTGGACTGGAAGATGTTCATACAAGTATTATTTCTATTTACCCGAATCCATTAATAAGAAACTCCACCATTTTGTTTTCAAATGAAACTTCTTCTTTAGAATTGTTTATTTATGATATGTTAGGTAGAGAAGTGAAAAAGATAAAATCGGATTCTAATAAGATTATAATTGAAAGAAATGATTTAAAAGCCGGTGTATATATTTTGAAGTTAACTACAGATGGTCATTCTGCTTTTCATACCCAAAAGCTTATTGTTAAATAAAATTATGTGTTTCTAATATGAAAAAATTAATACTTGTTTTTGGGCTTTTTATGTTCTTAACACCCGTTTTTAGTCAAGTAATTATAAATGAATATTCTGCTTCCAATTTATCTGGATATCTAGATAATTATAATAAAGAAGAAGATTGGATTGAATTATTTAATGCTGGAGGCTCTAGTGTTAATCTTAGTGGTTACTTTTTAAGTGATAATGAAGAAAATCCTACAAAATGGGAAATCCCATCTGGAACTATGATACCTGCAAATGGTTATTTAGTCTTTTGGTGCTCTGGACGAGATGAATCTTCAGGAGGAAATTATCACACTAATTTTAAATTAAAGCAAACCAAAATTACACCAGAACATGTTGTCTTTTCAGACACAAATGGTGTTATAATAAATGATTTAGAATTACAAAAAACCCAATTAGAACATTCTATGGGTAGAAGTCCAAATGGATCTTCAACCTGGAAAGTCTTTACAAATCCAACTAATGGAACTTCAAATACGGGGGCAAGCTATGAGGCATATGCTCAGATTCCTGAGATGAGTATTGAAGCTGGTTTTTATAATGGAAGCCAATCTTTAGAGATAACAACAAGCGAACCTAATTCGTCAATACACTATACTTTAAATGGGCTACTTCCTACAGGTGGGTCAACAACCTATTCTAGTCCCTTATCTATTGGAAACACACAAGTTGTAAAAGCAATAGTTATTTCTAATAATTCAAATTTATTACCAAGTTTTATAACTTTTAACACTTATTTTATTAATGAAAACCATTCCTTACCTATATTATCTACTTCAGCAAACCAGTTAACAGCATTGCTTAATGGAAATCAGTCATTAAAACCACATGGAACAATAGAGTATTTTGATGCAGACGGAATCAGAAAAGATTTTGGATATGGTGAGTATAATAAACATGGACAGGACTCTTGGGTATTTCCACAGCGAAGTTTCGATTATATCGCCAGAGATGAAATGGGTTACCATGATGCCGTAAATGAAAAATTGATGACCTTATCTGAAAGAAACAGTTTTCAGAGAATTATAATTAGAGCCTCTGGGGATGATAATTATCCTGGTATTGATTCCAGTGCACATACACGAGATATTTTTATTCAAAAATTAGCAAATAAGAATAAGATGAAAGTTGATATGCGAAGGGGAGAACGTTGTGTTGTATATGCAAATGGAGAGTTTTGGGGAGTATATTCCATAAGAGAAAAAGTAAGTGATGCAGATTATACGAAGTTTTATTATGATCAAGATAAATATAACATTCAGTATCTAATGAATTGGGGTACTACCTGGGCTCAATATGGGGGTCAGGATGCTTTTGATGACTGGCATGAAATTCATGATTTTGCCTTAGCCAATGACTTGTCGATTCAATCGAATTATGAGCATGTAGCTGATGAAATAGATGTGACCAGTTTGACAGATTATATTTTGATAAACTCATTTGTTGTTTGTACAGATTGGATAAATTGGAATACATCATGGTGGCGTGGATTAGATCCGGAGGGGAGTCATTTAAAATGGGGGTATGTACTATGGGATGAAGATGCAACATTTAATCATTATATTAATTATACTAATGTCCCCAATGAAAATGCAGATGCAGAGCCCTGTTATCCTGAAGGAATCACACAAGATCCCGAAGAACATATTGTTTTGCTAAATAAACTATTGGAGAATGAAGAATTCAGGCAGTACTATATTACAAGATATATGGATCTTATGAATACTGCTTTTCAGGAAGAAGATATGATAGCTCTTTTGGAAGGAATTGAAAACTCTATCACACCAGATATGCCTCAACATTTTTCTCGTTGGGGAGGAAATATGACGCAATGGCAAGGAAATGTTCAAAAAATAAAAGATTTTATAAGTGATAGAATTGACTATCTTCCAGAAGGACTTAACGATTGTTACACGCTAACAGGACCCTATGAAATTACTTTAAATGTTGAGCCTGCAAATGCAGGGCAAATAATGTTTAACTCTATAACACCCGATTTTGCCGATTATCCATGGACAGGCATATACCATGGAGGAGTAGATATGCTCGCTAAAGCCGTACAAAGTAACTCTGGTTTCGTATTTGATCATTGGGAAATGGATAATCAAAGCTTACCAAATCCAAATGATACCAGTATTTCATTTATGCTTTCACAGAATGATAATTTAACAGCTGTGTTTATTTCTAGCGGCGTTCCAAATATTGTTATTAATGAGATTAATTATAAAGACTCCCCAAGTTTTGAGGTAAAAGATTGGATAGAATTGTATAATAATTCTGGAGATGCTGTTAACTTATCGAATTGGGTTTTTAAAGATAGCGATGATTTACACGAATTTATTATACCAAACGGTACAGTAATGCAAGCAAATTCTTATTTAGTATTAGCTCAAAGTTTAGTTGATTTCCAATCTTTATTTCCGGCAGTGAGTCCTGTTATAGGAGATTTCCAATTTGGATTAAGCGGAGGGGGTGAAATGATACGTTTATTTGATGAAAATGAAGTGCTGGTGGATTTTGTAGAATATGATGATGAAGCTCCCTGGCCCATAGAGCCTGATGGTAACGGGCCAACTCTTGAGCTTATTAACCCAAGTCTAGACAATACTCTAGCTTCGAGTTGGGATGCTTGTGCTGCTCCAGGAGCAGAACATGGCACACCTGGATTGCTTAATACTGATTGTTCTTTAGGAGTAGATGAATTTGAAAGTATTTCTGTAAAAATATATCCAAACCCAATGAAAACATCTGCAACAGTAATTGTATCAAATTATTTTGGATCACAGTTACGATTAGAAATTTTCGATATTTTAGGTAGAGAAATAAATTCCTTTAAAACCGATAATAATAAATTTATTATAGAAAAGGAAAATTTAGATGCGGGTGTTTATTTATTAAAATTTATTACTGACGATATATCCGTAATAGAAACAAAAAGACTAATCGTTGAGTAACTATTTCAAAGAATTACTATGAAAACTAAAAATTTAGTCACCATATTTTTTATTGTGTTTGTTTGTTTTTTAACAAATGCACAATCACTGTTTGATGATAGTTTATTACATGAAATTAGAATAACATCTGATGATCCAAACTTTTGGCAAAATTTAGCAGACGATTATGAAAATTATTATCCAGATGTTCCTTATACATCTGCAACAGTTGAGATTGATGGAACTCTTTTAGACGAAGTAGGAGTTAGACAAAAAGGATTTTCTTCGAATTTCTTTTGCCCTACAAATAAAAAACCTTTAAAACTTAATTTTGGAAAGTTTGTTGACGATCGTGAGTATGATGGTGTTAGGAAATTAAATTTAGCAAATGGCATAGGTGATCCAGCAATAATTAAAGACAAAGTTGTTTACGATATGTACAGACAACACGGAATCCCGGGTCCTAGAGTTGCTCATACAAAGTTGTATATTAATGATACTTATTGGGGTATTTACGCTATGATAGAACAAATAGACAAACGTTATCTAAAGCGTAATTTTGCAGATAATGATGGTAATCTATGGAAAAATAAGAGCAATTCAGATTTAGATTGGCTTGGAACTAATCCAAATAGTTACTCATTTGAGTTACAAACTAATGAAGAAGAAAACGATTGGACAAAGTTTATTGAATTTGTTGACTTTATTAATAACTCTTCTATTTTAGATTTTGAAAATGAACTGGAGGAAATCTTTGATTTAGATGAATACCTACGAATTTTGGCCATAGATATATTGACAAATAATTGGGATTCGTATATAGAACATGGAAGAAATTGGTATTTGTATCATGAGCCCAAAACAGATAAAATTCACTGGCTTCCTTGGGATTATAATTTTGCTTTTGATAGAAGACCTAGTGGGTATGGAGATTTTAATATTTTATTAGATAATCCACAGAAAGTATTAATACATAGAATCTTTCAAATACCTGAATTTAGACAAAGATATTTAAACTATATGTGCGAAATTTTGGAGGTGAATTTTACAGATGATAGATTATTTATAAAGTTAGACAATCAACTCGATTTAATAGATGATGATTGGAGTACGGCAACCAACAATTTTTTTAATCTAAGCGATGTTCAAGACGCTATAAATGGAGAAACTTGGAATGGAGAACCTTTTGATAACCCATTGCAAGGTTTTAAAGTATTTATTGATGAAAGAACATTAGTGATGGAAGATGAAATTTCTAATCAAAATTATACTTGTAATTCTTTGACACCACCTATTAATATCCAAGATGTTGTTATCAATGAGTTTATGGCTCAAAATATGGAAGGCAGTCCTTGGGAAGATTTAGATGGAGAAAATGACGATTGGATAGAACTTTTTAATAACACAAATAGCCCTATAGATTTAACCAATTATTTTTTAAGTGATAGTCCGAGTTTTATACACAAATGGGAATTTCCGGAAAACGCTGTAATTCCAGCAAATGGTTATTTAATTGTTTGGGCAGATAAAGATCCTCAGCAAACAGGTTTGCATACTAAGTTTAATTTAGATAAAGACGGTGATGAGTTGATTTTATCTTATTTAGATGGAACCATTATAGATAGTTTAGATTATACAGAAGAGCAAGCCGAAAATAAAAGTCTCTCCAGAATACCTAATGGTACAGGTGATTTCGAAGTTGCTGAAGTGACATTTAATGCAGAGAATTCATCTATTTTAGAAGTAAATGATTTAAGTTTTTCTGGAGTGATCCTTTACCCAAATCCTACAGAGGATATTTTTAAAATAAATTTCACAAACTCTATTGCTTCAAATATTATTATTTATAATATAATAGGAAATGAAGTATTTCGTTTAGAAAATAATAATTCAGATTTAGTTATAAATGCTTCAACTTGGAAGAGCGGCTTGTACATTGTAAAATTAATAAGTGAAGATTATATTTTATCTGAAAAAATTATAGTAAAATAATTTTTTATGTTTGATTTTTCCAGCTTAACAAATAATCTTGAGGGTTATAGTTTAACTAATATTATAATTATTGCATTAGTTTCTTTTGTGTTATCATCTTTGATAGCATTAACTTATCAAAAGACTTCTCGAGGAATAGAAACCCCGCGTTATTTTATTCAATCTTTAATTTTAATTTCTATACCAGTTGCAACTGTTATGCAAGCAATTGGCGATAGTTTAGCACGAGGATTAGGGATGTTAGGTGCTTTGGCGATTATTAGGTTTCGAACCACGTTAAGAAATCCTCGAAACATGGTGTTCATGTTTACTTCTATTGCAGTGGGAATTTCAGCAGGGGTTTATGGTATCGCTATAGCCGTAGTAGGGACTTTGGGCTTTTGTTTAGTTGTTGTAGCCATCCATTTCTCTTCAATAAGTAGGAGTACTGTTATTGTAGGTTATTTGCAATTTGAAATTCCTAATAGTGATTTTTCAAGCACTAATATGAAAGATCAAATTATTGAAATAGTTGAGAGTTATTGTAAAAAAGTTACACTGATTAAATATAGTATTAATAGCAAAAAAGGACTTGAAGGTATTGTTGAAATGGTTGCTTTTGAATATAAAATTAAGATTGACGGAAAACAAAAGTCAATAGAATTGGTGAATGAATTATCAGAAAAAAACGGGATATTTAATGTGAGAATAAATTTTAAAGATGATTATGAAAAAATTTAGCCTCATTTACATAGTTGCCTTTATAGTACTAATAATTTTATTAGTGCCATTGTTTGTGAAAATTGATACGTCTGTTACATTTTATGGCTTTACTGAAAACAAAGAGACCGAAATTAGCATGGAATATCCAATCGAAGTAAAGGATGTTTACGTTACAACTGGACAAAAAGTAAAAAAAGGAACTATATTATTAGATGTTATCTCCCCAAACTTACCTATTCAAATTAGTAATACTGAGTTTAAAATTGAAGAATTACAAACCAAGTATCAACTTTGGGAAATTGACTTAGACTGGAGAATTAATCAGTATACTATTGAATTAAAAGAAAAAACCAGTAAGATTCAATACCAAATAGACCATTTTTATGCTCAATTAGAATTAAATAAAAAATTAGCGGCAAACCTTCAAAGTATTTCAAATGAAACCATCGAAGAGGGAGATAAAACAAATCCAATATTTTTAAAAGTAGAAGCATTAAAAGAGGAATTGAATTTTACAGAGAATATGATTAATGCTGAAATTAATAATTTAAAAAGGGAACGTCTTGCTAATAATAATCCAATTTTATCCCAAATTAAAAGCCTTGAAAAAGAATTGGAATATTATAGAAAAGAAAAAGAGAAACACACTATAATAGCACCTACAGATGGCTTAGTTGGCAATGTTCATTGTAAAGAAGGAGAAAAAATATCATCTTTTGGGACATTGATAACATTTTATGAAGAAAGCCCAACCTTGGTAGTCGGATATATACATGAAGAACTCATATTAAAGATTAATATTGATGATGTTATAGAAATATATTCTAGCTCTCGTCCAGATATTCAAAATAAAGGTATCGTTAAAAACTTGGGATCACGAATCGTAGAAATACCACCCCGACTGCGTAAAATTAAAGAGATTAAGACTTTTGGTAGGGAAATTATAATTGAGATCCCTCCAGACAATCCATTTCTTCAAAAGGAAAAAGTAATATTAAACTTAAAAGATTGAGAATAAGTAGTTTATTATGAAAGATTCTAATATAACATCAATTACTAAAAGATCTATCTACTTGTTATTTTTTATATTGATAACGTATTCATATACAGCAACAGCTCAATCTGAAATTACAATCACTAATTTTTTAAAATCTATTAAAGAATCCAATCAAGTTAAAATGGATTCAAATACAGTGACCTTATTAAAGGATTATAATTACAATTTGCCCATTATAAAAAATGTTCAATTTCGTACCGAGACAAGTGATTTGATATTAGACAGGCAGGAATATACATTGAGGGTTAAGCCAAATAGTCTTAGAGCAATATCTAAACAAAAAAAAACATATCAGAATAAAATTGAAGAAATAATAATTAAGAACCAATTAAAATTCAATGAAGAATTAAAGAGACGGTATCTTCTTTTAGTAGATTATTATTTTACAGATAAGTTAATTGAATTAAACACTGAAAAGCATATTCAAATTACAGATAAATTACAGGTTTTAAGTCAGAGTATATTTGAAATAAATTTTGATGTAAAAGATTTGATCGAAGCAGAAGATGAATTAATAGAAACTAATTTAAAGCTTATAAATCTAAAAGAATCTAGAATAAATCAATTATCATTAATAAAACAAGCATTAAATATTCAAAGTGATTCAGTTAAAATTATATTTAATGATTTAATTACACCAGTTGAAATTATTGATAAGCCCATTCAAGATTCCATTTCAAATGAGCAATTAAATATCACTCTTCAAAAACTAAAATTGTATGTGCTAGAAAATGAAATGGAGCTTACTGCTGCGAAATCTAAACAGATTTTAGAGTATGTGCAAGCAAGATATGGAGGCAAAAAAAACGATCTCTTTGATGAAAATTTTTCTTTAGGCTTTGGTATAAATTTACCTTTTTTCGGAGATACCAGATCAAGAAAAGGAGATTATTACATTAAAATTCTAAATGAAGAAAGCAAATTAGCTTCTTTAACAGAAAAAAATGATGTGATGGAAAAACAAGTTTTTAAAGAATTTAATGAAGCCAAAACAAATTATCAAATTCTTAAAAAACAAATTGATGAAAGCAGTGTTTTATTAATCTTAGAAGCTTATAAGAAAATGGAAGGAATCCCGCCATTACAACTATTAAGATTGAAAAATTTACAAAACAAGAAAAGGATAGCAGTATTAAAATCTGAGCACTTACTCTATAAATCCTATATTAATACATTAGCTAACCTTGAGATTTTATTTCAAATTCCTTTGAGAAACTATTTGTCATCTTCTAAAGAGTTAATTGATCCCTAGATAAATCCGTATTGTTGTTTTATACAGCCTAGTAAATTTGAAATCGGAAGATTTATTAATGGCATTGTAAGTTTTTCAGAATTATTCCCACTTAATTAAAACAAAATTTATGAATAAGTTTTAAGGTTTCTTCCCGCTTGTCAGCTTTTATAAAAAATGCTGACAAGTTGTGGGAGCACGATTTGGCTCTGAAATTTTATTAATAGTATCTTTATTCCAATGAAATTCAGAATCTATCTAGTTGGGACTTTTGTTATAGCTGTTTTAATTATAAGTTGTGTTCAATCTTCAGCCAGAAAAATTGGAGTAAAACAAGCTAACATTAATGGAATCAGTTTTGTTGCTTCCCCGAATAAACTTTTACAAGAAAACATTATACCTCTTAAAAACATCCATGCAAATCACGCATCGATTATGCCTTTTGGCTTTATTAGAAACTTGAATCATCCAGAAGTTGTTTTCAACACAGAAAGACAATGGTTTGGAGAGACTAGAGTTGGCGCAAAACAATATATTAACATGCTTCATCAAAATAACCTTCACGTTATGTTAAAACCTCAAATTTGGATCTGGCATGGTGAATATACTGGTTACCTAAAGATGGATACCAATGAAGATTGGATGACACTAGAAGAATCGTATGGCGATTTTATTTTAGATTTTGCCAAATTAGCTCAAGAAACTAATGTTGAAGTTTTCTGTATAGGAACCGAATTAGAGCAATTTATCATTCATCGTCCAGAATTTTGGAATCGTCTTATTTCTGAAATTAAAAAGATTTACAAGGGAAAGCTAACGTATGCTGCCAATTGGGATGAATACAAACGAGTACCCTTCTGGAAGCAGTTAGATTATATAGGTGTTGATGCTTATTTTCCTGTTTCAGAAGTTAAAACACCAACTGTAAAAGATTCCCGAATTGGTTGGGGATCTTGGAAAAAAGAAATGGAAGCTATTTCAGACTCCATTGATAAAGAGATTTTATTTACTGAATTTGGTTACCGAGCCATCAACTACGCAGGGAAAGAACCTTGGGAAAGCGATCATACTATCGCCAATATAAATCTGGAAGCTCAGTCCAATTTAACAACAGCTTTATTTGAAGAAATTTGGAACGAAGATTGGTTCGCAGGAGGTTACCTCTGGAAATGGCACATTAATCATAAAGAGGTAGGAGGCGAAAAAGACAATCAGTTCACTCCTCAAAACAAGCCTGTTGAAAAAATAATTCGGAGTTATTATTTTGAGAAAAATTAATATAGCAAAAGATTCCCTGAGTTGCTCTGTGATTTTTTTTGTGTCTCTGTGTGTTTATGTGAATTCTGCCAAAAAAAAAGAGCACACTGATTCCACAGATTTCCACAGAGAACTTTTAATACTTCTAACATCAATAATAATGTCAAAATAAATATATATTTCTGTGTAATTCTGTGAATTCTGCGTAAAAAAAAAGAGTATGCTGATTCCACAGATTTCCACAGAGAACTTAATACTAATTCTAACATCAGGAATTGTCTCAAAACAGATTTATATTTCTGTGTAATTCTGTGAAT
>Ga0164315_10002406_pt1 | contig 14324 bp, 9 predicted proteins | sample GuaBasSedimGuay6_FD_113737 | JGI IMG/M metagenome (GOLD analysis project Ga0164315, IMG submission 113737) | Subseafloor sediment microbial communities from Guaymas Basin, Gulf of California, Mexico - Guay6, Core 4569-2, 0-3 cm | ecosystem: Environmental > Aquatic > Marine > Hydrothermal vents >... | reverse complement strand
TAACCCTGATTTTAGATCCAGGAAGGCGCCATAATAATCAAGTATATTGCTGATTTCAGTTGCAGACTTAGTAGAACTGCCCTCCCTTAGCATTGGCACACATAAAGATGCAATTGCCGGATTATTTAAAATATTGGAGCCAACACCAAAATTTAGTTCAATTTTAAAGACCTTTTGATCATCATTATTGAAGGAATATATATTTACTCCAGAGTTTAATACTGCTCTTTCTGGTAATGGTATATTCTTGAATTCCGGTGAGTAATAACTCGGAGATAAAGTTCTGTCGAGCATTAGAATTACTCGTCTGTAACAGAATTGTCAGCTATGCTTTCTGGCTGAAAGTTGAATATTAATGAGAATCGAAGTGTTTCAGCCAATGGATGATCTTGTTGTTGTGGTACTAAATAGGCAAAATCAATTCCAAAAACATTATAGCGGAAGCCCAATCCTAAAGTAAGATACTTCCTATTGCCTTTATTTGAATGCTCATAGAAATAGCCGATTCTGCCTGAAAAGGTGTTATTATACCAATACTCACCTCCAAAAGCTATCATAATTTCCTGCATTTCTTCAGAGAAACCATCAGGAGCATCAGTAAATGATCCGAACATGCCACTTAATAAAGGTCTGTTAGGGTCTTTCCCTCTTTCAATAACAGGCTGGTTAGTCTCAGGATCAACAATGATTGCACCATTGTCATCTCTAGCATAGACCGGAGGCGTTGGCACCATAAGCTTGTTAAAATCTAAAGCAAATGTAACCTTGTTATAAGGATCTAAATACATTGTGTAAGCAGAACCCATACGTAAGTTAATAGGGATGAAATCTTTGTTTGCCTCATTCGAATAGGAAAGCTTCGCTCCTATATTCGACATATTCGCACCAAATGATAAATTACTGTTCTGGTATTCCTTAGTGTAATAAACCGCAATATCAACAGATGCCGTATTTCCTGGTTTTGCTTCAATTGTTGATGATGTAAAATTGCCTGTTAAGTTTGAGTGTACATAACGTGCTGTTACGCCAATTGCCAGTTCTTCAGATAGCTTACGTGAATAAGTTCCATCAATTGCTAACTCTTTTGGATTAAACCTTCCTTGTTGAATATTATTAGCATCGGTAAAGAAAATATCTCCTAAATCAAAATACCGTAGCGATACGGCAATGGCTTGTTCCTTTGAAATCTTGTAGTAACCGGAAAGATATGACAAACTCATATCATTAATAATTTTTGACAACCAGGGAGAATATGATAATGAAAAACCAATATTATAATCAATAAAAACAAGCTTAGCAGGATTCCAATGTATAGAATTCGCATCTGCCGAAGTAGCAACACCAACGTCTCCCATCGCACCGGCACGGGCATCTGGGGTTATGCTTAAAAAGGGCACAGCCGTTGTTATTACCCTGCGATCATCATTTTGCCCAACAATATTTGGGGGCGAAGTTTGCGCAAACAGTATGGAACTGCTTAAACTAACTGCAATCAAGGAAAGTATTAAAAATAGTTTGCTGTTCATAGAAAGGTACAAAGATAATTAATTTGTGATAAATAGCCTTGAATATCTTGTTTGGGTAAGATTACTGGTTTTAGAACGAATAATAATGCCATATAAGTATATTCCTCCGTTTAATTTTCCGCCAGAGGTATTTCTTCCATCCCAATACCAATCATCTATTACCGATGGGGCTGCAATGTAACTCCTTGTTTGTTGATATATATTTTGCCCCGAAGTATTAATAATCTGCAATGTAACCTCTAATTCTTCTCCACTCAGATTATGTGCAAAAGTAAAATTAGTCGATTCTCGCATTGGGTTAGGATAATTACTTAATTCAGAAATAATAATCTGCCCATTTTCAGATACATTGAACACTAGAGAAGCCGTGCTTGAATTGTTTGAAGTATCCCATGCAGTAAGGGATAATGTGTGCTTGCCTGGACTTAATAATGGTAAGTTATAATAAAGCCAACCTTTTTTAAAATTATCCTTAACCGAAGAATAAAAATCATTCAAAACTACTGATTCAGTATAGTCTAAAGAATAAGAAATCGAGTGGCCTACTTGATTGGTTGATAGATTAACGCCAAAGTCATCTGAAATTTTGGCTATTAGCAGAGAGCTAGGACTTACAACCCGACCTTCTACATAACTTGTGTCGCCAAGATATAATTGAATTAATGGTGCTGTACTATCAACAATTGGGTTGGTAGAAGAATTGCCAATGAGCATATCGATATTGGCACCACTAGCATCAAGGCTGGAGTCATTTTTTTGTGCATAGAGAGTAAATTTGGCACTGGCAGGGTTATATGAAATATCTCTTGGTAGCACAGTTGTAAAACTAAATAAACCACCTTTAATGGATGCCTTACCTCTGTATAAGGCGTTATTACGAACCGAGTATTTAAACGGTGTTGCTCCAAGATTGCCTAATGTTTGATTAGTAGTTGTTTTATCTAGTATTGTTATCTCTAAGTCTCCATTAAATGTGTTATCTATTGCTTGATTGGCCAATCGTACCGTACCACTAAAGTTTAATTCTTGAAGGGTACTTAGGGTATCCTGGTTACTAATTACGCTACCATTTAAACTATCTATGGTTATCGATTGATCGGGAAAGCTTAGTCGGAGGGAGGGATCACCAAGTAGGCTAAAACTACGATTTAGTACGCCACTCAAGCTATTGTTCTTTGTTTTCCTAAAAATGTCTCCGAGCCGTTGAAATTTGCCATTCGGTTGCTCAAAAATTTCTGAATAGAAGGCTAAGCTAAGTTGATAATTGGTGCTTGAGAATACTGGTCTGGCAGTAGTTATTATCGCAATAGCACCGGTATTATATTTAATAATTAAATCTTCTCCACCTGATCTTTCACTAGTATCATCGTGACGACCAAACTCACAGGTAGCCGTAACAAAAAGTGGTAAATAGCTTTTATTTAATAAGGAATCAATAACATTTTTATCAAAAATCCTGGTCTTAGCCCACTGATTTTCATTCCCATGACCGGTATAATTTATTATTAGTGAGCCATTGTGGATAGTATTGTAAATTTCTTCATTTACCAACGGAGCGCGTTTGGTTCCCGGATTTACTTCAATTGGAAAGGCATCTACATATATTTTATTAGTATTAAATGCTGCATAGGTTGTATCAATTAATGTCGCTAACCTTTCAGCATCTCTTTGATGTAGGTTTTGATCGCCATTCTCTGCCACAAAAGTTACTTCTTTTCGCCAGGCACCAATGGCACCCTTTTGCCGGTAATTGATAAGCTTGTCAATGTAATTATTAGCTTCAGCTTCGGTGATTGCAGGAATTCTGCCAACCCCAATATCCATTGTATGATCTCCACTTCGACTTTCAGCCCATTCTCCTTCATCATCTTCTAAAAACCCTAAGTAATCGTCTGAACCATAAGTTGCTAAAGGTTGTAAGGAATTGCGTGATTCATAAATTACCAGATGATTTAATTCAGATTCTAGAATATCCGTTGGATCGTAAGTGCCTTTCCCAAACATGAGCAAATATTTAAGCCCGCCATTATCGTATATGTATTTGGCATAATCGCGAATGGCGGAGATATCTGGTTTGCCGGATGAAAATTCATTATAAACTTGTGTAGGTAGAACAACCTTAACAGACAACCCTTCAGACTCTCTTAATTGAGCTATGTTATTGGCATATGACTCACAAAGGGGCGGTGTTATTATGAGTAAATCTGTAGCTTGAGTACCGTGTAAGTTCTGATTTTCGATTACCTCATTATCTATTGGTTTAACCAATTCTGAAACCGGGTTAAATAACAAGAACTTTTTATTATCGATGGAAGCATTAAAGGTAATTATTGTCCCTGATTGAGAATAATCTATTTGGGATACATTATTATGGTTAGTGATATCCCAAAGCAACATGTTTTCCGGGCAGTCTGTGACAGAGAACGTAATGTTTCCCGAATTCGTCAGATCTCCAGTATAGAACATAAGTGGGGCTCCGGTATATTGGAGGACGTTTTTAGTCTGGAGGATAAAATAATCTAGATAGCCAATGCCAAATTCTTTTTCAAAGGTATATGTAAGCTCCAGAGGGTTGTCACTTACTGTTCCTTTGCTAACCATAAATGTGTCTTTTGCCACGGTACCTTTGGTAGCATATGTTCCTTGCGGATTTGCAGCTATTGGTAGGCTGCCAATGTCTGTGCCGTTAATACTTAGCTTAAAGCTGGAATTCTGCTGCGACGCAGACATTACGGCACTAATTACTTTGATTGTCGAACTGGCTTCAATATTTGTGACTCCTGTAGAAAAGCTTTGGCTTGTTTCCAGATCAAATTTTTCTCCAAACCATTGTCTGCCGGAATGTAAGATATTGAATAAGTCAACTTCATGAACATAAGCATTATAAGCACTGCTTGTGAGTACACCACCGGCAATAGTCGGAGATGTTGTTATACGCTTTCCCAGGCTTTGACTAACATTTAAATAATAATAGTTTAACTCTGAAAACAAATGGTTTTGATAGCTAAAAGAGTTCGAAATAGAATCAAAATCGAGTTTGTCCGGGCCTTGACCAAAGAAAATAACATAATCTCCCGGGTCGAAGCTTGCATCGTCTTGACCTACTACCACTATGGAAATTTCGTTTAAATCAATAGGTCTGATATCGCTGTTAGCTTGTGGTAGCATGCCACTGCCATTGCCAAATAAACGAATTGTTGCAGGGTCTATCGAACCGGCATCAAGTCCATAGGATTGAAAATCTGCATAGGTTAATTTATAAAGGCCAGTATTGTCAATGGCTAGTTTAATCCAGGTCCCATTGGCTAGTACGGAATTAGATTGGCTTATTGCTTCATGGGCTATGCTATTAAATAGCATTAATGTAACCAATAAAAGTTTCGCCTTAGACATTTTAGGATTATACTAATTTTGAACGAAATTATAGTCCATTTATTGCAATTTTGGCCTTGGAGATACTAACGAAATAACCAAATAAAGGATAATAATTAATGGCAAAGATTTAGCTCCAAAGAAAGCAAACATTCCTATTGACAAGATAACAAGAAGGTAGCGGTGCCAATTATTTACAAAGGAGTAATTTTCGAACTTTAAAGCCAGCATCTTTATTGGAGATACTAAAAGAAGAGCCAAAACAACAGAAATAGCAAGTACCACAGACCAGCTATTTAACTGAGGAAACTGACTAATCCAAAAAGGCAGCCCGGAGACGAAAAAGGCAGCAGCCGGAGTTGGCATACCAATAAATGTTGTTGCTTGCCTGGTGTCAACATTGAACTTAGCAAGCCGTAGAGCAGAAAATAAAGCTAAAATAAATGCTACATAGCTCAAATATTCAATTGGCTGGCTCTCTATCATTTGATACAGAATAACTGAAGGCAGCACCCCGAATGTAACCATATCGGCAAGTGAATCTAATTCCTTACCTATTGGAGAACTGACATTTAGCATTCTGGCGCTAAATCCATCGAAAAAATCAAAAATGGCTGCGATCCAAATAGCATAAGAAGCATAAACGAGGTTGCCATCAAAGGCAAACACAAGCCCGATGCATCCTGCAAAGAGATTAGAGAGTGTTAATATGTTTGGAATGTGTTTTTTCATTTGTTATGGTGTCGCACAGAAGGGATTAGTCTTTTTTTCATGGCCAATAGTCGTAGTTGGGCCGTGCCCCGGATACACAACAGTATCGTCGGGTAGGCTAAAAAGTTGCTCACGGATACTCATAATGAGTGTATCGAAATCTCCTCCAGGCAGATCTGTTCTACCAATACTGCCATCAAAAAGCACATCTCCGCCCACACATATTTTTGAGTCAGTATTTACCAGAGCTATATGTCCTTTGCTATGGCCAGGCACAAATAATGCAGTTAGTTCAGAATTTCCAAATGCGATTATTTCATTAGCTTTAATATACTTATCGGCATCCACATGGGTATAATCCGGGAAGCCATAAGTTGCTGCATATGTGGGAACTGCAGCAAGAGTTTCTTTATCGCCTTCAGGAATGGATAATGGCAAATTATATGTTTGGTGAACAAAGGCATTTCCAAGTACATGATCAATATGACAATGGGTATTTACTAAATGAACAGGCTTAAGGCCTTCTCGTTCAATAACCTTTTCAAGGTGCTCCTGCTCTTCCACTGTATAACATCCGGGATCAACAATTACACACTCATTAGTTTCATCATAGATAAGGAATGTATTTTCAGAAAACGGGTTGAAAACAAGGGTTTTTATTGAAATCATCGTTATAAATTGAGGAACTTTGCTGCAAAATAGCAGGTTTTGAGTTCAATTAGCAAAATGTTGGAGAAGGATTACGATTTTATCATCGTTGGGCAAGGGTTAGCAGGCACTTGTTTAGCTCATGAATTGAACCAACGTGGTAAGAAAGTACTCGTTTTTGATGACCCCAATATGCCCTCATCATCAACGGTAGCAGGCGGTCTTTTTAATCCTGTGACCGGTAGAAACATGGTTCTTACCTGGAAGGCCCATGACTTGTTTCCATTTTTGCAAAAGTTTTATGGTCGGCTGGAAAAATTACTGCAAGTAAAATTGCTGCATAACATGCCACTCTATAGACCATTTTCAACGACCAAAGAGCTTAATGAGTGGCAAGGAAGAAGTAGCGATAAGCGCTTCGCCAGTTTTATTGATTTCATATCTCCAGAGGCGTATCATTCTGAATATATTAAAAACGATTTAGGTGGAATTATGTTCAAGCAAACAGGTTATCTCGATACCCAAATGCTACTACATCATTTCAGAGATTATTTAAAAGAAAAGGGTATTCTTCAGGAAGAGAAGTTTATTAGTGAGAAATTAAACTTTTATGCCGATTCTGTCGTTTATAATGAGTATTCGGCCAAAAAAATAATGTTTTGTGATGGCCCGGAGGGGTTTGGAAACCAATTATTGAATAAAATAAGGTTTCATCCTGTAAAAGGAGAGGTGTTGCGACTTCAAATGAATTATAATTGTAATTTTATATTAAATAGAAACGGGTTCGTTTTGCCTCGTGATGGTTATTTTTTGGCTGGGTCTAATTATAACCTTAAAGACAGTACCTGGGAGCCAACAAATGAGGGTCGACAAGAGATTATTGATAAGATTGATAAAATAGTAAATATAGAATATAGTATTATTGATCAGGTGGCAGGTCTTAGGCCTACATCGCACGACAGGCGTCCTGTTGTTGGTCTTTTGCCGAATAAACCACAAGTAGGTGTACTAAATGGTTTGGGTACAAAGGGGGTATCTCTAGCACCATATTTTGCTCAGCAATTTGCTGAAAACTTAATTAATGGAGCAGAATTGGATCGTGAAGTGAATATTGGCCGTTATTTTAATTAATTTTAATTTGTGAATAAATATTACTTACTCATATTCATCCTTTTTAGCTCTATTGCAGTATCAGCGCAGCAGAGCCGCCAATCCTTTGGGCAGAACAGGGTGCAGTATGAGTACTTTAACTGGCAATTTTTTAGCACAACTAATTTTGATATCTATTATTATGGCAAGGGTGATCAAACGGCCAAAGAGGTTGCCATTTATCTGGAGGAAGAATTTGATCGGATTACGGAGGTAATAGGTCATAGTCCATTTTTTAAAGCAAAAGTATTTCTTTATAACTCAGTCAACGATTTGCAACAGTCGAATATTGGTGTAAATCAAACGTCTCATCGAGTTGGTGGACAGACAAATTTCACAAAATCGTTTGTCGAAGTTGCCAATCCGGGATCTATGCAAGGGTTAAAGGAAAATTTAGTAGGTGAGGTATCGCAGATGGTGCTGAATGACATGGTATTTGGTGGCAGTCTCAGCGATATGTGGCAAAATACCTATTTAATGAATCTTCCTGAGTGGTTTGTTTTAGGAGCTTCAGAATATTTAGCGAAAGGCTGGGACATTGAGATGGATGATAAAATCCGTGATTTAGTTATCAGTGGAAAGGTGAAGAAGTTATCTAACCTAACCGGCCAGCAAAGTGTTATTGCCGGGCAATCACTATGGAATTTTATTGTCGAAAATTATGGCAAGAGCAATCTAAACCAAATATTGAATTTGGTAAGAGTTACCAGAAATGAGGAGAAGAGCATATCCTTTACTTTGGGAGTTAGCTTTAAGCAAATTCTTCTGGAATGGCAGGAGTACTACTCTGACATGGTTATCGCTGTTGAGAAGAACTATACTTCTCCGGATAAGTCCTTTGCAATTGAGCGACTAAAAGGTGATGAGTTGTTTTCGGCAGTACAATTAAGCCCCGATGGGAGCAAAATAGCTTATGCAATTAATGATGATGGTCGATATAGTGTTTATATTGAAGATCTGGTCTCGAAGAATAAGGCAAAAATATTTACCGGGGGTGATAAGCTGCTTAATCAAAAGGTTGATAGAAGAAACCCTTTATTAGATTGGTCTGATGACAAAACACTGGGTATAATAAGTTATTCTAAGGGAAAAAATGTTTTGTGGTTGTATGATTTAGAGACCAAAAGTAAATTAGCCTCATCGTTAGATAGGTTTGATCAGGTTAGCAGCTTTGATTTTTCCGGCAATGGTAGATTAGCGGCTTTGAGTGCAACCCGAAACGGACAGACAGATATTTATTTATTGAGTGTTCGTCGAAATAAAATCAGGCAGCTCACAAAGGATTATTACGACGATTTAACACCTAGTTTTATTCCGGGTACCAACACCATACTATTTAGTTCTAACAGAGTAAATGATACCATCAATTCAACTGTTCACGAATTAAAATCATTTACCAACAACTATAATATTTTTGCATTCAACCTTGATACTACACGCAGGGTTTTAGCTCGACTGACAAATACAATTAGTAAAGATTTCGGACCCGTTGCTCAAGATGAAAGCACGATTTATTATCTCAGTGACCAGAAGGGGATTATAAACCTTTTCAAATATGACTTGAGTAAGAAAATTTATTCACAGATCACCAATTTTGAGAATAACATTATCCGTTACGATATAAACTTTAGCAGGAGTAACGGTGTGTTTACAATGAGCAGAGGATTGCGTGAGAACCTGTTTTATGTACCGAATGTTAAGCTCAAGGAAAATGTGTTTACCCCTCTTACACCACGGCAAGCACAATTGCAGGCAAGGTACCTATCGGAACGGCGATTGCTTAGTGCTTCTAAAAGGCGAAGCGCACCGGTAATTGTAAATATTACGGAGCCAGAGCCGGCGGTTAGTGATACTCTTAGCTTAGACAGTTTGCAGTTTGCAGATGATTCTGTAAAGAAAGACAGCATTAAAAAAGAGGAGGAAGAGGCTCTGACAGATATAATCGATACAGATGATTATGTTTTCGATCAGGAGATTGTTAAGAAAACAGAAAAAACAGAGTCCTTCCTTAGTAACTACAGGCGGGTTTTTGTAGAAGATAAAAAGCCGGTAGGGCCCAATGCCTATGAGACTAGGTTTAGTGCCAGTAATATGGTTACATCGTGGGTTATTGACCCTTTGCGTGGCTTTGGCATTCTTCTTGAAACAGAGATGAATGACATGCTCGAAAACCATAAATTTTATGGTGGAGTAATGGCAACTACCAATCTTAAGAGTGGTGATATCTTTGCGGAATACCAGTATTTAGAGCAGAGAATAGATTATAAGCTAAGATTCGATAGAAATGTATGGTATTTGGATTATAGTGAAGAGCTAAGACAGAGATATTCTAAGAATTCCTTCGAAGTTGGGGCTTCAATACCCTTTGGACCTAAAGCAAGAGTTTCTGTGAATCCTTTTTATATGTTCACCAGATATCAGGATTTGAATTTTTACAATTTGATTCCAAACCCCGAAGACGCTAGCAAGATAGTGAATAGCTATATTGGTTTTAAATCAGATTTTGTGCTTGATAACACACAAGTTTTAGGGCAAAATATGTTAACAGGAACTAGAATGAAAGCTGAATTCAGTCATTATGAGTCCCTGAATGATAAATCAAGATCTTTTTCAAAATTCACACTTGATTTTAGGCATTACCAAAAGATTCACAGGTCATTAGTACTTGCAGGCAGGTTGTACTACGGTTCGTATCTTGGTAAGTTCAAACATAACTTCATGATAGGAGGTATGGATAATTGGCTATTTAAGAACGACCATGCTTCCGGTACACCCTGGTTCCCGGAAGTTAGTGAGGAGAATAATAATATTTATTTCTTAGATCATGTAACCTCGCTTAGAGGGTTTGACTATAATACATTCCATGGCACCAACACTTTATTGGCCAATGTAGAATTGCGCTTTCCTCTGGTTCGATATTTTTATAATGGTCCAATCAGATCTAGCTTCTTTAGTAATTTGCAGTTAGTAGGGTTCTTCGATATTGGTTCTGCATGGACCGGTGTTTCTCCATTTAGCCGAGATAATAGTATTAGTATTATTACCGTTGGTGATGACAGTTTTGTGGCGGAAATTCAAACTTTTAAAAATCCATGGCTGATGGGTTATGGTGCCGGATTACGTACTGTAATATTAGGGTATTTCATGAAGTTTGATTTAGCATGGCCAATTGAGGATGATAATACGGGGAAAACGAAATTTTACTTTACCTTAGGGCACGACTTCTAATCAACAATTAATTAGTTATGTTGAAATCAATGACAGGCTATGGTATGGGGAATACCAAAGATGGCAGTTACGAAATTAATACTGAGATCAAGTCCCTGAATTCCAAATTTGCCGACATCTCGGTGAGGATACCTTCTCAATGGTCATCTTTAGAATTGGTGATAAGAAAGCAATTAGCTGATGCGCTGGTACGAGGTAAAATAAGCGTTAGTGTTGAGGTAATTAATAGTTCTGATGATGTATCAACACTTTTTGATGAACAGCTACTAAAGCAATATTATAAGCAGTTTAAGAAAGTTGCTGATGATCTTAACAATAAGGATTCTGACCTCTTTAGTCTGGCAATGCATGCTCCCAATGTTATCAAGGTTAGAGAAGATGTAATTGATACTGATATATCAATAGCGATTAAGGATTCGGTTAGCCAAGCTATAGGTAATTGTGATGAGTTTAGACAGCAGGAAGGAGCAGAGTTAAGTGATAAGCTTAAAATGTATATAGATACAATTTCCACTCTTCTCCAGAAAATTGACCCCTATGATGAGCAAAGAATAAAGAAAGTTGAGGAAAAGTTAAGAGCAGGGCTTGAGAGTAACAAAAACTTAGTTGATGTAGATAATAATCGCTTTGAGCAGGAATTAATTTATTATATCGAAAAATTTGATATAAATGAGGAGAAAGTAAGACTTACCAATCATTTAACTTATTTCATAGAAGTTCTAGAGAAGGAGCAAGCAAATGGCAAAAAATTAGGCTTCATCAGCCAGGAGATTGGCCGGGAAATTAATACCATTGGCTCTAAGGCAAATAATGCAGATATTCAAAGGATTGTTGTTGAGATGAAGGAGGAATTAGAAAAAATTAAAGAACAAGCGCTTAATGTCCTTTAATATTCTTTAGGCCTTTAGACGAGACATAAAAAAAGCCTCTGCTAATTAGCGGAGGCTTTTTACTTTAGTTCAGTCTACTTTAGTTTAATCTAAAAGTAATTGGCAGTACCATTCTTTGTCTTACCGGCCGACCACGCTGTCTACCAGCTGACCAGTTTGGAGATTTTTTCAATACTCTTATGGCTTCCTCATCACAACCTGCACCAATACCTCTAAGTACTTTTACATCAGTGATACCACCATCTTTACCAACTACAAATTCAATAAATACTTTTCCTTCCATACCCATACGCTGAGCTTGCGAAGGGTACTTTAAGTTCTTCTGTACATAAGCATAGAAACCTGCCATACCACCTTTAAAAGTTGCAGGATTTTCAACTATTTGAAAGATTTCATCGGTTTCTTCTTCTTCTACAGGTTCCTCAAATACAATTTCTGCAATTTCAGTTTCCTCAGTAATCTCTACATCCAAATCAACTTCAATTTCTTCTTCGATTTCTTCCTCATCAGGAACCTCGATAATCTCGGGCTGCCTTATTTTTGGTGGAGGTGGAGGTGGTTGTGAGGTAAGAGGTACCTCCGTCATCTCTTCAAAATCATCACTAATCTGTCCTAAATCTAGTAAATCTGTTTTGTCATAAGACTTCCACTCAAAGGCCAATATGACCAGGAGTAAACTAACAACAAAACCTATGTTTAAAAACAGGCCAGTCTTCTTCGACAAATCTACGTTCGGATTCTTCTTCGCTTCCATATTACTTATTTTATCTAAACCTCGAAATTCAAATATAAATATATTGCTTAAATATTTTTACGCTATTGCTAATAAAATGTTATAAATTTCAACTAATCACACCTTATTATCACCTAATAATGCAATTACACTATTTTATTATTGTCTATAAATCGCAGTTTTTAATTTGTGTTTTAACATCAACAGATCATTGAAATTACAGTAATTTATAATAATTAGTTCCTAAATCATATTTGGCTGTCGAATGAGACTTTGGGCTTAGAGACAGAACTATATGTAAATAGTACTACCCTTTAAATCTATTCTGAAAATAAAGAAATACAGCAATTCCAAAAACAGCACCACCAACATTTGCCGTTAAATCGGCATAGTCAAAAGCTCTTTGGGGAATGAATGTTTGAAAATACTCCAGTATAAACCCATAGGTTGAGGCAATTAAGATGCTAATTATTGAGCTTATAATAATTGATTTAGGCTTCGTTGAAGAGCTAAACTTTACACTCCCTAAAAATGACATTATAGAGAACATCGTAAAATGAATGAACTTATCAATCGAAAGGAAATTCCAATTAAAGTCAGGAATAGCCTGACCGGGAAGTAGGGTGAGAAGGGCAATAAAAAGTACCCAACCGAAATACAGCTGAGTACTAAATTTGATTAGTTTGTATATGAGTTTATTCTCCAATCACTTCTTTATATTGATCAGCACTAAGTAAATCGCCAGTTTCAAATCCATTATCATTCGTAACTTTTACCATCCAACCTGCACCGTAAGGATCTTGGTTAACAACCTCCGGGCTATCTTCAAGTCCTTCATTTACAGCTGAAATAGTTCCTGCAATTGGCATAAATAGATCAGAAACAGTTTTAACTGCTTCAACAGTACCAAATACATCGCCTACAGAAAGTTCATCACCCTCCGTATCTACCTCAACAAATACTATATCGCCAAGTTCTTTTTGTGCGAAATCGGTAACGCCAATTGTTGCTTCATTGCCATCAATTTTTATCCATTCATGGTCTTTTGTGTAATGTAAATTTGCAGGTATATTCATTTTTGAAAAATTTTATTGTTTGGAAATCAAATGTACATCTAAATATAATTTTTTAAAACTTATTGAGCTAAACTAAAACGAACTTGTACACCAAAGGAAGTGGTTGTTCGTCTGAAAGATGTTGTGATTCTAGGTTCGTTTATGCTTCTCTCATAATATACCTGGAGCGTGAGCCTATTATTTAATGCATAACCAATGTTTGGCCGTACTTGAATATTCACATTACCATTGGTTATTGTATTTACTGACACTTCAAGACCATTAGCATCCTGGTTAAACTTTCGTTGTACAGTTTTAGTGTCTTTAATGGTCAGGTCCATCCTAAAATCAAGGTCATTCTTAAGTGTAGTTGTCCGGCCCTGAATCTTAAAAGGTATTTTAATATTCGATTTTGTAAAACCAAGTGAGAGCACCAGATCTTTGCTATTAAGCTCTGTTATTTGCGTGTTTGCAAGATTTAAAGCCAGATTTCTTTCAGTCTTATATTCTATAGATGCATTTAGCCTTGAGCGCGTACGCATACTTATTTTAAGCAGGGGAGCAAACCTTTCCGTTATTACAACCTGTTGCATCACATATTGTGGTACATACTGTCCTTCAGCATTTACCTTCGTAGCGGATTTCGTGTTTTCTATATCGTTGGTAAGGAGTAAATCATCCGGAGAATTATACAATAACGAATTAGTATAATTACTTACGCTAAATGATGAGGTATAGGCATGAGTAATGGTAAAGGATGAAAACAGCTTACGCATTGAAGGCAGTTTTCCTAATCCTGTATAATCGAGGCGCCAGTTTGGCAATGGTGTTGTAGGGAAACTTCTTAAACTGACGTCTTTAGCTGAATTACCGGAATATGCTGCGATAAATGCAGGAATTAAAATGTCCTGGTGGTTCTTGTCATATGTGATGCCGGTCTGATCGGCAAGACGCTGACCAATAACTTCCCGGGAAGCAATAAATTCTTCAAATAAAGGAGAAATATCTTCTC